>Ga0163110_10001033_pt1 | contig 13877 bp, 22 predicted proteins | sample CRUFie1St17metaG_FD_108703 | JGI IMG/M metagenome (GOLD analysis project Ga0163110, IMG submission 108703) | Marine microbial communities from the Costa Rica Dome - CRUD Field 142mm St17 metaG | ecosystem: Environmental > Aquatic > Marine > Oceanic > Photic zone | place: Costa Rica: the Eastern...
AATCTCATAGAATTAGGATTGATATCATACCCATTAAAAAGGTTTCCCCTTGGTGCATTCAAAGCTGGAGTGTTCCACCCAGCACATTTAAGAACATCACCTTCTTTGAAAGTGATACCTGTTGCACCTTTCTGAAATTCTTTCTTGTTAATAAAACCCCAAGCAGACCTTGGTTGACCTTTCTCTTCTGAGAAAATACGAATGTATTTTTGACCTACAGAATAGTTGTGAGTTGTTTCACCACGGGTATGTTCCCATCGTGTATGCATTGCATTAGTTAAGTCCTCACAAAGTTTCTCTACTAATGTTTGAAGTTCTTTATTCATACAGTCTCCTTTTTCAATCTATACGCATATTATAACAAAAAAGCGTACCTGTTGTCAAGGCAAAAGAAGGGACGGGTCTCACACACCAATCGTGTAAATAGTTGTAGACTTTGTGATACTTGACCCGTTTGTCCCATTCCCCAGTTTTTACACCGTAAGAACTATTATACCATAGATACTGCCTCGTGGTCAAGGCCATATTTACTAATATAATGATAAACTGCTTTCTTCTCGTTGTCTTTCAATTCACTCAAAGACTTCATTCCATATGTGGTATTGATAGTGACTAACTTATTACCAGCAGTCACAGCTGCATTCCACATTTCATCATTCTTAGGATATAGTTTGTTTAGTTCACAAAGGGTGATTAGATTCCTACCCATACGAACAAATTTCTCTTCGTTATCATTAACGAAATTTTCATATAACGCCATTACTTACTCCTTTAGTTTGTAATGAGTATATTCTATCAAAAAGCGTAGGGCAGTGTAAAGGGGGTTTTTATAATCCTGCTTTGATTTTATCTAGTTCGAGGATTTTCTTGTTGATAACATCTACACGGTTAGGCCAATAGATATAGTCTTTATCTGAATCCTTTGCTAGGTTCTCTAACAGTGGACGAACAAAATCATCTAGCTTCTCTATGATTGCGTTTGCACTAGCTGTACTACTATTGATAGTAGAGTCGACTGACTTAAGTTCGTCTGCGTCTAAAGCTGCAAATCCAAAATCGTTATATTCTATTTTATCTGACATAGTTATATTTATGTAGAATTGTTGGTGAACATTTGAAAATCTTCTTCAATTTCTTTTAATTCTTTTTTGTATTGTTGAACCTCTAGATAATTATCACGGTGTTCTAGTGTAAGATTTGTCATGACTGGATTACCCGAATACCAATCAACAATTAGATTTTCTATACAATCAACAACCTCGTCATAAGTCAATGAAGGTATTTCTACATGTTCAACCAGTCCTAGGTTCAAAGTTATAATACCACATCTTCTATCTGAGTTGTAATTTAAATTATCTGCAAGGTGATTTAGGGCTGCCTTCTGAGCTCCATATAGATATCCCTTACTAATATTTGGTCTCCCTGCGCGTGAGCCAATATTGATTATGAGTTTATTTTTGTCGTGTCTCCACTCACTAAATGCCTCGTTCAACAAATCAGTTTGAGAGAATCCAACACTTGCATTGTTGATAAAGATATCAAAATGTTTCCATGGTATCTCTGCCTCGACTCTGCACGATTCGATTTCTAATTTCTTGTATACGATTGTATCATGCAACCTAGAAATGATTGCACCAGCTAGTTTACTTTTTCCTGTTATTAGGGCTTTCATAGTATTCCTTTATTAAATCAAATGACGGTTTGCCGAATAGTGAACCGTCTACACTACACTTATTACAAGGTGAATGTGACCTATCACCTTTCATTAATCTCTTCCTTATCTTAGCCATAGGTTTGGAGAACCATACATCATGTAAAGACGATTGTAGCAGATTCCCGATGACATGTTCTCGTCCCCAGTCATTTGAACAAAACAATACATCTCCATTCCAATCGACAAACAACTTATAAAAAGGATAATGGCAAGGCTTGCCCACCAAAGCTTTGATATCTTCTTCTTCGATTCCGACCCAGTCAATTTTTCCACTCCTGTTATTTAAAATTAAACCATGTTTTTCAAAATCACCCCAATGCATTCTGAACTTGTACTGGTCTTCCCTGTACCCTTCCATAATGTTCTCGAAGTGTTCTATCTGTTCTATTCCGTCATAAAGATTTATATAGAGTAAATCTAAACCAGCTCTGTATAATCTTTCGACATATTCTTTCGTTAACTTATCACCGTTTGTATTACATTCTAATGTTGCAGTGGGTAGATAAAAGTTGAACTCTTTTACTATCTCTACGAAATTAGGATTGAGAAGATTTTCTCCAAATCCACTGAATGATATTTTTCCTTGATATTGATTTGCACTTAATTCTTCTGCAATGGTTTGAGCACCCTTAACTGTAAGGTGGAGATTCCTGTTGGGAAATACTGTTGGGTCATGTCTTGGACAAAAGACACATGTCCTGTTGCACAACTCAGTAGTATTAATTTCAATTGTAAGAATCGAGTCAAGTGGGTCTCCTCCAAGTTTTTTGCTCCAATGTTTCTTTTCCTGTTGTCTTCGATGGTCGAGAAAATCGAATTGGTCAACCGCTGTAATCGGAATGTTTCGCTTCGATGTGTCGTTCATCTTCTTTTGTTTCTCTTATTAAATTATACTCAACCTTGTCATTCTCTTTCCATTGTGTAATAAATTCTTTAGGTAATAATGTGTAGACATTATCATATTCACGAAGTAAGTTATCTGTTCTAGGACTCCCGTTTCTTTTTGTAAAGTATGTCTTTGCAATATACTCATATAGTTCTGGCCTGTGTAAAGGTAAAACTGAAAACAATAATCGGTGGTCGTCACGAATAACTCTTATATTGTCGTACCACCTCAATCCAACTATGTTAACCATGTCCCATGGTAAATCAAAACGAAGAAGACTATCATCATCTGTTGGTAGTTCTTCTTCGTATATTGTAGATTGTTTTTGTACTGAATGAGGACTTACTATACTATTTGAAGTATCCGCCGTCTCTATCATTGTTGGCTTCATCTTCTGACTCCTCACTTGCACTTACGAACTCTCCACTATCCTGTAAGTCACTGATAAATTTTTCAGTTGCTTCTACGAAGTTTTGAATCATAGTTGCTTTCGGGTCTTTAGTCGATACTCCATCGAAACCTAAATTAAGAGCTTCCTGTCTAATCTTAGACTTAGTCATTCCCTTTAGTTCTGACTCAGTAGGTATAGTCACCTCTACAGTTTCTTCTTCTTCTGTTGAAGGTGGTGTATCAAACTCTGCAATGTCATCTTCGTCCACCATTCTCACTTTAGGTGATTCGGGTGTAGGTTCTAAATCCTCTAGATGTGCATCTCTGTTCTTAATAAAATCTCCATAGTCTTTAAGAGACTGTGCTTCCTTCTCGTCTAGTTCTCTCTTGATAATATCGGGTTGATTAGTATCTGAGATAACTGGTTTAGGATTAACTACTGTAGTTTCAGACTGTGGTATTGTTGCACCGTCTTTTGCAACTGACTTTGTACCACTCCCATAATCAGGTGTGACTGGTTCGTCATAAGCTGGGTTGTCATAGACACTCTCTACTTCTGCAACTTCTTCTTCAAACTCTGCAGTCGTTGTACCTGATGCAATAGGCTCAGGTTTGTCAAAAGGTAATTCTTCTTGTACCTCGGGTGAAGGTTCGGGATTCAATGCCCTTGCCTTTTCGAATGCACGACTAACTCCACCTGTTGCAGCTTTACTTTCGTCAAGTAATTTCTTTAGTGTCACTTGTTGTTCTGCAGTTAGGTTCTCTGTTTCTTCCCCAACATTGAGACCAACTTTACCGTCACCGTCTAAGTCGATATGGATTCCATGTGATGCAAGTACAGCTTCAAGTTGTCTTGCTTTCTCTTCTGCAGTCTTCCTTCTTTTTCTTTCACCGTCTCTTGCAGCTATCAAATCATTTTCTTTTCTTGCAATCTCAGTTTGTTTTTGAATCAAATGTTCTTCTTGCAACTGAGCCATTCTGTTTTGTGCTTGTGTTAACTGAGTTTGATATTCGTCAAGACCAAGTTTCAATTCATTTCTCACTTGCACATAACCGTCAAGGTCTTCGGGTTTAGTTGGGTTCTGTAATGATTGGTTCATAAGAACCTGTGCCAGTTGAGCAACTGTTGGTGAGATACTAACTTTGAAATTTGCAATTCTTTCTTGCAATCTTTCTAGTTCAGTTTTCTCGGGTACGGGTTGAGCAAATGTAGTAGGGTCTACATTGTGGTTCACTTTATTATCTTCTGCCATAATTATACTCCATGGAGTCCTACACGACTATTATATTCTTTACACACTTATGAAATCTACTGTGTACATTTCTATGTATAGTCTCGGAGGACACTAATATTTAGTTAATCGTAAGGTTCGGGAATGCCTTTTTCACTATGTCTAAAGTGACATTTTTGAATGGCCATTTACCGTCTTTTACGAGGTCAATCATTTCAGCTTCCTTACTAGGAATGCCTTCTAGTAGTTCTATCCACATAGTTTCTCTACGAACCTGTGGCACTTCTTCTGTCACAAAGTATTTGAACTTTCTGAATTCAAATCTCAATTGTGTTTCTGTTAAGTCTGACGCTGGTGCATCATTCTTATTGTACGGTGTTGCACCTTCGGGTAGTGTACTATTGATTTTAGAATCAAAGTACCACTGACATACTCTAGGAACTGCAGCGTTAGTTTCACTGAACACCTTCAATCCATGTGCAGCTTTATCTTCGTCTTCCTGTGCAACAATATCTGCTTGACAAAGAATCTCATACACATCTGCATTCTTAGTTAGGTTGACTCTCTCTGTAATCAACTCCATTACTGGTTTATTAGGAGAACCTTTTGGTCTCCCTCTTCCTCTTTTCTTTTCCGTCATAATGTAAAATCCTCTACATGATTTAATAACTCATTTAATCTATGAGTTCTCAAGTAATCGAATACTTTACCTTGTACTGGTTTTGTATTTCCATACTCATTTAATATTCTATCATTTACCTCTTCGGGTATGAAATCAAAATCGATTAAGGTTTGATTTCTTAGATAGTTCCTATAGTATTTATCGTCACTTTGAATAGTAATTCTCATGTACTTTTCTAGTATAGGTTTCCTCAAAGGTGTCTGTCTAATCCCCTCGTCCAAACAATTATCATTTGATAGAATGTTTGGTATCCCATCAGACTTATCACCCTTGAGTATATGTTCTTTCAAAAACTCCTGTGGGTCTTCGGGTTCTATAAATTTATTTAGATTAGGTGACCACTGTTTAACATTATCATATCTTTGCAACTGTTGAAAGTCTTTATCACCACTTACAATTAATGTAGGTTTACCTGTATCTAATATATATGCGTGTTGTGTAAGGACTGCAATGATATCGTCTGCCTCACAGTTCTCAACATACATATATCGATACGGGAAGTTCTCTTTGATTTCCATTTTAACTTTGTGTAATGTATCAAAGATTAATCCCCAATCTTTATCGTCAGCTTCCCTTGCTTTCTTTCTGTTTGCTTTATACAGTGGGAAGTAATCTCTTCTCCAAGGGTCGGCTGCATCTGTACATAGTACAATTTCACCATACTCTTCTGAGTATCTCTTCTGATAGTTTCTTACTGAGTTCAGAATCATGTGTCTTAACATGTCTTCTGATATCTCACCATCGGTCACTTTCAACTGTGCCATCAGACCAGCAATTATGGTCTGAGTAAAATCTATTAATATCATTTAATCACTTTAACTAATAATGTATTCTTGGTAATTAAATCGTTTCCGTCCTTTAGTTTAGACCTAGGTATCTCGTCCATAAATCGAGAAGCAATTATATTACCACCTTTATATAGTCTATCAAGTAAATCCAAATCTGTCAAGGTCTTTTCTGTACAAGAATCAAATCCACTAATACGGGAACCTCTGACTTGTAAATGACCTTCGAACTTTGTAAGTTTTTTACTTGAAGTATTATAGGTGTATAATAACCTAGCTCGGATAATCTCTTCGGGGTTAATTGACTTGAAATGTTTCCACTCTTCTAGATATGGAAGTTTCTTTACTAACTGGGCTGGTGTCTTTATTCTAACTTTACGAACTGGTTTGTATTCTTCACAATACTGTTCTACTTCTTGTTCCCATGTTTCTAGTTTCTTAATAACTCTTTCTTTCTGTTTAGGTGTAAGAAAGTTATATGCTTCTTCTAACTGGTCACACTTCTCTTCATTCTTTAGTTCGTATAAAACATCATTTGCAAATCCTTTCATATAATTAACAACACGACCTGAGTAATCTAATCTCTTGATATACTTGTACATTGAGAAAGAAGATTTCTTTTGTTCTAGTAGTCTGTCAATCTGATGCTCGACTTCACCCAAAGCTAGGAACGCTTTGTTCTCCATTCTCTCTTGGATAGTGTTAGTTGTCTTCGTCTGCTTCGTCATGTTTATTAGTCAATAAAAACTTTCTTGACGGATTAATCATCAAGTTAGCTCGTTTCATAAAATCTCTATTGGCCAAAAATGGTATCTTACCTCTTTTGTCTAGAGAAACTTCTTGTTCATATATAGTATTTAAGAAGTTTAATTCAAGTTTTATGACTGGTCTAGTCTCGGGTGGTTTGAGTAATGTTAGTTCTCTAACTAATGGAACCTTATGTGTTTTACCATTTCTCTTGTAATGTACAACCTTGCCTCTGACTTCGATAGAGTCCGCGTGTAATGCACAAGCTTGTGCGCTATTACCTGTGTCCAACTTTGCAGTCATCGTTTCTCCTGCGACCTCTATGGTCTCTAGAACACCACATTCAGTTGCACTCTTTCTCCATATCTCTCTGTCAAAGAAATCTTCAATGATTGTTTCACATACTTCTTCACCTATTGCCTCGGATATTCCTTGACTGCCTGGCGAATGGTTAACCTCTAACATAAACGGTTCATCTTTCTCCCTGTTCTTTGCTGGGATAAAATCAACTCCAACCCACTGACCACCAACTGCCTTTGCAGCTCGTAAACATGCGTCTTTTTCTATTTCGGTTAGTTCTATCTCTTCGGCGTCTGCACCTTGAGATATATTGGAACGAAAATCGTCAATGATTTTATTTCTCCTCATTGCACCGATAATCTTTTTATTGTTTATCATAACACGGACATCATATTCCATGTCTTTATATTCTTGCAAAAGGATATCACATGTCGGGTCAATCTTATAGACAAGACTAACGGTGGACTGTAGTGACCTTTCAGTTTCTACTAAAAGAACTCCTACACCTTTTGCACCCTGTAGTGTTTTGAGTACCATAGGGAACTCATTATCTAATTGTTCAGCTGCACGCTGAACTGTTTCGTTTTCTTCATTGGGAACCAATACTGTTCTTGGTTGGTTCATACCAATCTCTTGAAGTCTCAAGTAAGTTCTAAACTTATCTGCACAAACTTCGATACACTCCCTTGAGTTTACAACTGGGAAACCATATCGTTCTATCTGTGAAATTAAATCTAGGTAAGAATCTTTTGAGGTGACTGCACCACGAACCATAATGAGAGTATCAGCGTCCAGTTCAAAACCTTTATCATCGTCTGCATTATGGATTGTGATTATTCCCTCATCACTTCGGTTAAGATATGCACCGTTTACTTTACATGAATAAACCTTGCAACCTTTTTCTTTTGCAAGAGAAAATAGTTTAGAAGAAGTAGACTTTGGTTTTTCGATTTTAGGTTGGTCTTTATTCTTCTTAGACTTTTTCACCATGCGTCTTTCAGCTATCACCACTAAGCGATAGGGTTTTTTGTTATCGGTCTCCTCACGGATAACTTCCGAAAACGAACGCATATTTTTATTCCTCATGTTATTTGCTGAATATTTCCAGCAACACTAATTCTCTTTTTATCTTTTTCATAATGTGGATAGACCATATGTCTTAACCATGAAGGAAACATAATTATCATTCCCTTCTCTGGCCACAACTTATATTCTGTCCAATTAAAATTTTGTTCTTCACCATATAAAAGTTCTAGGTGACCAGCAAGTTCTGTTCCTCTTGCATTATCGAACCTATTATTTATAGCAGTTGCTCTATCTAATTCGTTTTCTAGATAGATTACAAATGAAAACATTCCTGTATGTCTGTGGATTGGATTTATTTCCATGTATCTTTGTATGTTCACCCACAATGCATCTATCGCCGTTTGTTGCATGAAGGTTGGGTCACCACCTAACTCTGTCATGTACTGAATTGCATGTTGCATGATATGTCCCTTACATGCATCAGATACAAAAGGCATAATCTCATACTGGTCGTCTATCCTTCCAGCAAGTCTATCTCTCATATCATATTCTTCATCACCGTATGCCTTGTCTAATGCATCGGTCATTTCTGTTATGAACTTGTCTTCTATCTTGTCTAGATAGACGGGTGGCCCGAAGGGGAAGAATGTTCTTACTTGTTGCATAGTTCTACAAAGTGTTCTGCGTCTACAAGGACGAGTGGTTTCTGTCTATTTCTTTTTATGACTACCACTGGTTCATATCCTTTACAGTTTTGTTCTGCCTGTGCATACGCTTCCCATACATTAACTTTCTCTTGATTCTTACATTCTACACTATAAGGAAAGATTTGTCTAGATTGTTTACCAAGAATAATATCCTCACCTTGAGAACCCATAGGACGGGACTCGATATCTTCTTCGTCTAAGTTTAGTTTCTCAACTAAAAGATTTGCAAACCACTGTTGTAGTTTTCTACCCTTTGCTTTTGCTGAACTTGTTTTCATAATCTATCATATTTCGACTGCAAAGATTTTACTCTTATCAACCTCAACTTGTTCTAAATCAAAATTGATTGACACTCCACAACCACATGAATCTTTTTCTTTTGGATTTATGAATTTAAATATTTCATTGAATCCTTCTTTCCGCCAATCAAGTGTCATTCCGTTAATATATGGAACTGATACTTTGTCTACTACGAACTGGAGCTTACCAAAGTCGATAACAATATCATCATCGCTGTAGTCACGAACACTATCAAAAATATACTCAAAGCCAGCGCACCCACCTCCCGTAATACCGAGACGGATATATTTGAAGTTTTCTTTCTCTTGCTTCTCAAGTAATTTAACGATTGCTTCATCTGTTATCTCTATAAGTTCCATACAACTATTTATTAAGTTGTGTTCCTGTTGGTTTCCTCATTATCTATACTGGTGTCACCTTTTACTTGTATCAAGTCATAAGGTATTTCTATGTCTTGGTCTTCGGGTACATAGAGGTGATTAATCTCTGAGTTGTTGCAAGTGTGAATTGCATCAAAAATTGTTTCTACCATACTCTCACCGTGTAAGTTAAAGCTAGTATTAAAAACAATAGGTACACCATTGGTTTCTTGTATGGCCTTAATAAGGTCATAATAGTTTTTGTTTTGTTCTCTGTTGACTGTTTGTATTCTACAAGTGTTGTCCATATGTACCAAAGCTGGAATCTCATCAAGTGCTTTCTCCTTACACTGTAATGCAAACGACATATATGGACTAGACTTAAGTTGTCTCAACTCCACATACTCATGTGCATGTTCTTCTAATATTGTACATGCAAAAGGACGATAGTGTTCTCTCTTCTTTACCATGTTTACTATCGACTTTGCTTCGGGATTCGTTGGGTCAAAGAGTATTGACCTATTACCTAGAGCTCGTGGCCCCCACTCCGATTCGTTCTGAAAGATTGCAACAATCTGTCTGTTGTTAATTAATTCGTTGACTGTAGATTTTATTTCTCTATGTACTTCTGTAAGAATCATACTGTTGTATCTCCTTTCTTTAATGCACGAGCTAATCTAATTGCACCACCCACTGCAGTACCACCGTCATGTGCAACGGGGTCAACAAAGAACTGATGGTCGGGGAATCGTTCTAGATACTTTGCATTGTTCGTACAGTTCAGTGCAAACCCACCCGACAAAATAATATTAGGTACATCAGGATTCTTATCAATAGCTTTCTGAATTAGATTACAAGTAAACTCAAATGACTTCTGTTGTAAAAGATTAGATACAGAATGAGTAGACCAGTCTTGGTATCCTTCGGGTTCTTCCCACTTATGATAAGAAGCTGCACCCATAACTTTACCTGCTGAACGACCTAACTTATCAAATCCAAAGTACAATGACAATGCACTAAAGTTCATACCTTGAGAAGACTTAGAACTAAACACAACTTCACAACCGTCTATCTCTGTCTTTAAGTCGGGAGCTCTGTGGATATGACCTTTGTCATTCTCCCAAAAGTATTTACCACCCCAGTCTTCTAAAGCACGATAATTAGAAAGTCTTTGATATTGTTTCTTTGGTCGAGTATCGGGTTCTAACAAATAAATGGTTTCAACCTCTTGATAGTTTGGATACTCGTTGAAGTATGCTTGACAACCACCACCGTCCATGACAACTGCAATAGCTTTCTCTTTCTCTCTCCATGGACTAAACCAATACCCACACTCTGCATGATACTCATGGTGCTGTATCTCGTAATGAAACTCGTTCATGTCTAACTGGTCTGCCACTTGTCCATGCAAGTTATCGTCATGCTGTGTATGACCTATGGCTGTGTTAGGTTCGTGATTGTCGTTTGATATATGATTCTCTAGGTCTTCGAGAATGTTCTTAGGATTTTCGATATAGTCTTTGAACTCTTCTGCAACTTCTTTGTATCGTTCTGCAGTCAACTGTTCTTTACTGAGAGCGTCTAGAATTTTTCTTTGCAAGATTTTATCGTACTTGATATCGTCTAACTTCCAAGCCCATAAGTATTGTCTTCGGTCAAACGAACAACCAATAAAATGTTCTGGCGTCTCAACTTGTTTTCTTTCTATGCAAAGAAGTCTTGCATTATCATCAGTCGGAGTGAACATTTTGATTCTACGAAATCTTTCTTCTTCGTATAAGAAATCAATGTCCCAAGTCTCAGTATCGAACTGACATAGGGAAGTTTCGTGGGAGGAGTTGTATCCAATAATTTTCATAATATAACCTGTGTTTACTATTCGGTTTCTTCTATATTATATTTATCTATTAAATCCTCAGTCTTAACGATACCTCGGTCAATCATGTCTTCAACCATTTGGACACGGCCCGACTTCTCTCCACTACGGAAAGAAAAGTAAACACATGCAACTATAAAAATTACATGAACAAGAAAAAGTTCTAATGTTGTCATATCTCTTTGTACTCCTTGTACCTATCATACAACCATACGATTACAAGATACCATATAACGGCAGAGAGAATAAACTTGAATCCCCACCATGGTAATAAAAATAAATCTAATATAAAATCCATAAGACTATTTATCGTGCCAGATTATCCTCCACAATCTCTTCGATAGACTTGAGGTTATACCATATGCCATGGAAGGTGGTAATGTGACCTTCTCCCCAGTCGACATAATATCTCTTGTATCCGAAGATACGGTCTGAAAAAATTCTGACTTGACCTATCGTACTTTCTAATATTCTCATCTTGGCCACCTATCATTATTATTATAATAGATATAAACCATGAGTCCAATGATTATGACTGCACATATTGTTTCTAACATACTCATGTAATCTTGCCTCCAAATGTGTATATTTTAGTGGTGTCTAAATTTGTTCTTGTGTTGCCGTTAGCTTGTCTTTTATTTGATTGGATTCCAAATTCTCTAGTTTCTTTGAGATTGTGTCTTTCATGAATATCTCTAACATCATCTATTAGTTTCATTTCACCTATGTTGTGGACATTCCAACAAGACCAACCATCTTTCTTTAAATGTCCCAATGATTTAAGAATAACATCTTTCAACCAACCTTCTTTCCATGACTCATAATTATCATAATCATTTTCACTACCTTTATCTGAATAGATTTCTAGGTTGAAGTAAGGTGGTGAAGTTAAAATTATATCTACATATGGAAAGTCATATTTGTTCATGTTTTCTGCAACATCATTGTAGAGGGTGACATTTTGTAAGTTTAAATATTCTTTTAGTTGTATTAGATTATTATATGTTTCATCATTTGGTTCAAACCCAATGTAGGTTTTTCCAGCTGCAACTGCACCTAACATTCTTCCACCCCAACCAGCACATGGGTCTAATACATATTGACCCTCTTTAGCATCACATATCATTTTAGCTAAGTGTGGTCTAAACATTGTACTTTTTGCTAGACCTAAACCACAAAAATAAATACCTCGTTTTAGTTCTGACAAATATGGCCATGAATGTGATTTTCTATTCCATCTTAAAATCTTTTCTAAATTATTTGTATCTTTCCAAAGATTACTAAAACAATCACCTTTAGTATTTTTGATATGATAAAAGTTGGGGAAAAAATGTTCACATAATTTCATTCCAGTAGTGACTCTTGAATTAGTAAAATCAGAATCAATCACATATTTACATAACTCTTTCCAGCTCCTTTGTAATATCTCATCTGAATGATTTGGATAGAAGGATATATCAGATAGTTCTTTTGCTAATTGTGGTAGGATATTTTCAAACTCTTCATCTGTAAGATTTCTTGTTGAGTTTTTTATACCGAGATAATTATGTATTATACTCATGCTACTAGAATACACTCCTCACTTAAGGGCCCCTCGGGACAATTATTTCTATACTCCATGTCTTCATGCTTAATCGGGTCTTGACGATATTCGGGACATGCAACTTCAATTCCATTGATAGAATCACCACCCACAATCATACAATCATGAGACGGTTCAAATCCAGCACACCCATACAAGAAGCCTAGTATAGACAAGGTTAACAAAAAAATTATTTCTCTCAAAATAGATACTCAGTTAAGTTTCGTAATAAGAAAAGAAGTCCAATCCCATTTAACAGTATAAGGGCTCTGTCATTCCACATGATACTGACCCACAGCCATAAGGATATACCTACGACACTAAGGGCCAAGTCCCATAAGATTAAGTCACTCATACCACGAGTAGACATAGCTGCCAGAACTAAGATACTTGCAATCCACTTAACATACCAATCAAGGGTATACTTTGGGGTTGCGGACTTTAAGATTCTCGGAGACTTTAACTCAGGAACCAGTTTCTTTTGCTTCTCTGTAAAATCGAGTTTGGACATTTTCTTCATACAGTGTATAGTATAACACACCTGATTCTATTTAGTCTAGAGGGTTTATTCATGAAACTAGCTTTAATGTGTAGTCAATCTCCTCCTGCTTTTCAGGGTCGGGGTCATAGTCGTCTTCATATACAACATGAAGCTCCAACCTTCCGTTATTATCTACGAGAGTGCAGAGAGTATTATCGTCAATTTTCATGCGTTCTAAGACCTCTTGCGGGTCTAGGTCACGGTCAAATATAATAATATCCTGTGAAACATAGAAGTTATATCCTGTAAAAAACATGTATTTTTTCCTTTTGTAGTGGTTTTTTTCCCGAAAAATTTTTGTCTCGGGGTCGATTTTTCACCCAAAAAATTTTTTAGGTAGGTGAATTTTACTCTTCAAAGAGCATTTATGGGGGGGCTGAGGTCGCCCAAAACATTCGTAGGAGTCCCTAAACACTGTTCTAAGCCTCTGCGGCTACCTTTCTATACTCTATGATATGACCTAGACGAGCGTATTTGAGTGCCACTGCGTGCGCCTCTGTGAGTTCTAGAGGTACTTTTGTGCGCTTCTCTAGATTATGTGACCCGTCTATGTTAGTGATTTTCTTATCTATTGTCCAAATATCGAACATAACTCTCCATTATAACATTTTTGAGAGGCATTGTCAAGGCTCTCGTAGCAATTAATTTATGGCGTGCGTAGAGCTCTATACTCATGTAAAGCACTCAAATTGTTGGGAGTCTCTCTCATCCTCCCGTGGGAATCTCGGTTTTCCAACCCTGTACTCTTAA
>Ga0163110_10001036_pt1 | contig 13863 bp, 5 predicted proteins | sample CRUFie1St17metaG_FD_108703 | JGI IMG/M metagenome (GOLD analysis project Ga0163110, IMG submission 108703) | Marine microbial communities from the Costa Rica Dome - CRUD Field 142mm St17 metaG | ecosystem: Environmental > Aquatic > Marine > Oceanic > Photic zone | place: Costa Rica: the Eastern...
GTTGCACTTGGCACATCGTATCCACCCAAAGCCACACAGCTGCCATCTGGCAAGCCAAGTTCAACCAAAAGGTCAGCGGGCCACGCGCCGGTACCCTCCGCTTGGGACCAATCCAATGTCACTTCGAGCGAAGACAAGGTGCCGTAGGCGCCAAATTCGACCGCGGTTCCCGCCAGTGTTTGGGCCAATGCAGCTTCGCTGACAGACACAGGGAAGTCACATGTGTCCGTGCATCCGTCCACTGGATCGGGCATCACACAAGAGCCATCGTCCACCGTTGCACCTGGGTTGTAGTTGCAGGCGTCCGCATCGGTGCAGCCCACACAAGAAGTGAAATCACATGAACCGTCGTCGGTTGTCGCTTCTTCATCGTAGTTGCACGCCGTCTCGTCGGTGCAACCAAAGCCTGAGCCCAGACAGAACTCGGCGCTCTCTGTGTCCGCAAATTCACCGCCGGTGGCAAGCACCGTCCCTTGAGAGGACACAGTGTACAAGCCTGTCCCGTAAGCACAGCAAATGCCGTCGCCAAAGGAGTCGTTGATGGTGAAGGTGTAGCAGCCGGGCGCCACACACACTTGTGTCACTTCTTCCACCGCCTGCGTGGCATAAGGGCCGCCAGATGCCACCACGGTGCCGGAAATGTCCGTCAAACTCCAAGTGGTTTCTCCTGGGTAGTTGTCCGTCAAAATGGTAATCGTCACTCCTTCACCTCCGAAGATGCAAGAGCCGTCGTCAATGACCGCGGCTGGGTCGTAGTTGCACGCCGTCGCATCGGTGCATCCGCCGCATGTGCTGTTGTCACCTCCGCACACACCACACTCGTCGTTGGCGAGGCAAGAGCCGTCGTCAAACAATGCAGAAGGATCGTAGTTGCACGCGGCTGCATCGGTGCAACCTGTGCATGTGCTGTTGTCGCCGCCACACACCCCGCAATCGTCGTTTACCGTGCATGAACCATCGTCTTGGGTTGCCGTGGCATCGTAGTTGCACGCAGCTGGATCGGTGCATCCGTTGCAATCAAAATTGCAAGAACCGTCGTCGAGGGTGGCATCTGGGTCGTAGTTGCAGGCTATAGCGTCAGTGCAACCCAAGCCGCAAGAATCGACGCCAATTTGGACCACATCCGAACCTTGGTTAGACCCATCGCCTTGTTGGGCCGTATCCAAATCGCCGGTCGCAATCACCGCGCCGTCGGCAGCAGAAAGCGTGTAAATCGCACCGTTCCATCCGTCGCCGTAGGAATCGGTCATGCTCAACGTGAAGCAACCTTCGGGCAAACAAGCCGTGACCGTGCCGGCACCGCCAGAGGCGAAGACCTCACCATTCAAATCCAAAGACCATCCGATCTCACCATCCCAAGAGCCGCCTCCGACAGCAATGGTGATGCCTGTGCCGTTGATGCATGAGCCGTCTTCAATGGTGGCGTTGGGATCGTAGTTGCATGCAGCTGAATCAGTGCAACCTGTGCAAGAACTGTTGTCGCCACCGCACACGCCACAATCGTCAAATTGCAGACAAGAGCCGTTGTCCGTGATGGCTTCGGGGCTGTAGTTGCAGGCCGTAGGGTCGGTGCACCCGATGTCCGGGTTGCAGTCCTCAATGGCCAAGTCGAGCGCATTGCGCACATTCAAGCGTCCTCCTGTGACAGTCTCACCCGCGAGGTTGGCCACTTGGTCCACCCCGTTCAAGATGTAGCTGCGAACGGCGTCAGCCGTGGCTTGTGGTGTCAAGAGGGCGTTGGACGCAAGGTCTGCACAAGGCGCGCTGTACACCAAGGCGATGCCACCTGCCACGCATGGGCTTGCAAATGACGTGCCCGACGTTCCACCATATCCGGTCGAACCCGAGGGCAAGAACACGTTCTCACCGGGGGCACCCAAATCAATGGTCGTCGCTCCGTAGCCGGAGAATGTGCGCACGTCGCTGCTGTTGGTCGCCGTCACAGCGACCATGTAGTCCGACCCACATCCCGTGGGCATGTCACCTACAACATCAATGTTGACATTGTTGTTGGCCGTGGCACCGCAGTTCAAAATGCCCACAGCGCCCAAATCGTCATAGTACGCGCACCACACAGGGTAATTTGCGGGGTTCGCACCGTCAATGCCCCAAGAGGCGTTGGTTGCCACAACGAACGCACCCTGCGTCCCCCCCGACGTGTTGTAGAGGTTACGCATGGTGTAGGGGTAGTTGTACGCTGCAATCACATTGGATTCGGTGAGACCACCTCCCATGTCAACTTGCATGATGTCTACATCCCAATTCACGCCTGCACCGCCATTGCTGTTGTTGCCTGTGGCGCCAATCATCCCACTGACAGATGTCCCGTGACCACCCGCCGCAATCGCATCGTTGTTGCTTCCAGCGTTCCAGCCATTGTAGTCGTCGACAAACCCATTGCCGTCGTCGTCGATGCCGTTTCCAGGCACTTCCGCCGAATTGACCCAGTGGTTGTCAATGAGGTCCACGTGGTTGTAGTTGGAACCACCACCTTCAAGAACGGCCACAACAATGCGGTCTCCGTTGGCCGTGGTTCCGCCTGTGGTGATGTCCCATGCAAGGTCAGAATCGATGTCGTTGTCCGAGTCGTCGATGTGGTGCCATTGCGAACCAAACTGTGGATCGTTGGGCGTGGCGCGCTCTTCGACATAGTGATTCAACTGTGCCGCCTCCACAAACGGCAATCCGTTCAACGTACGCAGCATCATGTCCTCATTCATCGCCACATCGTCGTAGCTGAACAGGTAGATGCCAGAAAGCTCACTCAAGGTTTCCTTCAATTGCAAATCCGCAGGAATGCCATGGTAGAAAATGCCTTTGTCCGTGATGGCCTCCGGCTGGAATCGATTGTCCAATTTGACAATGACCTCGCCTGGGACCGCAGTGCCTGCAGGGGGATTTTGAATGGTCTTTTGCCCCCAACTCGTGGCGCAAGACAAACTCACAACCAGCGCTGTGAACAGAGAGAAATGACTCATGATAAAGGTGTTTGGTGAGTACGAATGGTTTATTCAACGTCGAAATATCGCGTCCGGACCCAATATCGTGGCTTACTGCGCCAAAACCAAATCCCGCCGTTTATAACTCATTTTATGTATGACTCAAGCAACAAATCGAGGATGTCCTTGGCACTCGTCGTGATGGGCGTTCCGGGCCCAAAGACGCCGACGACGCCGTCGTTGTACAGCGCTTCGTGGTCACCCGGTGGAATCACGCCGCCAGCCACGACAAGGATGTCGGGGCGGCCTGCCTCACGCAGGGCTTCAATCAGGCCCGGCACAAGGGTCAGGTGGCCGGCCGCGAGCGTGCTGACGCCGACCACGTGAACGTCGTTTTCGATGGCCTGGCGTGCCACTTCGGCGGGCGTGCTGAACAACGGGCCGAGGTCGACGTCGAAGCCGAGGTCGGCGAAAGACGAGGCGACGACCTTAGCGCCCCGGTCATGGCCGTCCTGCCCCATTTTGGCGACGAGGATGCGTGGACGGCGGCCGGCACGGGCCGCGAACGCGTCGCTGAGGGCGCGGACGTTGTCGTAGGCTTCGGACCCTTCCATGGCCCGTGAAAATACGCCCGAGACGCGACGGTCGGCCGGTTGGAAGCGGGTGAAGACCGCCTCGAGGGCCGCGCTGATCTCTCCGAGCGTGCAGCGGACGCGGGCCGCCGCGACCGAGGCGGCGAGCAAATTGTCGTCGCCACGCGCCGCCGAGGTCAAGGCGTCGAGGGCCGATTGGACGGCTGCAGCGTCGCGCGAGGTTTTGAGGGACGCGAGACCGGCGAGTTGCTGACGTTGCACCTCATCCTGGTCCACGACGAGCACCTCGACGTCGTCTTCGCCCTCGACCGTGAAGAGGTTGACGCCAATGATCTTGTCGCGGCCGCGGTCGATGGCCGCCTGCTTGGAGGCGGCGGCTTCTTCGATCCGGAGTTTGGGCAAGCCTTCATCGATGGCCTTGGCCATGCCCCCCTTCTCGGCAATCTCGGCCATGAGGGTCTCGGCGGACGCGATCATCTCGGCCGTGAGGTCCTCGAGGACGTGGCTGCCAGCCCACGGGTCGACGGCGGCCGTGTAGCCGGCCTCAGTTTGGAGGAGCAGCTGCGTGTTTCGGGCGATGCGCGCGGACATGTCGGTGGGGAGCGCGATGGCTTCGTCGAGCGAGTTGGTGTGCAGGGACTGCGTGCCGCCCATGGTGGCTGAGAGAGCCTCGATGGCCGTGCGCGCGACGTTGTTCCACGGGTCTTGGGCGGTCAGAGACCATCCCGAGGTTTGGGTGTGGGTGCGGAGCATTTGGCCTTTCGCATTGGCCCCAAACTCCCCCCTCATGCGGTCGGCCCACAACACGCGGCCTGCGCGCATCTTGGCAATCTCCTTCAGGTGCGCCATGCCGTTGGCCCAAAAGAAACTCAGCCGCGGTGCAAACGCGTCCACGTCGAGGCCCGCCTCCACGCCCGTCTTGACATACTCGAAGCCGTCGGCCAACGTGTACGCAAGCTCAATCTCCTGCGTCGCACCCGCTTCCTGCATGTGGTAACCACTGATGCTGATGGAGTTGAAGCGCTGCATGTGCGCGGCGGTGTACGCAAAAATGTCGCTGATGATCCGCATCGACGGCGCCGGCGGATAAATGAACGTGTTGCGCACCATGAACTCCTTCAGGATGTCGTTTTGGATGGTGCCCGTCAGTTGGTCTTGCGCCACGCCTTGCTCCTCCGCCGCCACGATGTAGAAGGCCAAAACCGGCAGCACCGCCCCGTTCATCGTCATGCTGACGCTCATTTGGTCAAGCGGGATGCCTTCGAACAGGCGCTTCATATCTTCGACGCTGTCGATGGCCACGCCTGCCTTGCCCACGTCGCCCCTCACGCGCTCGTGGTCGCTGTCGTAGCCACGGTGCGTCGCGAGGTCAAACGCCACGCTCAAGCCCTTTTGGCCTGCCGCGAGGTTCCGACGGTAAAACGCATTGCTTTCTTCCGCCGTGGAGAATCCGGCATACTGCCGCACCGTCCAAGGCCTGACCGCATACATCGTCGAATACGGACCGCCCAAATACGGCGACACGCCCGGTCCAAAGGCCTCGTGCGCATGCGCCTCTCTCTTGTCCGTCACACAAAACTCCTCGGGCCAAGCACTCGCTTTCATCGGCTCGCGCGACGGCTCCTCGGCGGGGTGGTCCAGGGCGAAGAAGCGCGAGTCGGTATCCTGCGCCCACGGCTTGTCGCCGCGTGCCATGTCGGTCGAGACGTACCACGGCCGCGCGAGGTGGGCGCGCTGACCTTCGAGCGTCCAAGCTTTCATCAGGTCCGCGCCGGCGCGCCAACCGCCCGCCGACTCCATCTCCTCGTAACGAGCCCAAGCCTGTTCGGCCATTTGGCGCGTCAACGCTTCGATCGCGCGGCTGCCCATCATCACGTCGGCGTGTTCGCCGAGCCCGGCTTCCTCGCGCAAGATGTGCTGGATGTTTCGGGCCCAGCGCTCAGCGCGCACGGCCTCGTCGCGGTTACCCCGACCCTCCAGCACCTCCCGGAAATCGTGACGCCGAACTTCCAACCCGTCCACGCCGCCCAGCACCGCAGCGTAAGCCGCAATCGTGTGGCTGAGCAAGGCGTCACGGGAATTCTTGGAGTCGGCGTGGAGTCCGAGCGTCGAGGTTTGGGCTTCGAGCCGTACCACGGCACCGGCCGCCATGCCCAGCGAGACGAGCAACCGGGACCACAAAGCGCGGGCTGCGCGGGCCATCGCCACGTTCGACAGCACGTCCGTGCTGAAGGCAAGACGAAGCGTCGCATGCTTTGCCGCGTCTTCGAGCGACCACCCAGCCGCCACGAGGACGTTTAAGGCCTCCTTCGAGGCGCTGAGCATGGCACCAAGTGCATCGACTGGGAGCATGCCGTAGTCCTGCCATTTGGCAGCGTCCACGCCCCAAACGTGAAACGCCGGCATCGCCGCATGCCACGCTTCGGCGTGCAGCCTCAATGCTTCAGCGTCAAATTCATTCTCGCGCCCCACATCCCAGGTGCTCGAACCGCGCACCACCTTCCCTTCCGCCCATGCCACCACAGCGCGCAGCGCCCCCACGGTGTCGTAACCGTCCACGTGAAGCGCCACCATCTCCGGGTGCACGTCCGCAAGCAACGCCCTGAGCGCCTCGCCATCCACCCCTTCGGCAGACGTTCGGACGCCTTCGACCCCGTGCATGAGGCCTTGCATCAATGCGTCTTTCTCCGAAAAACCCTGCTGAATCTCCCAGCCTCCTTGAGGCCTTGATCCCACGGGCACATTCACAGCTCCCAAAGGCTGAGCCACCACTTGCGGAATGCGCAATCCATCCCATCGCACGTTGCCCACCACGTCCTCTTGACCTCGGGCTCCCGCCTTCCAGCCGTCCACCGACCACGAAGAAAATTGCGCTGCGTTCATGTCCCCGAAGGTACGAGGTTCGACCTCGTCCCTCTTCCAAAGTCACATCACCAAGAACGCTGAGGCGTGCATGGTTTTGCCCACTCCGAACAAGATGCTTTCAAAGGGCACGACTTCAACCGAGCCGGGTCCATTCTCTTCTCACCGTCAGTCTACATCCTGAACACACCGCACAGACCAACCATCATTGTGGGAACGGTAATCCCGGATGACAACGTTGTTGGTGGAGCTGAGGAATCGCGCCCAAGCGTTTTCTGTGGCGCCTGAACCCTCCTGTGGTGAAGAGCTCCACCAACCGGTGAACTGGCCGGCAAATTCAAAATTTCCAATGTCGTCGAATCGAGCACCAGCCGGCAATCCATTGAATCCACTCGCGTTTGTGCCATTGCCCTCATTTTCCCAGCCGTAAGTCGATTTCAATCCGTCGCTGGCAAATTTGAACCCACCCTCATTGACCAATGCTTCCCATTCTTGGTCTGTAGGAACATGCCAACCTGTGGGACACAACTCACGTGGATCCGTCACTGCATGCCAGTTGTACAATCGTCCGTAAGCTTCCAGCGACTGGGATGCATCGCAGGCATCCAACCCAGGCGCGTTGTCAGCACATTGTGAGGTTTCACCATACGTCGCGACGGCTCCTTCGGATGTGGATGTCCATGTTTCGGCATCAAGTCCAGACGAAATGGACTCGCTGTTGGCGTAATTCTCGCTTCGCAGGTTTTCGGCAAACCAACAGCGCCCGTTGATTTCCACGGTGGCGTAGTCATACCCTTGGTAGGTCAAAGGCAATCCACAGCTCTCAAAATCGCAAATGCCATCGTTGTCCAAATCAAAGGAACAGGTACCGCCACATTCACCGACGGCATCGCTGAAGGCGCATGGTTCGTTCGATGCGCTGTCGTAGTTGCATGCCTCAATGTCCAGGCATTCGTCAACATCATCACAAAGACCGTCGGCATCCTCATCCGCTGTGCAGGTGCCTCCGCATTCGCCTGTCGCATCGTTGTAGGTGCATGGTTCGTTCGACGCGCTGTCGTAATTGCATGCCTCAGTGTCGAAGCATTCGTCAACATCATCGCAAAGACCGTCGGCATCTTCATCCGCCACACACGCCCCTCCACATTCACCAAGCGCATCGAGTTGATTGCCGTCGCAGTCGCAATCTCCCTCAGGAATGTCAGTACATCCGCACTCATAAATCGCTCCTGGGCCGTTGCACACGCCGCAAGCATCAAGTGAACCCACGCAAGGGTCTACGTCATCGCAGATGCCATCGCTGTCGGCGTCGGCTGCGCAGGAACCGCCGCACACGCCCAGAACGTCGAGCTGGTTGCCGTCGCAGTCGCAGTCGCCTTCGGGGATGTCAGCGCAACCGCACTCGCGGATGTCACCAGGTCCGTTGCAGATGCCGCACTCGTCGAGTTCGCCCACGCAGTCATCGACGTCATCGCAGATGCCATCGGCATCGGCGTCCGCTGCGCAGTCACCACCACAGACCCCGAGGGCGTCGAGTTGGTTGCCGTCACAGTCGCAGTCCCCTTCAGGGATGTCAGAGCATCCGCAATCGTAGATGGCATTGGGGCCGTTGCAGATGCCGCACTCGTCGAGTTCGCCAACGCAGTCGTCGACGTTGTCACAGATGCCGTCAGCATCGGCGTCTGCCGCGCAGTCGCCACCACAGACGCCAAGCGCGTCAAGCTGGTTGCCGTCACAGTCGCAATCACCCTCAGGGATGTCCGCACATCCACATTCGTAAACGGCACCAGGACCGTTGCAGATGCCGCACTCGTCGTAGGCTCCGACACAGTCGTCGACGTCGTCACAGATGCCATCGGCATCGACATCTGCCGCGCAGTCACCGCCACACACGTGCAATGCGTCGAGCTGGTTGCCGTCGCAGTCGCAGTCTCCTTCAGGGATGTCCGAACATCCGCACGCGTAGATCTCACCTGGCCCGTTGCAGATACCACACTCGTCGAGTTCGCCGACACATGAATCGACGTCGTCACAGATGCCATCGGCATCTTCATCCGCAGCGCAATCACCGCCACAGACGCCGAGAGCGTCGAACTGGTTGCCTTCGCAATCGCAATCTCCTTCGGGAATGCCGTTGCCTCCACACACTCCACACTCGTCGAGCACATTGCCCGCACAGTCACACTCTCCCTCTGCAATGCCCTCGCCTCCGCACACGCCGCACTCATCCAAATCAAGGCATGAGCCGTTTTCATCCGTGGCCTCAGGGTTGTAATTGCACGCCGCTTCGTCGGTGCAGCCCGCGATTTCATCCACATTGCACACGCCGTCTCCATCGAGGTCAAACAACACCACAGCACCGCCCAAACACACTTCACAAACCTCATCGGCATAGACGCAAAGTGTGTTGTCAGTGTCTGTGAAGAAGCCTCCGTTGCAGGCCAGCGGATCTGTGCAGCCTAGGGTCTCGTCAGCATCACAAACCCCATCTCCGTCCTCATCGTTGGCAAGGACGAGGCCTCCCAGACAGGTCTCACACAAACCGTCCACAAACGTGCAAGAACCGTCGTCAAAGGTGGCGTCTTCATTGTAGTTGCACGCCAAAGAATCGGTGCAGCCAGTCACTTCGTCGACATCACACAAGCCATTCTCGTTGGCATCCTCTGCACAATCCCCACCACACACGTCCAAGGCGTCGAGCTGGTTGCCGTCGCAGTCGCAGTCTCCTTCAGGGATGTCCGCACACCCGCACACGTAGATGGCGCCAAGTCCGTTGCAGATGCCGCACTCGTCGTACGCTCCGACACAGTCGTCGACGTCGTCACAAATGCCATCGGCATCAGCATCTGCCGCGCAGTCACCACCGCAGACGTCAAGCGCATCGAGTTTGTTGCCGTCGCAGTCGCAGTCACCTTCGGGGATGTCCGCACACCCGCACTCGTAGATGGCGCCAGGTCCGTTGCAGATGCCGCACTCGTCGTACGCTCCGACACAATCGTCGACGTCGTCACAGATGCCATCGGCATCGGCGTCTGCCGTGCAGTCACCGCCACAAACGCCCAAGGCGTCGAGCTGGTTGCCATCGCAGTCGCAGTCACCTACAGGGATGTCCGCACACCCGCACTCGTAAATGGCGCCAGGTCCGTTGCAGATGCCGCACTCGTCGTACGTTCCGACACAGTCGTCGACGTCGTCACAGATGCCATCGGCATCGGCGTCTGCCGTGCAGTCACCGCCACACACGCCCAAGGCGTCGAGCTGGTTGCCATCGCAGTCGCAGTCACCTTCGGGGATGTCGGCACAGCCGCACTCATAAATCTCACCGGGGCCGTTGCACACGCCACAGGCGTCAAGTACGCCCACGCAGTCGTCCACATCGTCACAAATGTCATCGTCATCGACGTCGTCCGCACACGACCCGTCATCGAAGGTGGCGTCTTCGTTGTAATTGCACGAGAAAGCATAGGTGCAGCCAGTCACTTCGTCATCGTCACACAAACCATTTTCGTTGACATCTACGCCTCCGTAATTGCATGGTTCGGTCGGATTCTCGGCGTAGTTACATGCTTCCGCATCCTCGCATTCGTCCTGGCTGCCCCAAATCCCGTCCCCATCCGAATCGAAATCTCCAAACACCAAAAGAAGCCCCAAAAAATCTGCCACTGTCACAGCCATGTCGCCATTGTCGTCGTAAGGCACACAGCCATCCACGACACAGTTGCCTTCGGCAGTCAATTCTGACAGGCATTCACCTGTGATGTCCCACACCCCATCCCCGTCCAAGTCGGAATCTCCCAAAACCGCGAGGCACCCCAGAAGGTCCATGTTTGTCACTGTCGCGTCACCGTCGCCGTCAAAGGGATTCGGACAATCCGATTGAGAATGGACCGAAAAACAGCAGAACACTGAAAACATGGAGATGAAGACGAACCGCAACATGACAAATTGGAATGGATTGTTGATGACATAAAAATACCCCAATTCCCTCAAAAACTCGACGAAACAACATATTTGTTCTTCTGAATCAGGCATCTAACCCTAAAAATCACGTGACAACCGTCGCCGACTTTGCCCGTGCTGAGCATTTTCTTGTTCTTTTCGAGGGATTCGAACAGCTCTTCAGAAGTTGTTCCTTCCTGCTGGGTCGGGCTCGGCATGACATGTTAGGTTTGCACCATGAGCCTGCGCCCCTGCCTCTTCCTCGACCGCGACGGCGTGATCAACCACGATCCCGGCGATTACACGAAGAACCTGTCCGAATTCACGATCCTGCCGACCGTGATGGAGGCGCTGCTTGTGGCGCGTGACGCGGGCTTCGAGGTGGTGCTCATCACCAACCAAGGCGGGCTCGCCAAGGGGCTGTACTCCCACGAGGACGTGGCGGAGATTCACGCGCATTTGAAGGCCGAATGCGAGAAAAACGGCACACCCCTCCTCGACATCTTTTACAGCCCGCACCACCCCTCGACGGGGCGCTCGCTGAGCCGCAAGCCCGGCAGCTTGATGGTCGAGCGGGCGTGCGCAAAGCACGGGCTCGACCCTGCGCGGTCGTGGATGGTAGGCGACAAGCAGCGCGACCTCGACGCGGCGGCACCCGTGGGCGTTCGGGGCGTGTTGATTGGGGTGAATGCGCCGCTGCTCGACGCAGTTCACCACATCTTGTCTCAGCATTCCTAAGACCGCCTCTGTATCTTCAACCCATGGCGAAACTGGACACGCTCTTGGTCGACGGACACCTCACTTCGTCCAACGAATTGCCCCCGGCATTTGCCAACCGGGCTTTTCTGCTTGCGGACGGTGTGTTCGAGTCCATGCGCTTCACCTCCGGACACGTGCCGTTTTTGGCGCTCCACGTGCAGCGCCTGCAAGCGGCCTTGGAGGCCCATGGCATGACCATTCCCGACTCCTTGCAACATGATGCCCTGCAAACCGCCATCCAACAATGGCGCGGGAAATGGGGCGTTCGCAGCGACGTGCGCATTCGTTTGACGGCCTTTCGCGCAGGCGAAGGTGCGTATGCGCCAGAGACGGACGAGGTGAGTTGGGTGGCCACCGCCACGACGATGACCGAGGAAGGGTTTGGCCTCCCCGCCAAAGGCTTGGATGTGGACATCTATCAGGATTTGGTCAAGCACCTCGGGCCCCTGAGCAAATTCAAGAATCTGGCAAGCACGGTGTACATCCAGGCGGCGCGTCATGCGGCCAAACGCGGATGGGGCGACGCCTTGATTCTCAATCCGGGCCAGCGCATCATCGAGTCCTCACGGTCCAATCTGTTTGTCGTGTCCAACGGGGTGCTCTACACGCCAAGCTTGGATGACGGATGTGTCGGGGGCATCATGCGGTCGGTGCTCATTCGCACAGCCATGGACCATGGGGTGAAGGTGTATGAGGCCGCCTTGACACCCCAAACCCTCCTTCAAGCCGACGAACTCTTCCTGACCAACGCGGTGCGCGGCATCGAATGGGTGTCCAGCTACAAGACCAAGCGTTACTTCCACGCCATGGCCGAAAAGCTGGCAGATTGGATTCAAGAGAGCGTCGAAACTGAGGCTGCCACGGACGCCGTCAATCCAGCCTGACCCGGGGGTCGAGCCAACCGTACATCACGTCCACGAGGATGTTGACCGCCACAAACGTCGTGGCCACCACAAGCACCCCTCCCATCACCACCGGCAGGTCCCCTTGCTCCAGCGCGCGGAACATGAGCAGCCCCATGCCATTCCACCCAAACACGTACTCCACAAACACCGCCCCCGCCAACATGCTTGCAAACCAACCGCTCGCGGCCGTCAGCACCGGATTCATGGCGTTGCGAAACACATGTCGACGCATGAGTGGCCACCCCCCGAGACCTTTGGCCCGGGCCGTCCGGACGTAGGATTCTTCCAACACGTCGGCGGCGGCGTTCCGGGTCAGTTGGATGACCACAGAGAGCGGGCGGATGCCCAACGTCAAGGCAGGCAGGATGAGGTGCTTCCACGCCACTTGGGGACCTTCGAACGGGTCGAGCACGCGCCACCCCCCAGTTGCGGGCAGGCCGGTGTATTCGTGCCAAACAACGCCCAATCCCCATGCCACCAAAATGGCCACAAAGAACGACGGGGCACTCATGCCCAAAGTCGCGACGCCAATGATGCCACGCGCCAACGGACCGTCCCCGCGCCATGCGAGCATCAAGCCCAAGGCAATGCCCAAGGTGAGGGCGAGTCCCATGGCCGCAAAGGCAAGCAACATGGTGGCGGGCAAGGCCTCGACCAGGGCGTCCACCACCGGACGCCCCCCGAAGTAGCTCGTGCCCAGTCCAGGCCACTTGATTCCCCAAGCGCCGTCGTCGGTGGGACCCAGCGGCGAGAGCTCCCCGAGAAAGCGCAGGTACCGGGCGCCGAGGGGCAAGTCCAAGCCGTGGGCGGCGCGGAAGGCCTCGATGGCTTCGGCGCGTTCGTTTTGGCCTGCAATGGCGCGCGCCGGATCCGGCACTTGCGAGAAAATCAGAAACACCAACGTCACGCTTCCCCAAAGCACGCCCAACCCCTGGGCCAGTTGGCGAAGCACGCGCTGCATGATCAGCGGCCGTTCAGCAATTCAGCGAGGTCTTCGGGCGACGGAACATCGCGTCCCGCCCACTTCTCCAGCACCACCCCGTTTTGGATCAACACGAGCCCCGGGTTGGCGCGAACCACAATCTTGAGTTCGGTTTGGTCACACGTCAAAAACGGGTACGTCGCGCCATTCTCGGCTGCGAACGCGGCATGCTCTTCCGCCGTGGCGTTGGTGAGGCCGTACATGGACCAGCCACGTTCGCCCGCCGCTTGGCCAAGGGCGTTGAAGTCGTCCTGCCACGCCGTCGACATGGCGGCCAAATCCTTCGACACTTGGAGCAACACTGGCTTGTCAGAGGCGAGGATGTCGTCGGTCAAATCAAATCCACTGGCGTCGACCATCTGGAAATCCATGATGCGTTGCTCGTAGCCGTCCTTGATCTTGACTTCCTTGGCGTTCTCCCAATCGCCCTCCGGGTACGTCTCATTGAAAGTCTTGCCAGGCTCGTTGTTTTTGTCCCACAACTTTTCATCCATGTAGCGCGACTGCATGACAAGGGCCTCAGCACCTGTTTCAGGATGGTAGAAGCGGATTTCTTTGTCAAACTCTGGCCCTTCGAGCCCCAATTCCTCCGCGGTCATCCGGTTCTCAATGATGCTCTCCCCGTCGGCGTACGGACGGTAGTCCTTGAGCGGCAAGTGGGCCAACGTCCAGTACTGCACGAAGCCACTGACGACCACCACGGCAAGGGCCATGAACCATTCCTTTTGGGCGTGGTTGCTGCGACGCTTCACCGCCTCTGCCGCAATCAGGTTGAGGGCCAAATACAACACCGGGAATCCCCACTGCAACATCCCCTCGGCAAACAAGTAGGTCACCAACAAGGCGCCCGCGTACAAGAACGTCGACTGACGTGGTGTATTCAA
>Ga0163110_10001040_pt1 | contig 13846 bp, 13 predicted proteins | sample CRUFie1St17metaG_FD_108703 | JGI IMG/M metagenome (GOLD analysis project Ga0163110, IMG submission 108703) | Marine microbial communities from the Costa Rica Dome - CRUD Field 142mm St17 metaG | ecosystem: Environmental > Aquatic > Marine > Oceanic > Photic zone | place: Costa Rica: the Eastern...
GAGGGAGCAGGAGGGTCACTGACAGTGTACGACACTGAGGAAAGTCCCCTCTCCAAGATGCAAGCGGTCCGATTAACGTCGGAGATCTGGGAAGGTCGGCTCTGTAATAGAAACGAACTATATCAGACGTGTACGGTGAATCCGAAAGGAAGAGATTGTCTAAATGTAGATGGAACGAACAACCCCGCTGGAGCAAGTCCAAGCAGTCCCATATGGCATCAACAGGGACAGGTAGGATGCTAAGTTGAATGTGACCAGCTGAAAGGTGAACAGAAAGGGGCTTACTCCCTGCACCCTCACTTATGATTAAGTAAATTTTTGATAAATCCTCAATACAGTATTTTATTTGCAGGATTGTTCAGAGCTTGTACATAGTAGGTGCCTGTGTGAAGTTTGATTCTACAAATTTTCGTTCTTTTGTGTCTTCAAGACACTCAACGCGTGATTTCCTATCAACGCCAATACCTGATGATGTTATTGAGGATATAATTGCTGATGGTTTAACATCGCCGAGTTGGAGTAACACTAGACCAATTCTTGTGGCCGTGGCCAAGGACGAGGTTAGAGATAGACTTTCTGAAGAATTTCTCAATAGATGGGAAGCAATCAAAGGAGCTAGAGGAAGTATTTTTGGAAAAATTAAAGCTGTCCTGAAAAGAAAAGGCCTGCCTACAAGCAACTGGATAATCACAAGACCATATCACAAAGACTTAATCCAGAGATCGAAAAATCAAGGAAAAGACTTCTTGTCGCATAATAATATTGACAGGGATGATAAAATTAGTCGAGATAAAGCATGGGCTAGAAACTATGAATTTTTCGGTGCACCTGTTGAGTTATTCATATTTACACACAAATCTATAGGGAAGTATTCGGCTTCAGATGCGGGTCTTTTCATGCAAAATTTAATTCTCTCCGCACACTCTAAAGGACTGGGTACTTGCCCCCAAGGTGCTGTCGCAGTTTGGGAAGATGCCGTGCGAAAAGAATTTGATATTAGCAAGAATTATTCATTACTTTGTGGAATATGTTTAGGGTATCCAAGTACGGACAAAATCAACTCTTTCAAAGCAAAACGTCCAAAACCATCCGAAATTATCGCATTAAAAAAATAGGATGACCTCAATTTCAATCGTCAAGATCGATGTCTTCCTTTGAATATTGGCTTAAGAAATCCCAAGCAATCTGTGTTGTTGGTATCAAACCACCATTGCCTGGAACGTATCGTGGGAACTCTTCAGGGCTACCGTAATCCTTCTCATAGGGGTTGTGAGTGCCTGCATAGAGAGTTACCAACTGAACTTCAGCACTGTTTTGACAATCAGTGAATCCTTGAATTGAATACAAACCATTTACATCGTTCAAGTCAGGCATGCTTCCCGCACAATTATTGTGTTTTGCAACTTCATACATATTCTCAATAGCACCTGTTTGGTATGCTGAGTTATCAAACCAAGCTCCAGGATTAAATATTATTGGCCTCGAACCCCACGCATACCAAACATTATCGTCAAGTACTCCGTGGATTTCCATCATCGGAATCGGATCATATTCATCCGGAATATCTGCCAATAAATACATCGCCATGCAAGCCATTGCTGCAATTTTATCGCTTGAATAAAATGACAAATAATAAGACATTGCGCAACCATTTGACCAGCCAGTTACATATACTCTGTCGGGATCTACAGGATGAATCTGAATAGCGACTTCTATTAGTTGGTTAAGGAATCCTAAATCATCGACACCATTCGCAACCGCGTCAGCACAACACCAGCCGGCATTCCATGATTCTTCACTTCCACCTGTTGCAGGATCTCCACCCAATGCCAAGCCTTCTGGATTCAGTAAAATGGCACCATATTCTTCTGCAATATTGTCGAATCCTGAGATTTCTCTTTGTTCGAACGCCGATAAACTCCAGCCGTGAAGATCTATAATCAAAGGTACGAGTTCGGTACCATTCACTTTTTCCGGGACATAAGTGATCCAGCAGCGCTCATATTCGTCATGTAAAAAACATCGATAGCCATCTTTCTCAAAATATGGTAAATCTAATTCTGGAACTTCAACAACTTGGTCATTAGAAGATTCCTTGTTGGAAATGCATCCACTCAAAGTCATGGAGACGAATATAAGGGAAAGAATGAATCCGTTAACCCTGCGCCCCATATATTCTCGAAAGCCTAACAGTAGAAAAATATACTCTTGATTAAAATACATTGTTTGATTTATCCTTTAAAATCAACAACAGCATCCAAAACTGAACTTTTTTCCAGTGAACCACTATCTTCAAAATCCAGCCAAGGTCCTTTACCCAAAATTCGAGAAGTTATTTCTTTTTGCAGAACTATAATTGAGGGAAGGAGGATTGAACTTGTCAATAATGCTAAAACTAACAAAACCATCATTAAGACAAAGAAATTCTGCAAACCTGGAATTGAAACAAATAATCCTGCTGACAAGCCGGCACAAGTGGTTGCGGTGGTCTCGAATATTGTCTGTCCTGTTTTTGAAACCGACTTGACAATTCCTGCAGGAGTTTCCCCCTCATCCTTAATTCGATCTACAATATGAATAGAATCGTCAACACCGATACCAAATACAATTGTCCCTATCATAGCAGTAAATACATTTACACCTACTCCACCAAATCTCATCAATAAGGGCTGCCATAGAACCACTGCCCCGACAGCAGCCATTGTGAATAAAGCCAGTCTAGGTGATCTAAACAAGAATGCCATGGCAATCAAGAGGATAAACATAGTCCAAATTGTTGTTAGGCTTTGAGCTTTATGAATTCCATCATTTATGTCAATTGAAACTGGTAGACCACCAGTTAATATTGAATTATATGTACCGTCAATATCTATGGCAGTACATTTTAACGCACTTACGCATTCTTCATCTCCTTCTAAAATATCATCTATTGCGTTTCTTAAAATAGTTGCATCTGCAAGGTTGATGTAAGGCTGGTTAGCATAGACTAAGGTTTTCGTCTCCCCAATACCTGTGTCTTCATTCATTAACATTGATCTAATCTCCGGAGAAAGTGTGTCAAATGCAATATTCACCATGTCTTCTCTGCTGGAGATTGAATAAGCCCAACATTGTGGACTGAAAGGATCGGATGATTTATCCCAACATTCATCATGTAAAATGTCCCATAAACTTTGATCATATATCTCTAATCCGGTGATATTGACATCCACATGTATAGCCTTGAGTACATTAACTAGGCTAATGGTTTCAGTTTCTGGAACATTATCAACTAGAACCTGTAAACTTTCTATTGAATCCAAAATTGGTAAATCTCTAATCGGAGCAGTTCCGTTTACTTGTCCCCTTTCTTCAGCGTTTATGATAAACATATTAGTTTGTCCGCCTTCAAAGACTGCACTGTATTCACGTAGAGTTTCGTATGATTCCAGATTTGGAGGTACTTCATCGGGCCCTGCAGTTATTTGTTGACCCATAGTTTCGGTGAACTTTGCTATACCTGCTGAAGTAATTAATATTGCAACAATTATTACCAGAAGGTAGTTTTTAACCGGGATTTCACCAATCCTATCCCACATTCTATCAAATAACTGAGTTCTCCCCTTTCTATATCTGAGTAGTTCTACTAGAGCTGGAACCATAATCATTGAAAGTAAGAATGTAACGAAAATCCCGATTAAAAGTGTGATTCCAACAGTCCTCATAGGTTGTATTGGTACCAAAAAAGGCCATGTAAGCACACTAAAACCGATTATAGTAGTCATTGCAGACAACATTATTGCGTTTCCAGTTGTTAAAGCCGCTCTGACTGTAGAAGTCAAACTAATAACTGGATCCCATGGATTAATTGTCTCTGAATCTAACCCATCTCGGTTTGCCAACCACGCTTTCTCCAACTTTTCTTCTATTAATTCGACACGGTTTTCTTCAATTCTATTTGTGAGATGTAAAGCGTAATCAACCCCCAGACCAACAAGAATTGGTCCAGCAGAAATAATCATTGGTGTTAACATTATATCGAAGATTACGGTAATTCCAAATGTTATCGCCAAACTCATCGCAATTGGTAAGCCGCCAACAATTATCACTTTCGGGTTTCGATGAAGTATCAACATCGCTAAACACACCAGAACACCACTTATTGGGAGCATGACCTCTACTAATTCATCGTAAATGGAATCTGAAACATCATGTAAAACAGGAGTTAATCCAGTAATTGTCACTGCCTTTCTTTTGGGAATATCATCTAATCTTTCCTTGTCCATAGTAGATGTCGGATTATCATAAGTCTTGTAGCAAAGTTCGCAATTAGCACCAGATTGTTCGTAAATTAATTCACTGGCATAGGCTATAAATGCCTTGTGATCTTTCAAACCAGTGGTGGGATCTGGAGGAATCTCGGTGTTCTCCATATCAAATAATATCCCCATTACAATCACGCCTGTATCCCATATTCCATCCCCATTTGTATCTCGGACAAAAGATTCCATTAGAGAGCCTGCTTGATCTACCAAGTTATCGATTCTTTCTTGGTCACTGGGAATTGAATAGCCTTCATTTGGATTTGAATTCGATATAGCACAATTATCATTTGGACCGGTTGGTAATCCATATTTTTCAACAGCGCAAGTAAAACGGTAACTAGAAGAATTCGCTTCTTTTATGATTTGAGATGGAGAAAGAATCCAAATTACCCCATCATTACGGCCTCTATCATCCTTGTAGGTATCAAGACCGTCTTGATAACCACCTGAACCTTTGTTATTGTCGTCTCCTTCCAACCATGACAATTGATTGAGAATATTGAGATCAGTGATGTTTTCAGTACCTCTCTCATTGCCTGTGGCTGCATTATCGGTTTGAATGTACAAAATGAAAATATCAGTAGCCCAAGGTGCCTCTCTAACATCTAAAAGTAGTTCAGTTGAATCTGCTCCGTCAGGTAAATAAATCTCAACATCCCCATTAATTTGATCTTGGAAGTTCATAGCGGGTCTTATGGTTAATGCAGAAATTAAAATTAGTATTGCAACTATCAAACCTGGACTTCTTAAAATCATTGAATAGGAAAGTTCAGCTGTTCTAATTGCAGTTCTGCTAAACGTATCACTGGTACGATTAATTGCTCTTTCTCCGATTTGGTAAAAATCACCCAAAGGGCTATCCATTGCCAATTTCTTGGCATTAATAAACGAGTCCCTTAATGGAGCTAGCCTCTCAAAAAAACGTTCCCAAAAAACTACCTCATCATCATAATCTTGTGATGAATCGAAGCTCTCACCGACGTCTTCCACGTGTCCCTGCTCTCACATTGACCAAATGAAACAATCGCATGTAACATTACAATCCCTCACAAACAAAGAGATATTAGATTTGGCAAAATCTGATGTTTATTGCAATATTTTTTAAATATCATTCTGAGCAAGTATACGAATTACTGAAAGTAAATGAGTACCTCGGAGGTTTGATTACAATGGCCAGACGAAGGAAGCCTTTAGCAAAAAAAGGAAGAGACGACGATGTAAGAGTCATTTCAGGTTTTATCCTAGGTTCAATCCTCACAGTGATAATGTTAGTTGTTGTAATTATAGCACCTCCAGCAACAATTGGGCCCAGTGAAGGAGAACTAGCACCTGATTTTAGTGCAGATGCATACAATGGCGTAAATTGGCAAAATTTCAAATTATCAGACACCTTTGACTACGAATGGGAAGAAGGTGAAAAAGGAGAATGGATCGTAGTACAATTCATCGATACTGATTGTCCATACTGCTGGACAGAAGGAGAGACCATGAGCAATTTGTATTCAGAATGGTCGACCACAGTAGAATTCATCACAATCACTGTTGAATTATCAATAACCAACCATGACAGCAACAGAGCGGAAGTCGAAGCATTTCGAGATAAAACAAGTTACGGAACGGAAGAAAATGACGGCGATGGTTGCAACAGTGGCAGAAACGATTGCTTGAATCGTCCCGGAACGCCTCACAACTGGAACTACATTGAAGGAAGTAGTGGTATAATGAGAGATTGGGAAATTACCGGAACACCATTCCTTGCTATACTTCAACCAAATGGTTATGTTGCGTGGAACCAATACGAAAACTCAGGAGAAAACATAGAAGAGGCAATGGAAAGATTAGTGGGTGGATCTCAATGATCGAGGCTTTGGCTGATCCAGTACTGATAATTTTCATGTTAGGGCTTGTTGCAAGTAGTTACCTCATGATTGTAAATAGTGATAAAAAAACGACTTCACTGATGATGTCTTCTCTAAGTTTTGCATTGGTCGGAATAATCTCATCTGCTTACACTTACATTATTCACAATAAAATGGTAGTTCAAGGAAGTACCTCATTTTGCTCATCGGAGGGAATCGTACAATGCGGTTCAGTTATTGGAGACCCGCAATGGAATAATTTGTTCGGAGTCCCATGGGGGATTTTCGGAATTCTATCCTTTTCAGTTTTGATTTTCCTGAGTCTGTGTCTGTACTTAGACAGGCACGCTAAATGGTCAGAAGATTATCTAAATTACTCGTTGTGGGCAGGAATGGCGGGTCTGCCATTTGTTGCTATATTGATCATCATTGAATTGACGCAAGTAGAGGGTGCTCCACATATTTGCCCATTTTGTACAATAGCGCACGTATCATTAATTGGTTATGTTATCTCGGTGTATTTATTGAGAACTAGAAGAAATATGGGTAAATGGTCTGAGAACGAGGGATGAATATGCATTTAGTTACGGGAGGCGCTGGTTTTATTGGATCTCATTTGGTTGACTCACTAGTAGAAATGGGGAACAGTGTAAGAGTATTAGACAATTTCAGTAGCGGAAGACAAGAGTTCTTAGAACAGCATAAAGAAAATGATAAAGTTGAGATATTTAGAGCTGACTTACTGGATTTAGAAGCTGTAAAAGAAGCTATGGAAGGAATAGAAATCGTCCACCACCTGGCTGCAAATCCCGACATTAGGTTGGGAACTGAGGTCACAGATACCGATCTTAAACAAGGGACTATTGCAACCTACAATGTATTGGAAGCAATGCGGCAAAATAATGTCAAGAAAATTTCCTTTTCATCATCGAGCGCCGTTTATGGGGAGGCTAAAACAATGCCAACTCCGGAAACTTATGGACCTATATTGCCTATATCACTGTACGGCGCATCTAAAATTGCCTCTGAAGCGCTAATTAGTTCCTGGTGTGGTACATTTGGAGGAGAAGCTTGGATACATAGATTCGCAAATATTGTTGGACCCAGAGGGACGCATGGGGTGATATTTGATTTCATACACAAACTAAAAAATAATCCAAATAAGCTGGAAGTTTTAGGTAACGGATTACAAGAGAAATCGTATATGTCAGCAGGAGATTGTGTCAGAGCCATGACCCACTTGATTGAGAATTCGAATGAAAAAGTAAATCTTTACAATTTGGGTACAGGAGATACATGTTCCGTAAGAAGAATAGCCGAGATAGTTGTCGAGGAAAGTGGTCTTGATAATGTGACAATTGAATATACAGGAGGAGATAGAGGTTGGGCAGGAGATGTTCCAAAGACTTCTCTGGAAGTCGAAAAACTATTTGCAACAAATTTCACACCAACTATGCAATCAGAAGACGCAATAAGACATACAGTTATACAACTGATCAAAGAAATTGGTCTTTGAGGAAGATCATCGAAGATAGTAATGCAATTGTGAACATAGGCCAAAATAGGCTGAATCCTTGCGTATTCTCATTGTTGTGTAAATCAAGTGATACTGCACCGAGAGTAGACCTTTGATCATCAAGGACTTTTTCATGGGCCACAACAATAGATAATTCCTGAAAATCTTCATTTTCTAATAAAAAATCAAGATTTATTTTAGCACTTTTATTATTTTTAATCATTGAAATATTATTAAATCCATAATTGAATATCGTGTCTGAGGTTAATTCACCTACCGACAGATTTTCATCAATTTTCATATTCACATAACCAACACTAACGTCCTCATGAGTTGTGATTCCGTTGGTGGCCAAAGATTTCTCTAAACTAACCTGTGCAAGTAAAAATATACTGACATGGGTATCACTAAAATTTTCAACATTGGATAAATTAATTTCCAGATTGACAGATTTTCTATCCGAACTTTCAATGCCCATGATCGTTATCCTTGAATCCGAGTCCCTCAAACCTTCTGAATTAAGCAGTGCCCGGTCTAAGTCTACAGAATCTACAGTACCTTTGATCTCGTTGCTACTGTCAAACCAGAAAGAGGGCGCTAATTCCATACTTTCTGGGTGAATAGACAATCGTTCTGATGAGATCGCGCTTCCTAATGGGTCAGCAATAGGATCATGTAGGGCAATTCTGATCAGACGGGATCCTCTTTTATCCGCAAAGTCCGCAATCCAAGGATCTATTGTTGCACAAACATCGCACCAAGTGGCAGTATATTGTTCCATTAGCACTGAATTCCCGCCTTCAATGTACCAATTACCGGATTCGTCTTCCGCTGCTATATCTGAAGTAGTCAGACCCAATAATATCAAAATTACTAAGCAGCAAAATCTCAAACTTCGGACCATCTGCACAGTGCTAAACGCCTTCACTTCATAACCAAGAGGCTAGACGGTCCTCATTGATGAGTAAGCGCTGGTATCAAGAAAACCGTCGCGACCCATGGAGAAGACAGGCGAAATCCAAGGGTTACAGAGCTAGGTCAGCGTATAAATTGAAACAAATACAAGAAAGATTTGAAATTATTCGAAAAGGAGATTATGTTTTGGATATTGGATGCCATCCAGGTGGATGGACGCAAGTAGCGGTTGAAGAAGTTGGGGAGGATGGATATGTTATCGGAGTTGATCTATTGTCGACATCACCAGTCGAAGGAGCTACGATCATTATTGGAGACATAACTAACCCTAAAACGATCAATCAAATAAATGAAGAAATAGAAGGATATTTGTTTAATTGTGTAATTAGTGACATATCCCCAAGACTGACTGGTCGTTATGATACAGATCAAGCAATATCATTGGAATTATCTACAATGGTGTTAGACGCCTCTATGACACTATTGAGCCCTGGTGGCTCATTTGTAACAAAAATTTTCCAGGGCGTGGGAATAGAGGGTTTGATTGAAGCGGCTAAGATGAGATTCTCAAGTGTACAACGATACGCTCCAACTGCATCTAGAAGTTCTTCATCTGAAACCTATTTAGTTTGCAGAAATAAATTACCAAAGGTTAGGAAGGATGCTGTTGGTAAAACTGCGTATGAACATCTCAAAGAACATCTAAAAAAATTAGATATAGTTGTAGAAAATGATGAAGAAAAAACAACCACCGCTACCAAGATAGGTTTTAGAAAATACAAAGTTGGAGACGGTAGAAACTAGATTTTTTGGGTACCCTAAGAGCCATTAAAGGACAATCACTTAAATATCAAATGTAGGCGGTTATAGCCTGAGGAACTTAGGATGAATAATAAGTTTAACAAAATAAGCCCAAGAACGACTACGCTAATGGCGGGTGTCACATTATTAGCAATAATGTTCGCACAAAATGTAACTGCAGGGACAATCGACCCAGAAACAGAATATGCAGGAGATGCACTAGGAAGGGCAACTTTCTTCCTGTTCTTCATTGGATATATCTCTATGGGTGCTGCTTTCGTTTTCTTCATGAGTGAAAGAAACAATGTTGCTCCAGAGTACAGAACAACAATGACAATTTCCGCTCTTATCGTAGGTATTGCAGCATTCCACTACTACTACATGCGTGGAGTATACATCGACACCGGTGCTGTAAGCACAGATTACAGATACATGGATTGGATTATTACTGTACCACTTATGGCTCTTAAGTTCCCTTCATTAGTTGGTAAAGATGCAATTACAGACAACAAAGTCCTAGGGCTAGGATTCACAGGAGTCTGTTTCGTTGGTGCAATTATCATGATTACTTTCGGTTACTTAGGTGAAATCGGAGAAATAGGTGCTATGCCAGGATTAATTCTTGGAGGAGTCGGTTGGGCTATGATTATGGTTGCAACTGGATTACCATTCGGACTATATGATGGTCTAGGAGTAGATAACAGCAAGATCAAAGATGAATTAGTTTGGAGCGCAAATGCTCTTAGAACATTCATCTTAGTTGGATGGATTATCTACCCACTAGGTTACCTTGTAGGTACTGACCTGTACGATGCTGGTTCAGATGGCAAAGAAATAATGGCTATCTTGTACAACATCGCTGACATGATCAACAAGATCGGTTTCGGAATTGTTGCATGGATGGGTGCTAAGAAAGCATCTGCAATGATGTCTTAAGTTGTGAGTAAACAATAGACAAAAACGTAAAGGAAGGGCTGGGGATTTTATCCTCAGCCTTTCCCTAAACTTAATTTCACTCAATTCTTTTTCAAGCAGAATCTCTATCGTATGGAATTATATTTTGCCATTCAGAAGCATCAGATCTGGAAACAATAGCCTCAACCCATTCGGTATCTGAGCAATTAAACACTTCATGAGGTAAACCTGGTTCGATATAGAACATATCTCCAGCATTATGAGTTACTGATTTACGACATCCTTCTCCAAACTCATGTCGAACACTACCTTTCAGAAGAAATACCATGACATCGAAATCAACGTGTATGTGCGCTTTGGCTATTCCACCGGGAGGGATAAATGCCTTATTCATTGATAATTTAGTCGCTGGAGTATTTTTTCCCGATAAACCAGCACCGTATTGGATGTTATTCCATCCTCTGACTTTGTTAACTTCTCGAAGACCGTGTATTCCGCCCACATCTTCAACATATTTTTTGAGATCTTCTTGTTCACCTTCTAGAAATAATTCCTCATCGCCCATTTTATTACCGAACCTTCGAGATTAGATTCTACTTACAAATTATACGCCTGAAGCTTAATAATTGATTTTGTTGATACTTTTCTCTTCTATCTCTTCAATCAAGCCTAAAAAGGGGTGGTGGCTCGCCGGGCTTGTACGAGGGACAAGAATGGGAAGTAGAGCTGAAGTTTGCACATCATCGGGAGTTCCTCTAGTGGACAATAAAAGCACTTCGTTCCCATGCCCTTCTTGCGGAATATCAATTGGTAGAAGCGCACAATGTAGAACTCAGGCAGTTCCTTACATATGTCCAAGCTGTGGCTTCCAGGGTCCTTGAGTCGAGGTTTTAATTATGGGTCATGTTGTTGTAAAATATAAGGTAACTATAAACAATCCAGAGGATGGATCTCCTAATTATCAAGAGATTGCTGAAATGATAGAATCTTTCGAAGAAGTACAAGCTGTTGAAATCAAACCCCTTGCTTTCGGAATGATGTTCATTGAAGTTCAAGTTGTTTTAGGAGAAGGCGAAGGAATTGTCGATGAGTTTGAGGAGAGAGTCAAGGCAATTAACCCTCTAGTTGGACAGATAGAAGCATTAGAAATGGGAAGACTTTGAAAATCCCTTGTGATCCTAAGGTCAATAATGATCTAAGGGTGAACGCATCAGTTCCCTCATCAATACTGTAGCATATGTACCTGGGGGAAGAATGAATTTCATCCTCATACTACAGCCTTCAGGATTCCACAAATCATTCTCTCTAGGACCCTCTTCCCACCGTTTTGATATTGAAGATTCCGGAATTTCTGGAACTTCTTCTATCGAAAAATCACGAAACATAACTGCCAACGGCCTTCTTGTACCATTGGTGGAAAGCCGTGGAATTGCAGATACTTTCCAATCGATAGAATCTAAATTGGTAATTTTTAAGGCTTCGATTTCTACTTTTCCAGGAATACCTGTTGCAATAGGTGCATCATTGCCGGGAAGTGGTCCTGTTACCGCTAAACGGCCTAACCTACAATTCCTACGGCATCTTTCCAAGTTTGTTTCACTAACTTCAGACATCTTCCCAACATCTATTCTACCACTTGGTTGCAATGGAGCTACTAAATCACCTATTTCAGGTTCAACGATTCCAATATTAGATTTTAGTCGTCCAGCCAATGAGTGATTGAATGCCAAAGATTGTAGAGAGTGTACTGTAAGTAATTGAAGAGAAGGTGGCAAAGTTTTGTATGCTTTAATCCAGTTTTCTGGTTGTTTTTGTAAACTCTCTAGCATATTTCTTTCGAATCCTAAATGTTTTGGTATAACTTCTAAACACTTCTCAGGATTTTTTGTATCTCTCCACATTTGTCTAAAAATATCTGTTTCTTGACCATCATTAATTCCTTCCATTCCAAGATATAAGTTTACAGCCTCCTGAAAATCTTCTGAAACAACTGCACGGCCAACTTCAGGAGTTACTGGCCTGGTAGAGCCGAATCGTTGAGGACCAATCCAATTGGGGAAAACATTATTTCCTAATCTCTCAGACATAGTAGAAATCATTTTCAACACTCTTCGCATTGCTTCCTTGCCGTCCATTGGTTTGTTATTTTTGTAACAGCACCCCCTTACAGTGATTGAAAACCTATTACCATCATGATCTGACATACCTATCTTTTGATGTGTTCTGCCTAGAATTTCTAGAGTTGAGTCAGGTATCTCTACTGATTCTATTTTATTCCTAGGTGCATCTATAACTAGAAGTTGTGTAGTTATTGCTCTCTTATCTTTTAAGCCTGAGGCAAAAATACGGTTTCTATTGATTCCACAAGCTCTGGCTAATCGCTTGAGGAAACGATTGGTTTCCCAATTAACTAAAGTCGCTCTAACCACTGTAAACCGGCCTTTTGGATCAAGAGCTGGTATAGAAGATACTTCCTCGACCCTAAAATCTTCTACCCTGACTTTCAAAATTCCTCCAATCCCAAGGCCTTCTACAGCCCCTGAACCAAAACCAAGGTATTCCTCGATGGAATTTATATCCATATTCAACAACGCTTATAATTCTAAGTTTGATAATTCTTTGTTAATATCTGAACAAAGATCACGGAACACTTTCTCTGCTTTTTTTCCTTTAACGCAACGTACATACAACTCTGGCTCATCCAAGTCAGGATGTTTCTGAAAGTAATTAGCATAATCTACATCTTTGCTATCGTTCAGACGTGAACGGAATAATTGTAGAGTGGAGTGATTCTCTCCGATGATTCTAAGGCGCAGTTCGGTTCCTTCGTTTTTCAAGACTTTGATTGGCATAAGACAGGCCAATGCGGTCGCCACTCCTTTTTGAGTCCTTGCCTTCTAATGCTGGCTTTTGGGGGGACGATTGACGGTCTAACTTTAACACCGATATTGATTCGCGGACACGATGGCGGGGGGCGAATCAAGAGAAGAAAGGTTTGCTGAGGCTTTCGGCAGATTGGCACCGGCAATACTTATTGGAAGTCTATTACTAACCGTAATAACTGCATCAGTTCTAGTCCCATTACCTGAGTTCACGACAGATCTTTCGTCATTCGCACCTGAAAACGACGCGAAATCAGCCGAAGAAAGAATGAACCTAGTGATGGAAGATACTCCAAATAGAATCTATGTTCATGTTAAGCCGAACGAGGAAGGAGCGAATGTACTCGAAATCGGAGCATTAATACAACTATACAATGATTTAAACACAATTAATGATGAATTCGGAGAAGAGATTATTGCCCACATTAATATCGCTGGTATTCTTCAAAATATACTGGAAGAAAGAGATACTCAAAATAGAACACTTCAAGATTTTAACGAATGGGACGATCTTTTATTAGCTATAATTAATGACGATGAGGAGTGTAATGATGCAGTAGGGAACGATCAGGCGATTGCGTCAGCAACATTTGCTAATGACGCACTATTAAACATTGATTTTGACTACATTCATGTCTGTGATTGGATTGTCAC
>Ga0163110_10001041_pt1 | contig 13844 bp, 15 predicted proteins | sample CRUFie1St17metaG_FD_108703 | JGI IMG/M metagenome (GOLD analysis project Ga0163110, IMG submission 108703) | Marine microbial communities from the Costa Rica Dome - CRUD Field 142mm St17 metaG | ecosystem: Environmental > Aquatic > Marine > Oceanic > Photic zone | place: Costa Rica: the Eastern...
TGAGGTTGATAGAATTTCAAAAAGGATGATAGAAATTTTTAATCAACTTGGCTATGAGGTTAATAAAACGGTTGGTGAAATGATGAATGAATTAAACGAGAATTCAAACTTTCTTTATGTCGATTCACCTGATAGAAAAAAGATTGTAATTTCAGACTATAATGAAATGCTTATTCAAGCACTTAAGGATGTTAAACCTTATTTTGAAAGATTGCCAAAAAGCAAAGTTGAAATAAGAGCTGTACCTGAATATTCAGAAAAAACTGCTGCAGGGGGATATTATCAAGCACCAAGTTTAGACGGATCAAGACCGGGGGTTTTCTATGCTAATTTGTATGACATTAAACAAACACCGACTTTTGGAATGCGAACATTAACTTTTCATGAAACAATTCCGGGTCATCATCTTCAAATTGCCTTAAATCAAGAAAATAAAGAATTAACGTTATATAGAAAACTAGGCTACAGGACCTCAGCTTATACTGAGGGATGGGCTCTTTATGCAGAGCAGCTTGCAGTTGAAATTGGAATGACTAAAAACTTATATGATGAGCTTGGTGTTCTTCAGAGTGAGATGTTTAGAGCAAATAGACTTGTTGTTGATACAGGAATTCATTTTAAAAAATGGTCAAGAGAAAAGGCTATGGACTATATGAAGAAAACAACAGGTATGTCAGATACTCAGGTAAGAGTTGAAATTGAGCGATATATTGTATGGCCTGGACAGGCATTAAGCTATAAAATTGGAATGTTAAAGATTTTAGAACTTAGAGAAAGAGCAAAAGAAAAACTGGGTAAGAAATTTAATTTAAAAGATTTTCATTCTATAGTTTTAAATCAAGGTATTGTTCCGCTATTTATTTTAGAAGATCTAATTAATGATTGGATAGAAAATACACAATAGGATATACGAATATGAAATTCTTAAAATTCTTTTTTATTTTCCTTTTTATTTTTTTAATTTTATTTTTTTTTCTATTTCAATCTAACAATTTCCAAAATTCAATAGTTAAATTAGGAATTAAAAATTTATTTTCACCGAGTTCTGTTTTTCCAGAATATGATGGATTATCGGCAATTGTATGTGGATCAAAATCACCTCTTGCCCATCCTTCAAGGGCTGAAACGTGCATTTTAATAAAAGCGGGGGACAAATATTTCATTTTTGATGTTGGTGATAAAAGTGTCAGTAATTTAAGAAATTGGAGAATTCCTTTAGATAAAATTGAGCATACTTTTATTTCCCATCTTCATATTGATCATTATTCAGATATAGAGGATCTCCATATGTGGAGTTGGGTTGGTATGAATAGAGGATCAAAGTTAAGTGTATATGGCCCCATTGGCATTAAAGAGGTTTTAGGCAATATCGAGGCTGCATCACAAATTGATTATAAATCAAGAAATGAACACCATGGAGAAAATTTTGCTCCATTAGATATTGCAGGCTTTGACGCGAAAATTATTAAAGAATTTGATGTTCCAATTTATGATAAAGATCAAATTAAAATTTTAGCTTTTCCAGTCAATCATCATCCAATAGATCATTCTTTAGGTTTTAAGATAGAGTATAAAAATAGAAGCATAGTTATAAGCGGTGACACTGTTTATTCTGAAAATGTTTTTGAAGCATCAAAAAATGTTGATGTTTTATTTCATGAAGCAATGTCTAAAGAAATTTTAAATATGCTATATGAATCATTACCAATTAATAGTCTTGGAAGGATTGGAATTAAGGATATTCAGGATTACCATACGGAAGCAATTGACGCTGCAAGGTTAGCAAAAAAAGCAAATGTCAGCCATTTGATTCTTTATCATCTTCTTCCAGCTCCAACTAATTATTTATTAGAAAATATTTTTGTTAGAGGCTTAAAAGAAGAATTTAAAAATTTTACATTATCGAATGATGGAACTATTGTTTTGCTACCAAGTAATTCGAAAGAAATAATAATTAGAGAAATTAAATGAGCCTTTATGAAAAATATATATTACCAAAATTTTTAAACTGCGCTTGCTCATCCAAACAGATTACTCATCAGAGAAAAAAAGTTACTCCACTAGCTGAAGGTAAAATTTTAGAAGTTGGAATTGGATCAGGTTTAAATTTACCATTCTATGATAAGTCAAAAATTATTGAACTTTGGGGTATTGATCCATCCAAAGAGCTCAACATTATGGCTAAAGATGTTGCAAAAAAAGAAGAATTGAATGTTAACTTTATAAGTTCAAGTGCAGAAGAAATTCCTCTACCAAATAATTATTTTGATACTGTTTTGATTACTTATACAATGTGCACTATTCCTGAAGTTATAAAAGCAAATAATGAAATAAGAAGAGTTTTAAAAAATGATGGAAAATTGATTTTTTGTGAACATGGATTATCACCTGATCAGAATATAAAAAAATGGCAAAATAGAATTAATAAGTTTTGGTCTAAAATTGCTGGAGGATGCAATATTAATAGAAATATTCCTGAGTTGATAAAAAAATCAGGCTTTAAGGTAGTAGAACTTGAAGAAATGTATATTCCAAAAACACCAAAGATTGCAGGATATAATTACTGGGGATATGCTATTTCTAATTAAGAAGTTATAAAGCTAATAAAAAATTTGATTTAAACTAATTACAAGATATTATTATTTATGGATTTTAAATTTACAAAAATTATTAAAGGTCTTCATTGGACTACTGTAACTAGTGAAAGAGTTCTTCTTGCAATTATAGGAATTGCAACCTGTATCGCTGCAGCGCAATATATATTCTCTATGTTTCTTTCAAAAAATATAATGCTTGCTGACCTTTTTTTACTTTTCATTTACGCTGAAATAATTGGAATGGTTGGAGCTTTCTATAGCACTAATAGAATACCAGTTACTTTGCCAATAATTATTGCGATTACAGCTCTTTGTCGTTTAATTATTATGCAAAGTAAAGAGATGGATGCATTAATGTTATTAGGAGAGGCAGGTGCTATTTTAATTTTATCAGCCGCAGCATATATTATGAGTTTAAAAGATAAATTAAGTCTTGAGAAAAAGAAAGATAATTAAAAAAACTCCAAAACTTTTATGGTAAAAAAATGAGCTATAAAATTTTAGATAAAACAGATAAATTTTTAAAAAAAAATCATAACCATATGATCAATGGAAATTGGCACAATTCCAGTAATGATAAAATTTTGGATGTTATAAATCCTGCAACAAAAGAAGTTATTTCAAAAGTTCAACTTGCCGGAAAAGACGAGGTTGATTTAGCATGTAAATCAGCAAGAGAATCTTTCGATAGCGGCATTTGGAAAGATATGACTCCATCAAATAGGGGTAAAATTCTATGGAAATGGGCAGATCTACTAGAGGATAGGATCGAGCAAATAATAGAAGTTGAGGTTATTGATAATGGGATGCCTGTTATAGTTGCAAAGACTTTTATTGGTTGGGCTATTGATTGGATAAGATACTACTCTGGTATGGTTGATAAAGTAACTGGCGATAATTTTTCAAATGTTATTAGTGGTGATAATCAAAGATTTCATAGCTATACTTCTTATGAGCCAGTCGGTGCCGTTGGAATAATAATCCCATGGAACGGTCCTTTTGGTACATTTATTATAAAAGTAGCACCAGCATTAGCTGCAGGTTGTAGTTGTGTTGTGAAACCTGCAGAGGACACTCCTTTAAACGCATTAATTATAGCCGAAACGGCAATAGAGGCTGGTATTCCACCGGGCGTTTTAAATGTTATAATTGGCGATGGAAGTGCAGGTGAGCTTTTAGTTAAAAATTATAATCTTGATAAGATTTCATTTACAGGATCAACTGAAGTTGGCAAAAAAATTGTTAGTCAGTGCAGTAATGACTTGAAAAGAGTTACTCTTGAGTTAGGGGGTAAATCACCATGTATAATTTTTAATGATGCTAATCTTGATATTGCAATTCCTGGGGCAGCAATGGCAATTTTTAGTAATAGTGGTCAGGTTTGTTTTGCTGGTTCTCGTTTATTTATTCAAGAGGACATTTATGAAGAAGCTATTAAGGGAATTGCAGATTTTAGTAAAAATCTCAAAGTAGGAAATGGATTTGATGAGGATACTGTTCTTGGTCCTTTAATATCAAATTCACAACATAAAAAAGTATCTGAATATGTTGATATTGGACTAAAAGAGGGTGCTGATATCATTTCTGGTGGATCGATTGATGATGATAGTGGATTTTATTTTAATCCAACTGTTTTTGGAAGAGTTAGTAAGGATATGCGAATTGCAAAAGAAGAAATTTTTGGACCTGTTTTAGCAGCATGTCCATTTAGCTCTGTTGATGAGGTTGTTAGTTTAGCAAATGATACAAGGTATGGATTAGGTTCTGGTATTTTTTCAAATGATATAAATAAAGTTCACAATGTTGCAAACAGAATAAAAGCAGGTAATGTTTGGGTTAATCATTATGGGGGTATGCATCCAACCTTACCTTTTGGTGGTTATAAAGAATCTGGATGGGGAAGAGAACTAGGAATTGATGGTTTTAAAACTTATTTAGAGCAAAAAACAGTAAGCATAAAATTAGATTAAATTTTTATATTTAAATGGATAAAGCAATAAAAAGACTAGATTTGATGAGTAATGAAGAATTACTTGATCCTTCTATTTCAGCAAAAAAACTTTTAAATGGAAATAGAGCATTTTATTATGATTTATTTGATCCTCCTTTTTATATTTTATCAAGATATAATGATATTGATAAAGCACTAAGAGATCCTGAAACTTTTGTAGAGGGTTATGGAAATGGTCCAAATCTTATTACGTCAAATGGGATTATATCTGATGGAGATCATCATACTTTAATAAGGCGAATAGTTCAGCCAAATTTTTTGATGGGATCAATTGCTAATTTAGAAAAAAGGTTGGAAGAGATTACTGATGATCTATTAGATAGTATTTCAAAAAGAGAAGTTTGGGATATTCATGATGATTTATCCTTTCCTTTACCTGTTATTATTATTTGTGAAATTTTGGGAATACCTACTAATGATATTAAAAAATTTAAAGGTTGGGCGGATGCTGCTGTAGCTCAAATGTGTAGCGAAGAACCTGAGATTTTTCAGAAAGAACTCGATAAAATGGATGAATATTTTTTAGATCTGATACTTAAAAAGAGATCAATTGATGAAGATGATACATTAATATCGAGAATAGCAAATGCTAAAATAAATGATGATTATTTATCGAATGATGAAGCAATCAATCTTGCAGTACAAATATTTGTTGCAGGAAATGAAACCACTACCTCATTAATTTCAAATCTTATTTGGCGGTTACTAAGTATAGATAATATGTGGAATAATTTCATAAATGACGAATTAGAGATTGATGGTCTTATTAATGAAAGCCTAAGATTCGATCCTCCATTACTAGGACTATTTAAAACCACGTCAAAAGAAGTTGAATATGATGAAGTAATAATACCTTCCAATACAAAAGTTATGATGCACTATGGAGCAGCTAATAGAGACAGTGAGGTTTTTGAAGATCCACATAAATTTGACTCAACTAGGGATGGTAAAAAAGTTATATCTTTTAGTGTTGGAATTCATATATGCCTTGGAAGAGAGCTAGCTAAACTTGAAACAAGGGTTGCATTAAGGTCTTTAAAAAAACGTTTTCCAAATCTTAGATTGGTTGATGATGGTCAAAGAGTTGGACCTTTTCTTTTTTGGGGTAGAAGCAAATTACCTGTTTCACATAAATAATTTTTAAGGAAAAAAAATGGAAATTTTTAATGAGCTTAATAACGATCACATAAAATTTATTGAGGAACAAAAGGTTTTTTTTGTTGCGACTGCAGTTTCTGATGGCAGAATAAATTTATCTCCAAAAGGATTGGATAGTTTAAGGGTTTTAAAAAATAATAGAATTGTATGGCTAAATTTAACTGGGAGTGGAAATGAGACCTCTGCGCATATTCAAGAATATTCAAGAATGACTATTATGATGAATGCTTTTGAAGGTAAGCCTCTGATTTTAAGAATCTATGGTAATGCAAAAGTTATTCATCATTTAGATGATGAATGGAATGATTTAATTGGTCTTTTTCCATATTCGGAGGGCTCTAGGCAAATCTTTGATTTATCTATTTCTTCAGTTCAAACTTCTTGTGGATGGGCCGTTCCTGAATATAAGTTTATAAAGGAAAGAAATATTTTAGATAAATCAAACAAAGCAGCGGGAGAAAAACGTATTAAAAAGTATTGGAAAAAAGCTAATACAAAATCAATTGATGGAATTGAGACTAATATTATTGAAAAGAATATCGGAAAAGGCTTTTTAAGTTCTATTTCCTTTAATAAAAAAGAAAAAACCTAGAAGTAATAAGAAAAGTTGTTCACTAGCAAATAATACTGAACCCCTTTCGCCAACAAAAATACTCCAATGAGAATGGGCAATAAATAAGGCATTTATCATTATTATTACAATCGTTAATCCAGATAATTTAGTTATTAAATTGGCCGTTATTGGATTAAATTTAATTAGTAATCCGCCTAAAACTATTCCTACGCCAGCTAATACTTCCCCCCAAGCCACTAAATACGCAAATATATTTGAAAACGGAACTCCTTTAGACGCTAAAAAATCAATAAAACCTTGGTTTATTGGAAGTTTACCGTAACCATGAAGAAAAAAAGAAACCCCTAATCCGAGACGAACAATGAAGTCTCCAATTAATAAAAATGGCTCTGTTATTGAATTTATTAAATTATTAATTTTTTCCATGATAATTTCTCCATTGGTTTATTTAAAATCATAATATAAAATTTTACTAGAACTTTTTCTAATTTCTTATTTATGTTTTGATTGATAGAATAACCTATGAAAAAAAGGTGTTTATGGGCTGGTAATGAGGATTTGTATATTCGTTACCATGATGAAGAATGGGGTGTTCCTATTCATAAAGATAGGGTTTTATTTGAAACTTTATGTTTAGAAGGACAGCAAGCAGGTTTAAGTTGGATAACTGTACTTAAGAAGCGTGAAAATTATAAAAAGGCTTTTTATAATTTTAATGTTAAAAAAGTATCCCTTATGCGTGATAATGATATTTATGCTCTTTTATCTAATGATGGCTTGATTAAAAATAAATTAAAATTATTTTCAATAAGAAACAATGCAATAGCTTTTATAAATATTCAGAAAAATTTTGGAAGTTTTGATAGCTATATTTGGTCCTATACTAATTACAAAGTAATTCAATCAAAAGATAAAAATTCATTAGATTTATCATTTAAATCATTGTTAAGTAATAATATTTCAAAAGATTTAAAGAAAAAAGGTTTTAAATTTGTTGGTCCTACAATTTGTTATGCTTATCTTCAGGCTATAGGTATAATAAATGATCATGAGAGTGATTGTTTTCGTTACAATGAGATTAAAAAATTATATAATGAATTATAATAATAAGGAGATTAAATTGAGACTTTTTCTAACAATATTTTTAAGTTTACTTGTTTTATCTTTAAATGCAGAAGAATGTGAAGTCTCAAATTGGGGATCAGATGATGAAATTGGAAATGCAAATTTAATAACCCCTAATTCGATTTTAAAAGCTTCAAAGTTAATAAAAACAGGTAAAGTTTATGGTTTAGGTCTTATTATAGACGCTAATACACCAGCTTACCCTCCAAGATCACTCTCTCTTCAGGTGGTGCAGCCAAATCAACAATTTGGTAATCAGGCATCTCCTAATTCTACCTATAATGATGATATTTTTCAGGGTTGGTTTGGAATTGGCTCTCAATTAGATGGTTTGGGGCATTTAGGTGGCCCTGATGGTACTTTTTACAATTGTAATAAGGGAAAAGACTTTGCACAAATAGATGGTCTTACAAAGCTTGGTATCGAAACTGTTCCACCTATAGTTGCTAGGGGGATAATATTAGATATGGCCAATCATTTTGGTGTTGAGTATTTAGAGGCTGGTCGATCTTTTTCAGTTGAAGATGTTAAAGCGGTTGAAAAGAAACAAGGTACACCAATTAAAAAAGGTGATGTTGTAATATTTCATACTGGTTGGATAGATGCAAAATTTGAGTCAGATCCAAACGCTTGGGGCTCAGCAGAGCCTGGTCAAAGTCCAGAAGTAGCAGAATACTTAGCCTCTAAGGATGTCGTTGCTGTTGGAGCTGATAATTGGGGTTTGGATGTTATTCCACCTAAAGATATGGATAAAGCATTTCAAGGACATGTAATACTATTAAAAGAAAATGGTATTTTTATTCTAGAAGCTATGAATACTGGACCGCTTGTAAAGGATAATGCATTGGAGTTTCTTTTTGTATTAGGACATGCAAAGGTAAGAGGAGCTGTTCAGATGATTATTAACCCAATTGCAATTAATTAGAAATGAATATTCTAAAAAAGGAAAATTCCTTCATTATTGCTCTAATTTGTTCATTAGCTTTTTTTATAGTTTATTTAATTTTAGCCAAATCAGGGCTAATTATTACTTTAGAGCCTAATTTATCAATTGGTGATGTCTCTCGTTGGTGTGAAAGAGTAAGCCCTAGTATTTTTCGCGAACCTGTTAACGCTTTTAGCAATATAGGCTTTATGATAACAGGCTTGATAATTTTTCGAATATTGTCAAAAGATACTGAGAAAGATAAAGAAAAAAATGAATTTTTTGGTTTAACAAATATTTCTATATTATATGCAAGTGTTGTTATTTTTCTAGGTCCAGGATCTTTTTTAATGCATGGAACTCATTCATATTGGGGGCAGTGGATTGATAATGTTAGCATGGTGACTTATATCATTGTTCCTTGGTTAATAAATTTAAAGGAATTAGGTAATTGGTCTATCAAAAGATTTTTTACGACTTATGTCTCAATAGTTTTAATTTTTTCTTTAGCTAGTTGGTTCTTCGGTACAAATATGGGCATCAATCTTGACCTATTTGGAGTTTCGATAGCTTTATGGATTATATCAGAGTTTCTTTATAAATTTTGGGGAAGAATCAATAAATGGTATTCAGGTTTTATTGGCTTCTTGGTTGCAAGTATTTTTGGTATTTTCCCAACTGAAATTTTTGCAAATATTATAAATTATTGGTGGATAATACTTTTTTGGCTTCCTGCTTTATTATCAAATAGTGCTCCAACTAAGAAGAGAACTTATAACCCTTGGTTTTTTCTTGGTATGATAAGCTATATTGTTGCTTTCATAATTTGGCTTCAGGGTTATCCTGATACGAGATTTTGTAACCCTGACTCAATTATTCAACCGCATGGTATTTGGCATTTAATAACAGCTTTTGCAACATGGTGTTTCTTTAAATTTTATAGAACAGAAAGAGCTATATAAACGCAAAGCTAAAAGGATACCTATAAATCAAGAAAGCCCTATTAATATTTGTATTAATTGGAAATTTTTTATCACAAAACTCAGACTCAGTTTTTTTATTATCTGATGAAAGAGAAATAAATTTTCCAGAAATATCCTTTATTCTTTTTACGATAAATTTTTTATTATCAGAAGAGGTAACGACGATATTATTTTTCTTTATATTATTAATTTTTAAAGTAAGCAGATAATCGTTATGTTTTATAGTTGGAAGCATGCTACTTCCTTGAACTTTATAAATTTTAAACACTGTCTAATTTTGGTCTAGAAATAATAAGTTCTGGAGGGTAGGGGCAAACAACATTTTCAGTCTCAATACCCTTTGTTGACCAAAAAATTGTAGCAAATTCATTTACTTTTTTAACCAAATCCTCTGCATTTTCCCTTATAACATCCTGTTTGCATTTAGACCCTATCATCATTATTTCATGAACTAGTGTATGAACGTTTGGATGAGATTCGATTTGCGGTGCTTTAAAATAATCTCCCCAAATAATATTAACTTCATTTTTAACAATTTTTGCTTGAGCCTCTTTCTCTATAACCAAACGAGACCTGTGAGCAGTTGATTTAAGACTATTATCGTCTGTATCAATTTCATGAAGAAGATCAATTAGTCTAACTACACTTAATGCCGCAACTTGCGATATTGCAGGATCATAAATTTTACATGGTATATCGCAATGTGCCTCTGCTACTTGAAAATTTTTAAACATATTAATTATCCTTTCTTTTCAATGTTACTTAGTGCATTTTTTGTTATTTTTTTAATTGCAAAAAATATACCAGTCATAACTAAAATTGCTAAAATTGAAGAAAATATAGAATTTACTTCAGGATGAAAATAAGCATTCTCATGACCTGGATGAGCCACGGCATTTATTGAGAGCAGTGAAATAAATATAAAGATAAATAGTTTCATAATTTTAATACCTTACAATTAAAATAAATACTTGATTGAAGCACTTATAGTTCTTCCAGAATTTACATAAAGATCTAATTCAGGATCATTTTCTGCCTTTCCGTTAACTGACGCCCAATCCCAATATTTTTTATCAGAGAGGTTTCTTATTGCTAGATTTGCATATACTTTTTCACTGATATTAAAATTGAAAAATAAGTCATAAGTAACTCTTCCCGGGAGCTCTAATAATTTATTACATCCTCCTCTTCCGCAAACAGGTGCAAGACCATCAACACTTTTTTCAGAAATATTTGCTATTCCTTTAATATTGAAACCTCCGTTATCAGAGGTCCAGCTTAGACCAAAGATTGTTTGATCAGGATCAATGGATATTAAATCCTCATTATTTTGCTCACCTTCTGTATTTGTATGGCCAAGATAAAGCGAATAATTATCATTTATCATGGCTTGTAATTCAAATTCAAAACCATCGATTGTTACATCATTAAGATTTACATATTTATATAAACTTATTCCTTGAGGTGACCTACCAGTTAATTGGCTATCAATAAAATCTTTATAGTCATTTTCAAAATAAACCAATGACCAATTTAATTTTGAATTCCCTAATGAATTATTCCCTCTAATACCTAATTCATATCCTTCACTTTCCTCAGAGTCGAGATCTGGATTGGGCATTACACTGTAAAAGAATGCAAAATTTGTAAATGATATATTTGCGCTCTCGTAATCTGGACTCCTGAAGCCTTCAGCATACTGAGCAAATAAAGAAATGTTATCATTTAAATCGTAAATAAAACCTAATTTTGTTGAAACGGCACTATCATCTATATAAGAAAGTTCATTTCTAGCTACATTACTTCTGTTAAAAAGTTCATCGACTGATGGTTTAAGTTCATATGAGTCATATCTTGCGCCTAAAACAATACTTGCTTTAGGAGTAAGTTCAATTCTATCAGAAAAATATATACCCTGCCTAATTGTCTCAGTATCAGGGAACGTTTTATCTGGGTATGTATGACCACCAATATTATAATTTAATTGTCTCGTCATTAAATTTGTTTCATATCGATATCTTGGTCTTTCAACCTCAATTGACTCATACTCAAATCCATAAACAATTTGATGTTTAACATTTGATGTTGCAATTTCTTTATAAAATTCAGAAGAAAATCCAAATATTTCCTGATTAAATTGAAAATTTTGATATTCAGAAAATGGTGTTGGTCTGGCTCTCATACCCATTGAAAAAACTAATTTTGATTTGTTAGTTATTTGATCTTGTTCAGTATTTTGAGCAAAAACTGTAACTCTTCCATTATCAAAAAACATATTCTGGTTATTGAAACCTAATTCAACAGAAAACCTATGCCTTGTAGATTCATCATTACCTAATGCTGAAGAGGTCTGGGTAGGTATAGGAAAGAAACTGAACCCTGTTTCAGTTTGAAGATCCCATTCATTTTCCCATTCTTGAATATCAACTGTAAAGGTTAGATCAATTGACTCTGTTAAAAGAAATTTAATCTTTGATAAGATGCTATTTGACTCACCATTCATTTTATTTGGTTCAGTTTCAATTTGATCATGAAGATTTCTCTCATTCATATCTCTTCTAGTAATTTGAATAAGACCCTCCATTTTATTTCCAACAAAAGCAGATAAGAAACCAAATTTTGTTCCATCATTTGCTTCGTCATATGACGCTGTTGCTGAAAAGAAGGGATCATTTAAATCAGCTAAATCAGATGCATCTTTTGTGGTATAAGAAATTGCACCTGCTAATCCGTCTGAACCATATAATGCTGAGCTTGGTCCTTTAAGTATTTCTACTTTTTTAACTAAATCCACATCAACGACATCTCTACCATACCCAACATAAGAGTCAGGAATTCTTACTCCATCAATAATTACATTTACTCTTTTTCCTCCAAGTCCTCTTATTCTAAATCCTTCGTTAAAAGTTCTTCCATATCCATCACTTCTTGGAGCAGTAACACCAATTGTATTTTCAATTAAATCACCAATATTATTTACAATTCTATTTTCTATATCATCAGATTTAATTAAAGATACTGATCCAATAACTTCACTCAGTGGAATAGGGGCTCTTGACGAAATTACTGTTATTTCTTCAATATCTTTACCTTCTTGAGCTACTGAAATACCAGTAAAAACAAAAATAACTATTAAAAGTTTTATAAATAAATTGGAGTAATTTTTCATAATATATATCCTTTTATTTTCTATTGAGAATGAGAATCATTATCATTTACAATTTTATATAATGTATTTATAAGTAAGGTTCAAGGAATAAGTCATGACAAAAAAATTTAAGTTAATATTAATCTTATTTGCTTTAATATTTTTAAACCCAATTTATGTAAATTCATGTGATAGGGCCTATGACCCCAGTAAAATAACAGTTGCTGGAGGTTCTATAACGGAAATTTTATATTTTTTAGAAGAACAAAGTAAAATAATAGCTGTTGATTTAACTTCAAATTTTCCTGAAGAAACAAAAAAATTTCCTTCTATAGGGTATGTAAGAAACCTATCAGCAGAGGGTGTTTTATCTCTTAAACCAACACTTGTAATTGGTGAGGATGATATGGGGCCTCCGAATGTGGTCAATCAAATTAAAAAAACAGGAATTGATATTATAATTTTAGAGGAACAACATTCATCTCTAGGTATTATTAATAAGATTAAATGTGTAGGAGAAATAATTGGTGAAAAAGAAAAAACTATTAATATTATTAATAATAAAATTATGCCAATTAAGAATGAGTTAGATAATTTATCAGAAAACTTAAAAAACCAAGATATTAAGGTGATGTTTATATTAACAATGGATAGTGGCTCACCAATAATAGGGGGAAAAGATACATCAGCTGATGGTTTTATAAAAATGATTGGAGCAAGGAACGCTTTTGATAGTTTTGAAGGTTGGAAACCAGTTGGAACTGAGTCAATTATTGATGCAGCACCCGATGTTATTTTAATTTCAAATCGTGGAGCTCATTCATATAAAAATTTAGACAATATGCATAATCATCCTACAGTAAAATATACACCTGCAGCAATTAACAAAAACATTATTTCTCTAGATGGCATGCAAATGCTTGGCTTTGGTCCAAGAACAATCGAAACAGCTCTATATTTATCAAAAAAGTTTCAAATGATAGAAACTAATTAATTATGTTATCAATTATTAATTTGAAATTTTTAAGTAGAGCGCAATCTTTTATATTAATTTTTTTATCAATACTTTTGCTATTAGTTTTACTAATATCATTTTCTTTAGGTAGTTATAGTTTTCCAGTTTTGTCAATTTTAATGGGCAATACATCTGCAATTGAAGCAACAATTTTTAATGAAATTAGGGTACCTAGAGTTATTTTAGCAGCTATAGTTGGTGCAAGTTTATCTGTTTCTGGAGCTTGTTTACAGGGTTTATTTAGAAATCCTCTTGCTGACCCTGGTTTGATAGGAGTTTCAGCTGGTGCTGCTTTAGGTGCTTCTACA
>Ga0163110_10001044_pt1 | contig 13835 bp, 12 predicted proteins | sample CRUFie1St17metaG_FD_108703 | JGI IMG/M metagenome (GOLD analysis project Ga0163110, IMG submission 108703) | Marine microbial communities from the Costa Rica Dome - CRUD Field 142mm St17 metaG | ecosystem: Environmental > Aquatic > Marine > Oceanic > Photic zone | place: Costa Rica: the Eastern...
CACTTTGACTTAAGTGTATCATTCAGATATATTTTCAATTCTTTTACGTAACCCATATACAATCCAGCATTTGCAATATTGTTTCCTTTACAATCGCCGAAAATAGTTTTAGTTATAAATTTACCCATCATATTCGGTTGTTTAGACAATAGAACTTTAGTATCATATTTTTTAAACATACTAATAAGGTGTTCTGGATTTTTGTTTATTTTTGTATCGAAACCATCAATAAATACAATTATATCTTCATCATTTTTTGTTTCAATAAATTCAAGTACGCCTACAACCTTATCTGTAAACCCTTCCCACTTTTTATTCCATCCCAAAACCTTTATGGAAACACCAAACTCATTGTTTAATAATTTTTCAAACATACCTTCTGATTTGTTAGCATAAGTTACTATTTCGAATGACATATTTTCTCTATATTATTAATAAGATTTTAAGAAACTATCTTATTGGTTGTGCTAAAACTTGTGGGGTTGCTGCTACTTGCGCACTTGTTTGTGCCGCCGCTTGTTGAACTGCATTTGCTTGTTGTACTAAACCTTGTTGAGTTGCAGCTACTTGTGCGCCTGTTTGTGCTGCCGCTAATTGAACTGCATTTGCTTGTTGTACTAAAGGTGATGCACTTTGTACTAAATTACCAGCAACAGCATCTACTTGTTTATTTGCAATATTTGTGGCTCTATCTGCAAGACTTGTTGCTCCTTCTTCACCCAAACATGCCGCTATTTGAGCTATTTTTTCGGGATTAAGAAGACTAAATATCATACCAATCTGCGATCTAAGAGCAACAAATGCTAACGCCACAAAAATAATAGTATAAATCAAGCTTGAAACAAATAATCCCCATGTATCGTGTAATCCTACTTGAATTACCATAGAACTCATTATTTTGAGAGCAGTACCACATAATAAAGATATTCCTATAATTATTGGAAACGGTGGACTCATTATCATTGTTGGACTAACCATCACCATTACACATATTGCTATACCAGTCCATAAAAAACATATACCAGCCAAATAATCCATCCATTTTATGAGAGTTATTGACCACCAAGGACATTTTGCCTTTGCCATTATTTTATCGAATATTATTTTGTATGTTTATTTTATCAGAAATGATGTAATATTGTCTTCAATACATTTTGGTAATCCTCTAAAATGAGGGCTAATATGAACACATCTTAAATAGTTTCTATCACGTTCATACAATTTTTTTTTTAGAATCTTTCTTAATTCGTTATTCTTAATTCTTTTTCCTTTTTTGTATAATTCAATATCAAAATCTTTGATTAATGATACAGGATCTTCCCAATCTATAAATTCTGAACACAATTTTACATCTATTTTTGTTCCTATTTTTTTTAACTCATTGATAATATCTTCCTTACAAGTTCTTTTAATTTTTTTATAATTTTGGGGATTTTTTTCTTTTAACCAAGTCAATATTCTATGAATCATTCTTGGTGAAAGACTTTCTTCAAAATCTCCTAATATTGTTTGAATTTTTCGATTTAGTTTCAAATTTTCTTTATCATACATTTTTAGGCGTAAAGACACTTCATTATCAAATATTTTGAAGTTACGTACACTTATTATATCCAAATAAGAACTTGCAAATAAAATTTTTAGTTTATTGAAACTGTTTTTAAATTTAGTTACAATATTTCTTTCATAATTACTTTGTTGAACTTTTAAAAATTCATTGTAACATTCTAATATATTTTGTAAAAAAATATTATTCATTTCCCATTGTGTATTTATATTCAATATAACATAAATATGACAACTTAGTAATCTATTTTTACTATATTTATCTGGCCAAATTTTTAAATTTAAATTTTCGATCATTAATATAACAATAATTTGTTTAACTTTTAATAAACACAATAATAATGGTAGACATGCCCGCTGCGCATGAGGAAGGCGATGTGAAATGTGGAAGCGGGCTCAGCGATAACAATTCTGATTTACTCAAAATTATAAACGAATCAATATCATTTAAAGAATTTCCAAATAATTATAAAATAATAGGGACTGGTTTTTATTCTAAAGTCGTAATTTTAGATGAAAATGATAAATATGTATTCAAATTAACTTATAAACCATTCTTTGACTATAAAAATCTCAAATATTTGATTAATGAAATCAAAATTCTGAAAATTGTTAATAGTCCCTATATTGTTTCTATGATAGATTATTTTCAATCAAAAAATCTATATGGTTTGAAATTAGAAAGGGCAAAAGGAGATTTGTTTGAATTTTCTAAAAAAAAATTAATTTCTATTGAAAATATCAAAAATTGTATTAAAGATTTGTGTCAATCTTTAGATTATATCCATAGTAAAAATATTTATCATCGTGATATAAAATCAGAAAATGTATTAATTTTCATAAATGATATGTCAACCTATAGCTTTAAACTATGTGATTTTGGATTAGGAGTTATAGGTAATGATTTGGATAAAGGAAATTGTGGAACTAGAGGATTTTTTGCTCCAGAAGTATCAAATATAAATTTATATAGTAGAAAAAAAGCGGATTATTGGAGTTTTGGCTGTATTATTTTGGAACAATTGATAGGTATAGATTTGTTTTTTTCAAAATGGATAGTCAAATGTTATGAAAACATAAATGATTTATTAGCAAACAAATGTGAAAAAGAATTAAAACAATTTTACAATTCTTATTATGATCCTTTTAAAATAGAATGGGTTTCTGTAAAATGTTTATTACATTGTTATCCATCTTGTAGATTTTTACCTTATCCAAATAATATGAGTAATTTATCTTGTGAAGTTTCACAAACAAATTTGATTAAACAATTTTTGAAATCTAATTCAAAAAAATATAACAAAATACACCCTATTGAAGATTAATTATCTTTCTAAGTTTAGCTAATAAATCAAAAGAAGGTAGCTGTTCTCCATTTTCAATTCTTTGATAGTCTTTAATTCTCATATGTAATTTCTGAGAAAGTTCATGTGCTGTATAACCAGCTTTTGATCTTGCAACACATAATCTTGAATGAAAAGGGGTTTCTATATTATTATTTTGTGACTTTTTGCTATTTGTATTTCTTTTAAAGACTACTGGTTCCCAATCTTGTTCCTCTTCATAATGTGGATCCCAATCCTTAGGCATATTCAGTATATTTATTTATAAAGTTCTGGTTATTATACTTTTGTCATTTTGGCTGCAGAATTTACTATATACCATGAATTAAATCCAGATACTTCACATAATAAATGAAATAAAAATCCGGTTAAGAACAAAGTAAATTCCATTACATAATATTTATTATAATTGGCACAAGATTTTGGTAAAATAGGCTTTGGATAAAAATAACCAACAAGTAAAGCAACAATAGAACCCATTATTATTAGACCAATTCCTACAAAAATAGCTTCAATCAAAAGTTTTATTAAATAGTTCATATTTATATAAAAATATTTTTATATAATAACTATATAATATGGACACTAATTTTAATACTCCACCAAGTACACCATCCAGTTCATTATATAGAACACCAATAAAAAGTTCTAATTCATCATATATACCACCTGGTGCGCCTAAGAAAAAGAGACCACCTCCAAGGGTTAGTCAAGAAGATAAAGATATTTTAGAAGCTATTGAAAATATAAAAGATTCATTAGATGCTAAAGTACCAATTGAGATTCGTAAACACATTATACAATTCTTAGAAACCGATTTAATGAGATTAGCTAAAAAATCAAGAAAAATTAATTCAGAGTTAAAAGAAAGTTCTTATGGAGGGAAAAAAACAAGAAGAAAAACAAATTATAAGAGAAAAACTCAAAAATTAAGATATAAAAAGAAGTAATTAATTGAAAATAATATTATGAACAATCAATCAAAATCTAATGATAATGAATCAATTAAGAATGATTTATCAATTATAAAGCATCTTATTAGAGGAGACAAAGTTATTGAACATGATAATGATACAATAAAACGTTTATTTCCAGATTCTGAACAAAGAAAACAAATTCTTGAGACTAATAATATAAGAGAAAAACTTATAGAAAGAGCAATAAATATGGGGTGGGATAAAAATACAATAACTAATTTGTTAGACAAAATGTTTACATCTTTCAATGGTGAAAGTTTCGATTAGGTTGCTATTCTACGCATATTTAACTCTTTTTCATTTAAAATTCTTTCAATTCTGTCATTTTTGAAAGCATAATCTGGACTTGGCATATTTTCTTTTACTTCACAACAAGAAGGATTTGATGCTGGACAATTATGACAAATCGGATCATTTAAATATTGTGTATAACCTTTTCTCATTACACCAAGAGGCATTTCGCAAAAACCATTAATACATTTGCCAAAATCATTATTATAATTTTGATTACTTTTATAAAACGGACATTCATCGTTACTTAAACATGGTTTATCCCATGTATTTCCTGATTTTTCACAATCTTCTTTTGTTCTTTTTTTTAAATCTTCTACACACATATAAGCATTTTCTTCAATAAAATCGGAATAAATTTTTCCATTTAATGAATTATTTTTCTTTTCATTTATAGTTCTTAAATAAGATACAGCTGATTGATCATTTGGTATTTTACTACCCCAAAATTCTCTGTCATAAACTTGTTTGGCATATTTTGCATCTTTGCCATTACATTGGGCTTTTCCGACTAATAAAGCACAACTTGGATGTTGTTTTGATTCAGTAATTGAAATATAACCAAATTTTTTTAACCATTGTTTTGTACCTTCATGAAAAGGTACATATAAAGAACCACCTATAGCCGATGAACGTGTTATACCTTTTACTCTAAAAACTAAACTTGTTATTTTTTCTACAATTTTTGGGTGAAGATTCTTATTTATAAACAATGAAATATTGTATCCATATGACAACAATTCAGTATTGAAATCTGTATAATTGTATTCTTTCAATTTAATTTTTGTTCTTTTTAAACCTCTTAAATAATAAGCAAAAACATCTACAAGATTTTCATTTAAATCCCATGGTACAATATTTATTTTCATTTTATATGACATTCTTTGTATAAATTCATTTGGATGACTTGCTAAGAAAGCAATTGCATCACATTTTCCACTTTCTAATGCTTCTAAAGCAATATTATTTGAAGAATAATAAGTTATTTTTGGATCTTTTTCAAATTTTATGAATGCAAATATTTTTTTATATAAATATTCTACATAACCACCTTCTTTTATATAAATATGATAATTTTGAATATCATTAAAAGTTTTTATTGTACCACTATCAACTAATTGAATAAAGGAAAACGATATGTCTTTTATGTGAGACACAAAATCATATGGATACTCATTATTACTATTTTCTTGATCTAATACAAGTGGCTCTGGTAATAAAGCAAGATCTGCTTTGAATTTCATTTTTGGATCATTTGTTATTTCAAATTGAATAGAATTATTAAATGCTTTTTCGAAATATCCTTTGTCCAGATAACTTTCAGATTCAGATACATAACATATTAATGGATTAAGTTCAAAATATGATGGATAATAACTTTGGGATATATATTGTGGTAAATTTTGGAATGATTCGCTATTATTTAACTTATTCAAAAATATAAATAATATTATAATTGTAATTGAAAGAAGAAAGATAACTCTCATGTTATTCTAATATATTTAATTATAAAATATATAAGACAAATTTAAAATCAAATTTTTTCTCTTTTAATATTACTATTATACTAATGACAATGAAAAGCTATTTGTATCCAAATACTATAAATCTTTCTGATTCAAAATCACATGATAAAGTTACATATGCTTTTGCTATTTTAGGTGGTCAAATTAAATTAATTAAAGAAAAAGATAATGATTGTGTTGACTATTTAAAGTGGGGTAACACAAATATGAAATTTTTTAATAATGATAATTCAAATGAATATTTTGATTCTTCTATTCAATTTGATAAAATTACATATCATCATTTATTAACTAATTCAAACTTTTCTAAAACAAAACAAATTATAAATGCTACTAAAAGCGCTTTATATCAAGCTTTTGTGAAACAAGGCCCTTATGATTTCTATAACAATGAAAATCTTGTTTTAGAAAATAAATTTTTAGACAAATTAATATCTGATAAAGATCTTGAATATAAAATTTTAGGCAAAACTATTCAAACTTTAAACTCATCACAAATATGTATTTCCAATTACAATATTATTGGAAATAGTTCTAAAAACGTTTTATCTAATAAAGATATATTATGGTTTCAATATGAATATGATATTGGAAATAATCAAATTAAGTTTTTTATTGGATGGATTATTGAATATGTATCCAATTCTTACAAAATAAATGGTTCAATATATAAACCTGATGAATATAATATATGTGTTTGGAATTCTGATTTATCAAACAAAATTAGTCAAACAAAATCATTAAATGATGGTACATTTGTAATAGAATTATTTAAACCATATGATAATACTCAACATTATATTAGTTCTTTTTCTTCAAATAATCTTTTTTCAAGTTATTTCGGAAATTTAAGTGATTCAGTAATATTAAATCCAATTACTACAATTATAGCCGAATTTGCTATCAAACATAAAGAACTATCATTTAAAAATATTGAAAATACTATATTCAAAAATCTTAATATTAATAACTATAATTTTAACGAAAAAATATTAAAACAACTACAAATTATAATTGAATATACTTTTAACATTTACAATAATAAACCTGAATTAAACTATTTTTTAGCTAAATGTATTTATGAAAGTTCTTATAACGAATTATCATTTATGCTGGGTGATTTCATTTTAATATTGGAAGAATATTATGGAATTTCTGAAAATGGAGAACATATATATCAATATATTAAAGAAGATTTACTGAATATAGAAAATGGTAAAAAGATACAAAATAAAGACTTGATTAAAAGAGATTACAAAAAACACATTTCGTCAAATAATTTAGATTATAATATTGGATTAAATCAAAAAATAATTACCAATAAATCAGTTGATTTTATTGTTTATAATATGACTGATTCATTTGCATTTCAATTTTTTCCAAATAATTTTTCTGTACAATGGGATGGCTCTAATCCTATATCAAAAAATGCTTCATCAATTGAATTTAACATTAATCCACATCAAAAAATTTATATAATTCCAAATAGCAATAGAGCTAAAAAATTTGCTTGGTTATATGATAATAACTCTCATACTATGAATACTTTATATAAAGGCCTTTTCGGAGAATTATTAATTTCCAGTGGACTTGTTCCCACAGAAAGAACCACAAATAATTTGGGTAATAATGGTAATGAACCATATGATAAATATATAACAACTGAATCTTTGTTTAAAAATATTGTTCAGTCGCCAAACAAATATTTCGAAAATATAATTCAAAAAGATATTACACAAAATTTAACACAATATTATAGAAAACTTTGGAATAGTGATGAAACTTCTTGTGGAAACTTACTTATAAATAATTGTAAAATTGGAAGATTTTTAAGACAAGATATTTTTGAAGTTCCTGTTAATATTAACATGAAATACAAATTAAGTGGACAATGGACACAAAATTCACAAAGGAGTATTGAATCCACTTTCTCATTTTTGATTAACTTTAAAGTAGTTTAAAGTTATTTTGATTATATTAACTAAGATACACATTATTCAAATTATGCTTCCAATCGTAACAGATATTCTAAATATTATTTTTGAATATAATCCAGAACATAGACCATTATTCGAAAAGTCTTTGAAAAGAATAATAACTTATCCAGTTTTAAAGGAAATTGAAAAAGTTGGAGCATTTTCAAGAATAAATAAGATTTTAAATGAGTTTGATAAAAATATTTTTAATTCTAGTGACTATGATCTTGAAAAATTAATTAAAAAACAAATTCATGATCCTAATTTTATAATTAAAAGTCTTAATAAATGTAATTGTTGTCAAAGACATAATACTAATAAACCAAAAAATTTAAAAGATAAGTCTGTTATTATGAAGATTAATTGTGAAACTCAAATACATTATATACCAACTCATAGTGAATGTAATTGTTATTGTAGACATTTTTCCAGATTTATTTACAGAAGCTTCAATAATATTATGGACGAAAAAATACCTTTTTCTACTAAATGGGTCAATGTTTAAAATTTATTAGTCAAAAAAATGATTATAAGAACAATTTTATATTATATAAGGTGTAAGTGTTAAATATGGCTTACGAATCTAATTTTGAATATTCTGGCGGTGTTGTTAAAATTGATAAAGTAACATTTGGAATTATGAGTCCGGATATGATACGTCGTCAGTCTGTTGTTGAGGTTATTCATCATGATACATTTTGTGGTAATGATCCAGTAACTGGTGGCTTATTTGATCCACGCATGGGAGTTTTAGAATATGGTCAAGTTTGTAGTACAGATATGCAAACAAACAAAACTACTCCTGGTTATTTTGGTCATATTGAACTTGCGCTTCCAGTATTTCATGTTCAATATTTTCCAGTTGTACAAAAAATTACTCGATGTATTTGTTATAGATGCGCTAATTTATTGTGTTCTGATTCTACTGCTCATATTGATAATCGCACTAAACTAAATTATTTGATTGAACAATCAAAAAAAGTTAAAACTTGTCCACAATGTCATGCAGTTCAACCAGATAAATATGTTAAAACTGATCTTTGTAAAATGCATGCGTTATGGTTACCTACTACAGTCGATAATGTAGAAACAGAAGAATCTAAATTTGATATGACAGCTAAATATGTACTTAATTTATTCAAACAATTAGATGACATTTCTTGTATTTCTATGGGTATTAATCCAAAACTTAGTCATCCAAGTTGGATGATAATGGAAGTTTTCCCTGTTTGTCCTCCAAGTTGTCGCCCATCAGTACATCAAGATAACGGTCAAAGAATGGAAGATGATATTACTATCAAATATTGCGATGTTATTAAATATAACAAATTAATTACTGATAAAATCAAAACTGATCCCAATGCTCGTATTCTTGATGATTGGCACAATATTCTACAATATCATACGTCAACTTTAATTGACAATGAAATTGCTGGAGTATTACCTGCCGCACAAAGATCTGGCAGACCTTTGAAAGGATTGAGACAACGTCTTAAAGGTAAAGAAGGGCGTATTCGTGGAAATTTGATGGGAAAAAGAGTTAATTTCTCTTCAAGAACGGTTATTACTCCCGATCCAGTTATTAATCTTGACGAATTAGGTGTACCAAAACGTATTGCTATACAACTAACATATCCTGAAAAAGTAACAAAAAAAAATATTAGTAGACTCAAAAGCTGTATTCGTAACGGTACTAAAATTTATCCAGGTGCAAGAGCGGTTTTCAAATATGCTAATAAAAAGACTATTTCTCTAAATCATATTGATAGAAATCAATTTTCTCAAATGCTTGAAGTTGGAGATACGGTTATTAGACACATTATGAATGGTGACTGGGTAATATTCAACCGACAACCATCTTTACACAAAATGAGTATGATGGCACATCGTGTAAGAATTCTTGATGGACTTACTTTTAGATTAAATATTAGTGCTACTACACCATATAATGCTGATTTTGATGGTGATGAAATGAATATGCATGTTCCACAAAGTTTGAGCTCATCTAATGAAATTTCTTGTCTTGCATCGGTTAATCGTCAAATTGTTAGTCCTGCTCTGAATATGCCCATTATTACATTTGTACAAGATGCTGTTCTTGGTGGACATTTAATGACTATGGATGTTTCTACTAAGTTTAGTCATAGAGAAATGATGAACACACTTTCTTGGACAAATGCTAAAGATGTTAGTCTATATAATTCAGATACTGATAAATTATATTCTGGTATTGATGCTTTATCATTTTGTATTCCAGAAATCAATTTGAAAATCAAAAATCGAAAAGGAGAAACTATTAATATCAAAAAAGGTATTATTCAAAATGGATCTGGTTCTTTTGACAAAAAGGTTTTTACAAGTTTAATTCATAGTATTTTTAGAGATAAGGGTCCTGAACAATGCGCCGCATTCTTTAATAACTCACAACATGTTATTAGGGCATATTTAATCAAAAACAGTTTCTCAGTTGGTATTAGAGACTTGGTTCTTGATAAAGCTTTAAGTCAAAAAATTGATGTTAAGATTGACCAACAAAAACTTGAAGTTGAAAAAACTATTCAAACACTTCATCTCAATATGTTTGAAAATATGTCTTCAGACAGTGAAAAAATCGCTTTTGAAAACAAAGTAACCAGACAACTAACTGCCGCCAGAAGCAGTGCTGAAAATTTACTTAAACAAACTCATGAATCAATTTATGATAATCGTTTCATGAATATGGTAAATGGCGGATCTAAAGGAAAACTTATCAATTTAGCACAAATGACTGCTTGTTTAGGACAGCAAATCATTGAAGGTAGACGAGTTCCTTATGGTTTTAATTATAGAACTTTACCTCATTATACTAAATTTGATGATAGTTCATCCGCAAGAGGTTTTGTTCACAGTTCTTTTCAAAAAGGTCTTGGACCATTAGAATTCTTCTTTCACGCAATGGCTGGAAGAGAAGGTATTATTGATACAGCTGTTAAAACATCCAGTACAGGCTATATTCAACGCAAATTGATGAAAGCTCTTGAAGATTACAAGATTACATGGAGTAAATGTGTTAAAGATGCCCAGAATAATATTATTCAATTCTTATATGGAGATGACAATTCTGATGGAGCATCATTAGAATATCAATCAGTACCCATTGTTCATGTTACCGATTTTGAAAAAGAATTTTGCGAAATTCCAAAGATTTCTAAAAAAACAAGAACACGTTTGCTCAATTTGAGTCAAAATATTAAAGAAATGTATACATGGTATTCTGAAAAAGTTTGTGACGGTTCTCCAGAATCATCTATTAAATTTCCAGTACATATTGAAAGAACTTTAATGAATTCTCTTAAAGATGATCAAACAAATAATTCCAGTAAGAAACTTAATGCCGATTACGTATTGGATGAATATGAGAAATTATTAAACAAGTTAAGTCTACATAAATACAACGACGGTTTATGGATGTTCAGATTTATGTTATTAATACATAGTCATCCTCGTAAATTATTAGAGAAAAATGTTACTTTGTCTCAATTTGATGAATTTATATTTTCCCTCGAAAAATTGTTTCTTCAATCACAAATTGAAGCGGGTGATGCGGTTGGCCCAGTTGCAGCACAATCTATTGGTGAACCTTGTACACAATTGACTCTTAATACATTTCATTTATCTGGAGTTGGTGGTAAGTCTACTGTTACAAGAGGCGTTCCAAGATTGCAAGAACTATTTCACTTAAGCAAAAATCCTAAAAACAAGTCTTTAACTGTTATGGTCAATCCATCTTTAAGTCATGATAAATCAGCAGTTCAAAGAATTAGTAATGAAATTTGTTTAATTCGTCTCAATGATCTTGTTAATACATCTGAAATTAGATACGAACCATTACAAACAAAATATCAACAATTTAATGAATTCAATAATCTATTTAGAACCATAGATATTAACAACTCTGATTCTAAATGGGTTTTAACTATATGGTTTGAAAGAAGATTACTTCTTGATAAGAGAATTGAAATGGAAGAAATATATTACAGTATTTCTCAACTTTACAATGAAGGCGTTTTTTGCGAATATTCTGATGATAATGCACCAGAAATGTTTATTAGAATTAGAATCAATCCTAATTCTCAAGAATTACGTAAATTGATTATTCCAGATGAAATTCCCGAAATTACGATTTTGTCTAATATTGAATCTAAACTTATGGACAATTTGGTTATTCGAGGAATTGATGGTATTAATAATGTTACATTAAGACAAGATATTAGAGGAGGATCTAAAAAAGACTGGCTAATTGATACAGCTGGATCAAACATTATTGACACAATTCTACATCCAGAAGTTGATAAATATAGAACTTTCTCTAATGATATTCATGAAATGTATAGTATATTCGGTATTGAAGCCGCCAGACATACTTTGATTCGTGAAATTAGAGAAGTTATGGATGAAGCTTCTGAAATTGACCCAAGACATGTTCATTTACTTGCTGATATGATGACTACAAAAGGAGTATTGATTCCTATTGACAGAAATGGTATGAAGTTAACAGATGTTGGACCACTTGCCAAATGCTCATTTGAAGAAGCAGATCAGCAACTTTATAAAGCCGCTATATTTGGTGAAACAGATGGAATTACAGGCGTTTCTTCTAATATTATTCTTGGACAAGCACCACCATGTGGTACCGGTACAGTTCACGTTAAATTACATGAAGAATATTTCAATGATTTGATGCTAAATTCTGCCGGAACAAATATTACCTATAAATCTTCTCCATCTAAATTGGCCACGTCAAAGGTTTTGTTTGATTTTGATGAATAATTGTTCAATAATTCAATTATTTTATCTGTTTTTTCTATAATTTCAATCACATATAGACTGTTTATATTCATTTCCTTTTTAAAACTTAAAATTGGTTCTAATATCTCTCTTATATTTTCTTGACATACTATTATATTTAATGTTTCTATTAAATGAAACAATTTTTGTTTCAATTCCCACCTTCTTTCATTAATTATAGAATCATTTGCTAATAAATATAACACTTTATGAATCGAATTTATTATTATTAAACACATATTGATTTCCTCTTCGATAGGTGAAGAAGTAATCCCTTCTGACTTATCCTTTTTTATATCGATTTTTTCTTTTTCCTTTTCAAACAATTCTATTCTAGATGGATTTATGTCTGTTTTAAATTTCTTTAACTCCTCTATAATTTTTGTTAAAACATTTGAAGTTGCATCTATTATTTTATTAAACAACTCATTATCGTTCATACCTTAAACAGTCAAGAATTTTCACTAATTTTTCGTTCTTATATCCTTTTTTATTTAAACTCAAATATTATATGGAATCCAAAAAACGTATACAATTTAAAAATTTTTGTAAAGGATGTCAAAACGAGTTTACTAATTTTTTAAAAGAATTTAATTATGAATTTGAAATTGTAACAAACAATGCACAGATTGTATTTATATCTGTATTTGGAGCTACACCTTCAGCTATGCTAAAAAAATTATCCGAAAAACATAAAACTGTTTTTTTTACCGGAGAGAGCGGGAGATTGGGAGGTACATCACGTATTATTCCAAGAATTAATCAATATGCACATTTAAATTTAACATTCGAAAACACCTCTCAATATAATAACATTAGATATCCCTTGTGGCTACTTTATGCACAAATCCACAAATCAGAAAATCGTAAAAAATTAGCTAATATGACACTAACAAAAAAACCTATACATGGTTTTTGTAGTTTTGTTTACTCAAATCCTATAAAACACAGAGATGATTTTTTTAAACAATTATCTTCATATAAAAAGGTTGACGCTGGTGGCAATTGTTTTAATAATGTTGGTAAAAAAGTTAAAGACAAATTAGAATTCCAAACAAAATACAAATTTTGTATTGCTTATGAAAATTGTTTACAAGACGGTTACACAACTGAAAAAATATTTGATGCGTATAGATCAAATAGTATACCCATATACTACGGTTCCAGCACAATTAATGATGACTTCAATCCACAAACATTTATTAATGCTCATGATTTCAATAATATAGACAGTTTAATAGAATATATCAAAAAAGTCGATAATGATGATGATTTATATAATTCATTTATGAATAAACCTATTTTTTCTGAAAAATGGCTAAATATTTTCAA
>Ga0163110_10001046_pt1 | contig 13830 bp, 11 predicted proteins | sample CRUFie1St17metaG_FD_108703 | JGI IMG/M metagenome (GOLD analysis project Ga0163110, IMG submission 108703) | Marine microbial communities from the Costa Rica Dome - CRUD Field 142mm St17 metaG | ecosystem: Environmental > Aquatic > Marine > Oceanic > Photic zone | place: Costa Rica: the Eastern...
ACAGCATCTTCAAGAGATACCATTACTTAATTTTTTTAATTTCTTCACTGACTACTTTAGGGTCCAATGTTCCAAATTCTCTTTCTGTACTTATGACTGCGATTTCGATGACTTCAGCTTTCAGGTTGTTATCGTTAGCTGCAGAAAGAGCTTTCAATCCTAGATTGATAGCTTGCTTTTCAGTCATGTTATCTTTGTAATCTTTTTCAAAGACTTCCATTACTTCATTTCTTCCAGCACCAATTCCTCCAGCCTTGTACGCCATCATTGCACCTGAAGGATCAGTCTCGTAGAGATGAGGTCCTGATGCATCTATTCCAGCAATTAGCATTGCCGTACCGAATGGCCTTACTCCCCCATACTGAGTGTAGCTTTGCTTAAAGTCACATAATTTTTTGACTAGAGAAGCAACAGCTAACTCTTCATCATAATTAAATGAGTTAACTTGACATTCTACTCGAGCTTTATCAACTAATGCTCTTGCATCAGCAACTAAACCTGAGGTTGCACAACCTACATGTCCATCTATTTTGAATATTTTTTCAATACTGTCTGCTTCTATTAATTTAGAGCTCAATCTCTTGTCTACTATTAATACAACACCATTTTTGAATTTCACTCCAACGGTGGTAGTCCCTCTCTTTACTGCTTCCCTTGCGTATTCAACTTGAAATAATCTCCCGTCTGGAGAAAATACAGTTATTGCTCGGTCATATGCCATGTGTCCTGCTTGCATAAAAATACCTACATGCCACCGTTTCACGCTCTAATAAAGAGTATCGGTAGGTGGCTTAATTATTAAATGAGCAGTTTTTACCATACTGTGCGCAAAATATGGCTTATTGCAGTGATGATGCTAATTCCTGGCTGTCTAGATAGTACTCCAGAGTCTTTAGACGGCGTAGATATTTCAATTCTAGCAGAGTCATTTATTGAGGGAGATACAATTCAATTTATGGCCTCGGGCAATAATCCTAAAGGAGCCAAATTTCTGTGGGATTTTGGAGATGATAGTGGTAGTTCGGGTAAGGCTGTTGAACATACATATAATGATGAAGGTACTTACACAGTAACATTAACCGTAGTAGATAACGATAGTAGAATAGGTGTTGCTAAGAAGGATGTAGACATCTTATACAGAAATCAGGCACCTTTAGCAAGTTTGGAGGCTACGTATGGGGGTCTCGGTCAACAAGTCAAAGTCAATAGTATTGCCTTTTTTGACGGTGGAGCCTCCAGCGATCCAGATGGAGATGTATTAGAATTTGAATGGGATTTTGGTGATGGTTCCACCTCATCATTACTACGCCCAAACCATGAATACACGAGCATAGGGAATTATACTGTTACTTTAACAGTCAGGGATCCTAGCAATGAATCTAGTACTGCAGAAACTTGGGTACTAGTCAACATAAGAACTTACAATGTAGAATTTATTCAAAATGAAATTACAATTCCAGCATTTGCAGGTTATACTGCAGAAGGCGCCACAACAACCCAAAATCATGTTTATCCTTACAATTTAACCTCAGCTTCTTATGATTTAGAATGGGAAGAAGACGAAGATCTTGACTCTCCAGATAATCCGGTGGTAGGAACTTTATTTCCTGATGATTTTTGCTTGGGGTTTCAACAAATTACGTCTTCAACTTAACTGAAAATGGAACCTCAGGCAACCTTGAAGTTAATTTTGATGTTTTGTCTTCTATTCCTGAGGATTTGATTTTATCTTTGGGTTCAGAAAATGAAGTTAGGCAATATTTATTTCAAAATGGTTACACCAGTGCTAAAGGCCAAGGTAGTTGGGTTACTTCAATTACATGTAACGATGCACCTTCTATAGTCCCTGAGTTATTTAATGAAGTAGATCAAGGAAATGATTGGATACTTTACGTAAGTTATACTTACTATGAATCAGTGATAACAGAAGTTTAATTTTCTTCGATGCCTATTTGCGATGCCAAAAAGGCCAATGTTTTGTTAACGCTAGTGTATTCACTTCCGCCTTTTTCTTTTGCAATTTCAAGCGGACCAAATGCACTTTCAACAGCACCTTCAACATCATCAGGATTTCTCTTTAGTGCCAAGTGGTAATTACAAACAGCTAAGTTGTGCCAAGCTCTTGGTTCATCGGGATTGATTTCAGTAGCCTTTCTGAAATGTTCAGCAGCCCGCTCGAGTCGCTTTTCAGCCCATGCAGCATTCCCAAGCCTTAGATAGTTCGTCACATCTCCTTTCAAGACTTTTGCAGCAAACTCTCTATATTCTCCTCCTCGATCTATGTTCTCACTATTGTCCACATATGAAGGAGTATTTCTTTGGTAAGTATTAGAATAACTTTCTGAATGCGAGGAATAATCCTCAGTAGCTGTTGTTGCTCCTCTATTATTGTAATCATCTCTCTCTAAAATTTCAGTAGTATCAGGACTTGGTTCATCAAACATCCCAAAGCCAAACATAGGCTCGTATTCATCTTTATCATCAGTACTTGTAGTTTCCTCTTCTACAAAATTTCTGCCAGGTGTTGAAGTTTCCTCATTAGGAGCAGGCATAGCTCCTTCGTTTGTATCAAATGCCATTATGGCGTTGCCTGCACCAGCGTAAATATGATCCGATGTTAAAGTCGAACAAACACACGTTATTTCTCCGCCAGTTTCGAAATTTTTAATTACTTCACCTTTATCACTCAACATGTAAATTTTGTTATCGTGTGACCCAGCTAGAACACCTCCGTCATTAAGTGGCTTAACAGATCGAACGTATCCTTTTGTTTCATAATTCCAAATTTCTCCTCCATTTAAGTCTATTGAATAAATTGTACAATCCCATCCTCCAACTATTATCGAGTTATTGTCTTTTTCAATGTCGACATCCCACAGTGCATCACTTCTTTGTTTTTTCCAAGATAGATTGCCTTCAGAGTCCAAGCAGTATAAAAATTCGTCAGCACATGCTACAACATGTGTTCCGTTTCTTGAGACGCCAACGCCTACCATCGCTCTGCTTGTATCATATTCCCATAATTTAGTTCCGCTTTCTGTAAACATTGAGACGGAATCTCCGGTTCCAATCACAACGACCTGTCCATTTGGGTCGGCCGCAAGCGACCATACGGCTTTTCCCACGTTAATTTCCCATTCAACATTTCCCAAAGAATTAAACATTCTTAACTTGCAATCTTTTCCACCACATATTACTCTCTTTCCATCTTTCATGATTGCGATTCCATAAATTCCATCGCCGGTGTTTTTTTCCCAAATTGTTTTTCCCTCATTATCTACTAAAAAAATATCGCCGCTATTATTTCCAAAAGCTATTTTTCTCCCATCTTCCGACGAAGAAATGCACTTAATAGTGTCGGAAGTATCTATTTGGAATTTAGAATTTATAGGCATTAGTACAACAATCCATTCAAGCTCATATTTATTTCTTTTTACACCTCTTCGTAAACAAATAAATTTATATAAAGAGCGATTGTAGTATGATTCCTGAACTTAAAGCCTGTGAATGTGATTTACGGGATTTTAATTTCACGCAATTGGTGTACAAATGATAAATAATCGTGCTGCATTTATGTCCGCATTGGCCTTTGCCGTATTGTCGCTTTTCTTAGTAGGCAGTTCAGAAGCTAGTTTGAATAACGGAGACTATGAACCTTCAGACGAAACAAGGCTAGATCCTTCAGCAGGAATCTCGTTTAGTGTTGTTCTTAATGCAAACAATGATAATGATGAAGGAATAACTTCTATAGTTGCAATTTTTGGCGATCCAGATGGGTCTTGGACAGGTGAGGTAGATTTAGAATGCGACACCGATGTTGCAGACTGTGAAGGTACTGGAGATGACCTTGATGGAACTTGGAAAACGCCAGTCACTTTAACTGCAGGAGATACAGTTTCAGCACCAGGTGACGAAGTAATTTTTTATAATTTTAAAGCTACAATGGATAGTGGTAATGAATATGTCTGGAATGGTGGAGTCGATACAGTTTCTACAGATCCTGAAATACACGTTAACACGCTTCCCTCATTAAGTGATGATGCAGTAGTTACGGGTGATGATATGCCTTTCTCTACAAGGACAGTCACTATAACCTATACTGATGCAGACGGTCACGCAGGGGTTCTCTCAGCACAGGTTTGTGAAGATTCGGATCCAACAAGCTGTGAAGTATCATTTCCTTTATCCAAGGAATCTGGAGATGAAACTACAGGTGCAGTTTATTCAGCAGAATTTCAAACTGCATTTGGTGGGGATTTAACAATTACAGTAAGCGGTACTGATGGTTTTGACTCAGCTGAGGATGAAAGAACAGCATCTTTTTCTGTTGATAAGGACAAGCCTTGGTTAGTAGATGATTCAGTGAGTCCTTTGTCTGCAGGTGAAGAAGATGATATTACCTTTGACGTTGTTTACTGTGTGTTCGAAGCTCAAACTGGCGCATCAGTTTCAGTTGATGTTGGCGGTGTTTCACATGAATTGAGTGAGAATGGAGACGCTGACGATGGAACATGCGTGAATGGTGTCGGAAAAAATTATACAGTTACTACAACAGTTGCTTGGAGTGATAGCGCCCAAGCAGTTCAGTTTTCAGCAAGTAATGATGCAGATACAGGAGATAACTTAGATTCTTCATCAGTTACAATCAACGATTTGCCCGTGATTTCAAGCGGTTCAGCAATAAAAGTGGGTTCAGATTTTATAATCAATGTAACGATAGATGATTCTAATTTAGATGATGGCGATTCAATTGCAGTTCTTGCAGCTATTGAACATGGCTCACCTGTAGCAATGAATTCTGATGGGAATTCAAACTACACTATAACTCTCGCAGAGTCCTTAATTATTAACGAAAGAGGCGGTCTCCGTGCAGTTACTTTTGCTACACAAGATTCTTATGGTGAACTTGTAACGGCAGATTTTGGAAATACTATCGATGTTAATAAGACAAGCTCTTTCACTTTTACAACTACTTCAAGTACGAATTTAGCACCTGGAGAACACACAATTACTTTTGACATAACGAATAATGGTAACTTTGAAGACACTTTTACAGTCACTGCATCCAGTTTAAATGGTTGGTTTGTCACATGTCCTGCAGTTACAGTTGCATATGATTCTGCATCTGGTTGCGACATCACAGTAAACGTACCGCACGTAGCAGCTGGAACTAAAGATTCATGGACTGTAAGTGCTGTAGCCACTAATGACGCATCAGTTAGTAACGAAGAAACAGGTACAGTTACAGTAGATACAGTAACAGGCCACGAACTTACTGGTGACACCGATTTATCTGGAAACCCAGGTGATACCGTAACTTACCATTTTACAATTCTAAATACTGGTAATGCACAAGAGAAGATGGATTACACTGTTACTTCTTCATGGAATGTTGATACGCCAGGAGGTAGTACTACTCTTGCTATGGGAGCCTCAGATACGATTTCAGTTACTCAAACAATTCCAGCTAATGCAGGTTCAGGTGATACAGAATCTGTAACATTTACTGTAATTAACGGAGATGGCTCTTCTACGTCAGTTACAACCACTGCTAATCAAGTATTTGGAGTAACAGTTGCCGCAGGAACCTTGACTGGATTGAATCCCGGGGGTTCCGGAGATCTATCATTTACAGTTACAAATACTGGTAATGGTTTTGATACTTTTACAATTGGACACAGCGGAGTTTGGGCTAATGCTAAATCAGAGGACACCCTAGCTTTGGCATCTGGTTCTTCAGCTACAGTTGATATTACAGTTGTAATTCCTGCAGATGCAGCTAGTGCCGCATCTTCTTCAATAGGCCTATCTGCAACGTCTAGTGGTGCAGCATCCACTGATTCTTATGATGTAGTAGTTGCTTCATCCACACGTTCACTAGCTATTACCGGTGACGCAGCATACACATTTAATCAAGGTTCAGTTGGTCAAGGAATTGCTACAATTCAAAATACAGGAGTTTCCACTACTTTTATTGTAACCTCCATGACAGACTCAGTCAGCTTTTCAACTTCTGAATACACATTAGCTGCAGGGGCTACTCAGGATGTAACTTTCAGTATCATGGCCTCATCAAGTGGAGATCAATCTTTCACAGTCTCTGATAATATTGACTTCAATTCAGCTACGCACACATTTACCTTAACTGCAAGAACATTCAGCACAGACATGAGCAATTGGGGCCTTGGAGAATGTGGTAATTCCGGAGCTACATGTACTTATGATATGGACTCATGGGATGGTTCAGCGTATGCTAATGCAGGTACATGGACAACCACTTTGGATTATGTGGATGCAAATGGGCAAACTGGAACGCATGTGTTCGATACTACAATTGAAAATAGCAATCCAACAGTAGCAGTACCTTCACTTGATGATCCTGTTCAAGGTACAAAACAACTATTTTCATTCACAATACCAACCGATGCAGATGGCACAGTAACCCATTTTGTTATTGACTTCGGAGATGGAGAATCTCAAACGTTCCAAGCTTCAGATTTTACCGGACAAACAGTTACTGCAACTCATACATACTCCAGATCAGGTAATTTTGATGTAGTAGCTACTGCATTTGACAATTCTGGAGGCAGCACTTCACAAACAGTAGCAGTCTCCGTTAGCGACGAAATGATAACACTAGAAGGAAGTTCTTATACTTATAACCTAGTTGCATTAATCGGATTTTTCCTTTTAGGAGCAATTCTATCAGGTACAGCATTCAAATTGCAACAAGGTGTAATAGCAGGTGACGAAGAAATGAACGAAAGAGACCGACAAAGACTAGAGAGTGTAGAGCGCCGCATGGAAAGTTTATCAGAGCGTGAAGAACTTATGGAAGTCTCCGCTTATGATGCATCCCGTGCAGCGACAAAATTGGAAGAGCATATTAGCGCTTTCAATAGCATACTGGTAAAAGCCCAGGAAATAGCTGCAGAGGATAAACTCAAAGAGCTTGAAGCTGCTGAAGAAGCACGCCAAAAGGAAGAAGAGGAGATGCAACTTGACCTGGAAGACCCAGACATAGAGATGGTTGCAGAAAGATTCCACGAATCTTTAGCACGCTTAGTTGCAGCACGTGATGACTTATCAAAAATTGAAAAGCATCTCGCACGTATCCTGAAAATGGAACGTGATGAGCAACTTGAGAAGCTAACAGAAATGACTGAATCTTATGAGTCAACCAAACGTAAGATTGATGCATTAGAGTCATCAAAGGAAGCTAGAGATGCAGCGGCTGTTGAAAACAATATTATGAATATGTTGAGCGCAGCAGCATCTGGTGGATCGATGGCTGACGCTGACTTCGGAGACTTCGGCGATCTTGGCGGAGATGATGAATATGAAGTTGAAATTTATGAAGACGAAGACGGTTCATTCTACTACATAGATCCTGACACAGGCGAAGAAGTTCCTTGTGACGAAGATGGCAATGCCTTATAGGCAATATACTAAAATCTAGATTTAGTTGTCATTTGCTATAGACTGGTGGTGGCCTCTTCAAGAGGAAATAAACACGGAGTTTGGTTTTTCCAGGTCTCGAGAGGAAGTTTCGTCACGTTTAATCTCGAGGTTGTATCAACCTAAAGGAAATTTATCAAAGATTATTCAGGATAATGAAGTAACTGTAGTGGGTGCAGGAATAAGTGAAGAAGAGGTTATTCCCGATGGAATTAAGATTGCTGCAGACGGTGCGGTTTCAGCTTGCCTTGAGAGAAATATAATTCCTGATATTATTGTTACTGATTTAGACGGTAATTTGCCTGAAATGGTATGGGCTAATAAGAAAGGTTCAAAGGTAGTCGTTCATGCACATGGAGATAACTTTTCAAGACTTTTTGAATTTTCCAGTGAAATACAAGCTATTAGCTTGACAACTACTTACCCTTATTCTGGAACTAATTGTTGGGGAGGCTTTACTGATGGAGACAGATCGCTTATGATGTCATTGGGTCTAGGAGCTAGATCAGTTAATCTAATAGGTTTTAATTTCAATGAAATAGGTCCCTATTCTGGAGACTTTAGTCCTCGAAAAATTCAAAAATTATCGTGGGCTCATAAAATAGTAAATGAATGCAACGAAAGGACTGGTAAAGTCAAGACTATTAATCGCCAATGAGGCGAATGAAAGCATCTTCCAAATTATTAACGCCAGTACTTGCTTGTATCTCTTGAATAGAACCCACTGCGAGAAGTTGTCCCTTATCTATAATTGCTACCTTAGTACATAGATTTTCAGCCATTTCAATAATATGAGTTGATAGTAGTACTGTTCTCCCATTACTTGCAAGATTTTTTATCCAATCCTTTAGGATTTTTGTATATCTTGGATCTAACCCACTGGCGGGCTCATCTAATAGTACCATTTCAGGATCATGAATTAACGTCATTGCAATAGCTATTTTTTGTCTCATACCCTTAGAATAAGTTCCAACTTCTTGATATATTTGTTCGCCTAAACCTAGCGCTTTAGCATAGTAAGTCACGCGTTGTTTAATCATATCAGAAGATAATTTACGTAACTTTCCAATTAATTCTAAGCTCTCAGCTCCAGTTAGCTTATCATAAAGCAGAGGATTTTCTGGAAGGTAGCCCATTATTGATTTAGCTTTCAGGGGAGTTCGTTGCAAATCGATGCCCCCAATTGTAACCATCCCTTTGCTTGGTTTTAGTAATCCACAAAGCATTTTTATTGTTGTAGACTTTCCAGCTCCATTAGTTCCTAATAAACCAAATACTTCACCTTTATCAACATTAAATGTAATATTTTTTGCTGCAGGTTTACCACTGTAATATTTTGTTAATCCTGCAACCCTAATCATTACCCCTGAGAGGGACCTTAACTTAAGAATTAAGGTCGAAGCTATCCTAATTATATGCGACTTTATTATGTGAATTGGTAAGTTTGTTATGGTTTACGTAAGTAAAGAAAGGCGAGCGTCGGATTTTCAAAAAATATGGGATGACTTGAGATCTCTTAGAGATCCTATAGTAGTAGAAGGTAAAAGGGATACAATCGCTTTGAGAAGATTAGGTATTGAAGCAGACATAATTGAGATCAATGATGGTAAATCAGTTTTGTCTACAGTAGAACGTATTTCACAAAATTTTGGTAGATCATCTCAATTTATAATTTTAATGGATTGGGATAAAACAGGTAATAAACTTGCTAAACAACTCATATCTTACGGCGAAGCCTGTGATTTGATTCCTAATGACAAAATTAGATTGTCACTTTCGAAATTTACAGCTAAAGAAATTTCTTGTGTTGAAGAATTACCAACATTTGTTTTTAGTCTTGGTCACAAGGACCTCTTCCTTTAATACTCCGGATATATTAGAATAATATGCAGGCAGCTACGTTAGACAAATCAAAACGTCTTACCGATAAATATTTTTTAAAGTTAGAGGATATTAGAAAAAATAGTGGAGATTCAGATACTGCAGGTCTCTCTAATTCTGAAATCTTTAACTTTCTTTCGATGGATTCTACTTTGAAAGAGGCTATAGCTCAAGCACATGATTACCACATTTCACTAAGGGAAAAAGTAGGTAGTGAAATTCTAATGAAAACGGAAAAAGACCTTGTTGATTATTTGCAACAAGGTTTTGTTAATTTTTACGCACCAGCTACAATCAATCCATATGTTGCTATTAGTGCTCAAGGCCCCTGGATAGTAACTTCACACGGTGCAGTTATTCATGATAATGGAGGATATGGTATGCTAGGTTCAGGTCATGGCCCTAAAGATATTGTTTCTTCTATGTCCAAAAACTGGGTTATGGCTAATGTAATGACAGCTTCCTTTTCACAGCAAAGATTTGTAGAGGCTTTAAACAAAGAACTAGGACACACTCGAGGTCATAGCCCATTCGACAGATATATTTGTGTTAATAGTGGCTCTGAGTCAGTTTCAGTTAGTTTGAGGATTGCAGATGTAAATTCATATAATCATACTTCTCCAGGAGGTAAGCACGAAGGAAAAGAAATAAAATTATTAGCAGTAGAGCACGGTTTTCACGGTAGAACAGATCGGCCTGCTCAATTATCCCACTCTTGCAAAGAGGGATACGATAAGCACTTGGCTTCCTTTAGAGATAGAGATAATTTGTATTTGGTTCCTCCTAACGATTTGGATGCATTAAGAAATATTTTTGATCACGCAGACAAGAATAATGTATTCATTGAATTAATGGCTATTGAACCGGTACAAGGTGAAGGTAATCCTGGTCAGTGTATTACAAGGGAATTTTATGATGAAGCCAGAAAGCTTACAAAAGAACATGGATCCTTACTTCTGATAGATTCTATCCAAGCAGGATTTAGAGGCCAAGGATGTCTATCAGTCATAGATTATGAAGGATTTGAAGACTGTGAAGCTCCAGATCTAGAAACTTGGTCGAAAGCACTTAACGCAGGACAATATCCTCTTTCAGTCTTAGGTATGAACTCAAAAGCTTCTAAACTGTATGTCAAGGGAATATATGGCAATACAATGACAACCAATCCTAGAGCTTTAGAAACTGCGGTAAGCGTCTTAGAAAGCATCACTCCGGAATTGCGTACGAATATCAGAGAGAGAGGCAAAGAATTCGTAACAAAGTTAAACCATTTGATGGCTGAATTTCCAGATGAAGTACTTAAGGTTCAGGGAACCGGTCTATTATGTAGCGCAGAACTCAGGCCAGAAATTCCTGTAGTTGGATTTGACGGGATTGAGCCTTGGTGTCGCAGAAGGGGGCTTGGTGTAATCCATGGAGGAATCAACGCTCTAAGATTTACGTCACACTTTGGGATTACTTCTGAAGAAATTGATTTAATAATTTCAATTGTGCGCGAAGGAATTATCCATTTCAGACAGTCTTTAAACTAATCAAAGTTTAATCTTCAGTTCACTTTCAATTTCATTAATTATCCGCTCTGATTTCAATATTTCAACCATTTTGTTGTGATCATTGTGCAGGGGCCTATCTTCATCTAAATAATCTACACTTTCTCTAATTACTTTATGAGCAATTGAAGTTCCCCTTCCCATGCCTTTTTTTCTCATGTCAAGTGCTTGGGCGGCAGCCATCATTTCGATGGCTAGTACACCGTAGCAATTCTCCAGAATTTGGCTTGTCTTCTGTGAAGTAGTTAGCCCCATTGAAACGAAGTCTTCTTGATCAGCGGCAGCTGGAATTGATTGATTTGCTGCCGGATGAGAGAGTATTCTTGTTTCAGCAATTAATGCATCTGCTGTATATTGTGAAAGCATCATTCCAGAATGCAGTCCTGGTTTTTCAGCTAAAAATGGAGGCAAACCAACCGACAGTGCAGGATTTGTTAGTCTATTCATTCTCCTTTCAGATAAAACAGCAACCATACTTAGCCCAGTTCCCACCATCTCCATTGGAAGTGCTATTGGAGTTCCTTGGAAGTTAGCTCCAGTTAAAACATCTTTTTCTTTGGTTAAAAATATAGGATTATCCCCAACACCGTTTAGTTCAATTTCTACTTGAGTTATAGCATAATTTATGGAATCTCGTAAAGTTCCAGCTACCTGAGGAGTAGATCTCATAGAATATGCGTCTTGTACCTTCTTATCTCCGCTAAACAGGATTTCAGAATCTTCGGTTAGTATGTTTAGATTATTAGCTATAATTTGCGAACCACTAAATCCTCTTAATTTATGAATCCGCTTGTCATATGGTTTCATATTCGCCATTAATGCTTCTAAAGTCATTGCAGCAGCAATGTCGTGCAATTTCATCCATTTTTGGGCATCATGTAAAGTAATTGCAGCTAACGCAGTTAGAACGTTACTTCCGTTAATTAGTGCCAATCCATCTCTAGCTTCAAGTTCGAGGGGCTTTAATCCGACAGAGTTCAAAGCTTCTTTAGAATCCATGATTTTTCCTTTAACTATCATTTCACCTTCTCCCATAAGTGATAAAGCAATCTGAGACATAGGTGACAAATCACCACATGCACCCACGGACCCCTTTTCGCAAACTACGGGTGTTAAATTATGATTTAATGCTTCAATAAGGTATTCAGTTATTTCTTTTCTCCCTCCAGAGTGGCCTTTGGAATGAACATTAATTCTTCCACACATAGCGCCCCTGACAATTTCAGCATCCATTGGCTTTCCAATTCCTGCCGCATGTGAATAGATTAATAATTTCTGGAACTCCTTTGTTTGGTCTTGACCAAGTGTAACTTCAGAGAATTCTCCTATACCTGTAGTAATTCCATACATGATTTCATGATTGTTGATCTTTTCCTCAAGCATTTCTCTACAAGAGTTAATTTTTTGCCATGATTTATCAGATAAGGAGATATTAGCATTATTTCTAGCAACTTCAACTACCTTATCGATTGTCAAAGTTTCACCGTCAATTACTACAGACATTTCATCGTAGATATTAGTACTTAAATAAAATTCACTGTCCCTCTAGTTTTTTTATAACCCGTTTATGCTAAAACGTGACTAATAGTGTAGAATCACAAATTCGATCATTAAAATTCGAAGCTGTTTCATATAAAAAATTAGAAGATTACAGTAAAGCTGAAAGCTGTATATTGAAAGCATTAGAGCTCAAACCCGAGGATAATAGTCTCAATCATGAGTTGGCCAAAATTTTTTTTAAAAATGAAAAATATCATGATTGTCTTGAATTATTACTGGTATTATCAGATAAAATTAAGCGTCGCCAAATTCTTTTCAAGGACATTGCGATGTGTTACTATAAAATGAATCAAATGGAAAAATCATTGGAGGCAGTGCAGCATTCCTTATCGGAGAATCCCGATAACATTTCTGCACTTTATGTCGAAGGATTGATTCAAAAAGAGTTAGGCAATTTTCAGCAATCAATATCATCTTTCACTAAACTACTAAAATTAGACCCAGAAAACAGGGATGCATTGTATCAATTAGGCAAAATAGATCATCAAAGAGGTAGGTATAGAGAAGCCCTAGAATCATTTGATAAAGTTTTAGAGTTTCGACCCAGAGATAATGAAGTTTTGAAGGCTAAGGGCATATCACATGATGAATTAAATGAGTACGCCGAAGCATCAGAAGCTCTAAAGAAAAGTATTAATGTAGATGATGAGATAGTTTTCAATGATAGGGGAGTAGCGCTTAGTAGATTAGGCTATAATCACAAAGCCATTGATAGTTATCGTAGAGCTTTAGCATCAAATCCTAAATATTCGATTTGTTGGTTTAACCTTGGAAAGGCTTTGTTTAGGGTTGGAGATCTAAAAGATGCTTTAACAGCATTTCAGACATCTACTGAGCTGAATCCAAATAATAGAAGTGCTTGGAATAATCGAGGAGTTACTTTACGTCAACTAAATAGACTAGAAGAATCACTTGATTGTTATGAAAGAGCTCTAGCTTTGAAAAAAGAATATGCATGGGCTTGGCACAACAAGGGCTATGCCTTGGAATTACTTGATAGGCCACGAGAAGCTCTTGAAAGCTATAGTACTGCGTTAAATCATAAACCAGATTCAAGAGAACATGGGGGAGCTGAATGGGAAAAATTGAAGAAAGATACTGAAGATGCGATAGTTAGATTGAAAAAGACCATTGGTGAATAATGGACGTTATAGATCTTATTGAGGAAGGCGAAATGCATTACGAGAATGGTAATTCTTCTTTAGCAAAATCAAAATTTTTGCAAGCCTCATCTCTTGCACCCGAAGATCCTCAAATTTTCAATAGATTGGGTATGCTTGAAATGTCTAGAAATCTCCCAAATGAGGCCAGACATTTTTATGAAAAAGCATGTAAATTAGCTCCTGAGGTTGCTAGATATCATATGAGATTGGGAGATTCA
>Ga0163110_10001048_pt1 | contig 13824 bp, 14 predicted proteins | sample CRUFie1St17metaG_FD_108703 | JGI IMG/M metagenome (GOLD analysis project Ga0163110, IMG submission 108703) | Marine microbial communities from the Costa Rica Dome - CRUD Field 142mm St17 metaG | ecosystem: Environmental > Aquatic > Marine > Oceanic > Photic zone | place: Costa Rica: the Eastern...
AGAAACCTAAACTCTTATCTAGATACAGCAGCATACAACTTCCTAAGGAAGAAAGCATTAGAAGCAATTCAGTTACAGATTACCGTACCAGGCAATATGAAAATCAATGCTGGTGACGGTATCAAGGTAGAAATTCCTCGTATGCAAGTCAAGAGGAAGAAAGCAGAACTTGACAAAGTTTACTCTGGGACCTATCTTGTAGGAGGTATTGAACACTATTACAGAGTGTCCGAAATGAAGTCCACCCTTCATCTATTAAAGGATTCAATTAAAGTTGCGCCTAAATAGTAGTAAGGATTAACAAAAAGAACAATGGAATCCGTAGAACAACACATAGCAAGGGACGAAGAAATTCTTCAAGATCCCCAAACAAATCCGCAGATGCGTCGCCACATTGAAAGCGAACTGCATGATTTGAAAGATTATGTAGAACATAATAAAACAGCTATTGAAGCAGGAGATCACCACGATCCAAGTTATCTTGAATTGTATTGTGATCAATTCCCATCTGAACCAGAATGTCTAGTATACGACGATTGACAAACTGATCAGACAGTGCTATAATAACAATGCGAAAACAAACGAGTTCTTAACTACTCTGACTTAGAAGCAGAGACATGACGTTAGGGTAATGCAACAGACCCTCAGTTTTGTTTTCGCTCACCTCTTACACTCCAGAACGATGCGACTCAAAAACCACGAATCCCCGAGGAAGATGGGTCGTAATTCACGATCTAAACTTGCTTCGGCACGTCTTAGACAAATTAAAAAACGCACCAAGATGCAACTTAAACGTCTTGGTGCTTTCTAATGATATATTATGCAAATTTTTCCAGCATTTTCGTACCCTATTTTAATTGACGACTTTGATATTTCTGATACTCTAATTAAAAATCTAGAAGAGTCGTGGGACGATGTAAAAAGAGAGAATGATATTTTTATCCATGATGGTAAAGTCAAAGGTTGTGAAGGATTTTACAATTGGGTAGAAGAAAGAGCAGGTTTCTTGTTAAAAGAGATCATGGGGTATAGTAATACGATCTCCATGACTCATACTGAAGTGCAAGTATCACATATGGGTAGTCAGATCCCTGCACATACACATAAGAAGACATATCTGACTGGATACTACATGGTAAAATATAATGAACAGGACGGTCATACACCTCTAGTGTTTGAGAATCCTTTCAAGAATACTATGGTGCCCTGTATTGAATTGGATGAAGAGAAACCTACGATGTGGAATACTGCTAACTTTATTGCACCCGTAAAGGAAGGACAGTTGATTATCTTCCCGTCTAACCTTGTACATTTCTTCCCTAAACAAGAAGCGAATGATCGTACGATTGTCTCTTTTGATTTCGTCGCTAAATAATTAACACCCCATTAAATAAGAATGGCAGCATACGTTGACAATATTGTAGGTGAAGCATCCACAGACTTTCTGGGAAAGGATGGGTTCATCTGGTGGGTTGGAGAGGTTGAAGATACTAAAGACCCCCAATACATCGGTAGAGTAAAATGTAGAGTTCTTGGATTCTATACTGGTCCTCAAGCAGGATTTAGGAAGGATCTGGAAACTAAGGACTTGCCATGGGCAACTGTACTGCAACCTACTGATCAGGCAGGTATTGAAGGTGTTGGTAAATCATCACACCAATTGAGACCTGGCGCTATTGTCATGGGATTCTTTCTTGATGGTGAAGAAGCACAGTTCCCTATTGTTATGGGTGTGCTTAGGATTAGTACAAATGCAGCAAAGAAATTAAACGGTAAGGATAGTACATTCTTGTTTACGGATGCTCCTAATAAAGAGGACATTAACCCTGTTAATAAAGAAATTGGTGCAAATAGCACAGACATTGATAAGACACAGACAAGCGGTATCCACAACACCGTAAAAACACCTGGTGAACCTGATACTCCCACATCATCAAAGTCACCATCAAACGCTGCACAACAGGCACCTGCAACATATACAAACACTGCGAAACCATCGGTCAGGTCATCTGGTATCCCTGCAGCGTCTGGTGTTGGTGGTCCTTGGAAGACGTTAGACATTAAACTTACTCAATTAGTAGAAGACTTAGTAACAACTGCTGCTGCTGTTGTTAAGAATGAGGAAGGAGAGTTCGTTGATGTATTTGAGAATAAGATTGTACACATGGAGGAACTGACTGATAAGATTCAGGGATTCTTGTCTGCAGTATTTTCTCAGGTAGTATCTGCATTCAAAGAACAGTTGACTATTATTGCTGGTCAGGCAATGGATGCTGCTGGATTGATTGCTAGGTTTACTGGTATTCCATTTGTTGTACTACAATTTGTACAGACAATCATTCAAATTATTCTGGGACAAATTTGTAGTCTGGATGGTTTAGTTGCTCAGATGTTAAGTGACCCTATGGGAGTCATTACAGGAATTGTAGATGATGTTGTATCTGGTGCATTGAGTCAGGCACAGGCTGCACTTTCTGGTGTACAAGATCTTATCAACCAAGTAACATGTTCAATCAAGAATGGTCTTGGAGTTGTTAAGCAAGTTCTTTCATTAGTACAGAAAGCAACTTCAATTGCTTCAGGATTCAATACACTTAAAGATACATTTGAAAGTGGAAAAGATATTTTCTCTGCTGCTACTAATGTTAGCAAGATTGACCTTGCGTCTATCGGTAAGTTTATTAGTATTATTTTCTCTCTATTTGATTTCGGAGGATGTAACCGAAAGGCGGGTAAGAGAGCGTCAACTAGCAAACAGTTCTTCCCGTTCTTTGGTGTTACGGGATGTAGTTCGGATGAGTTAGGAGGACCGCCAGGTGGAGGTTCATCCTATCCTGACTGTGGTAAGTCTGGTGGAGGTGGAGGTATCATTGACTCTATCTTCAATGATGCGGATCCATACTTAAATGCTGCTACCAGTTTCATCAATGGTGCATATAATTTACAACTAAGTACGCCTGGTAGGGAAGCAACCATCACTAGGATGGCATCAGGTGCTACGATTACTGACGTTGCGTTAGAGAACAATCAACACGCAAAGTATAAGTTATTACAGGCAGATAGAACTCCTGAAGAAGCAGCAAAGGAATCAAAGAAATTAAATGATAAGAAGACAGATGCTGCTGATCCTTTAACTGGTACTCATGTTGACATTCCTGGTACATTTACCAGTGAATTTAAGAAGGACATGTGTATGTCCGTTGGTAAAGATAATATCATTACTGTTGATGGTGACTACAGACTGAAAGTAACAGGAGACTTCCACTTAGAAATTGGTGGTGGTATGTTTGTTGACGTTGCTTCTGCACCTAATGAAGGTGAGTCGCAAACACAAAAGTCTCAAGTCAATATCGCTTCTGACTTTGCAATGGATGTTAAAGGTCATTGTCAAGTACAGGGTATTGGTACAACTGTTGCAGGAAAAGGTGGAACTAACGCTGAAGTTATTGCTCCACAAGGTAATACTAAGATTGATGCTCAGGGTTATGAAATCAATGCATCTGAGATCAAACTATCTGCAGCAAACTCTATTACAATGATTGCTCCATCGGAGTATCATTTCATCAATACACTGGAAGGAATCATTCCTAAGGCAAAAACTGGTATCTTCTCTACTGTTGGAGGACCTGTTGATTATGTCTTAATCCCTGCAATCAGTGGAGATCCTATTCCAAGATTTTCTATTAACACAGTTGGACCTTTCTTAGTCAACTGTGCTGCTGGTGGTGCTTTATTCACAGTCGCTGCTGGTGTATTCTCAGTTAACGTTGCTGCAGGTGCTTGTACCTTGGCAGCGTCTGCTGCATGCTCTATCACTGCAGGTGCTGCAGTCAACATCACTGCTGTAGCAGCATGTAAAATTTCTGCTGCGACCATCTTGCTAAACTGATTTATTTGTGCTAGACTGTGGTTGCCTGAAAAAGACCCCATGGAAACCGAACAAGAATCTTTCCTTCAGCATGTCTTCGTCAACGTTTCTAAGCGTTTGGTAAAGATTATAGATACAGAAGGATACGAAGAAACTATCCAGTGGAAATTTGATGAAGAGGGTGCAGCGGGTTTTGCTGAAACTCTTGAGAGTTTCCGTAAGATTGACGATCCCGATCTCTTTACATATACCTATGAAATCGTTTCTTGAGATTAGTTCGGAAGAACTAGAGAAAAATTTTGAATTTATTGTTGACCTTTGTAGTTCAAATCAACAACCATTTCGCGTACTACATAATGGTAAGTATGTGATGCTACTACCTGTTCCCGAAAAGAACACTGTAGATCCCAACATTGTTGACCAAGTTGAGGACTTGAAAAAAGAATGGATGCAGCAAGTGGAAGCGAAGAATTCATCGCAACCATAGTTGGTCGCTATACCAACAAAAAACAGGCACAATCAGATCCAACTGGTTTCAGTTGGAAATGGATAGAGTGGATTAATCTAGGCAACAACACTCTACAATCCCGACAATGGGATCATCATACGAAGAACGTCTATCGTGAACGTAACTTTATCGTAGAGAATCAAAATAGTAATATACTATTAGTTAATCACGACATCAATTGGAACTCACAAGAGTGTGACATACTCTGGATTCCAACTAAAGACGGTTGGAAAAGTGAGGGTAAATGTCACTTCGGAAAAATGGATATCTACTACACAGGATATCTAACTAAAAAACAATATCGTACATGGGATCGTGGATTCCAAAACGGTAAGCAAATCATTGGTAATACACAAAGTGAATTCATCTTTGACAAACAAGGACTATAAAATATACGATATTGAACACGTCCGTCAGTATCAAACAGCAATTGCTGAAGCAGCACTGCAAACAAGTGGAGTTGTGTCATCTGTACTGGATGGTGTAGGATGGCAAGGTGGTAAACATGAACATGATCCTGAAGCATGTCCAAACTCTACATGGTTGTATGGATACTATAATTTCTTTTCATCTAGGGTGAAAGATATTGTAGTATATGATTTGTTTGCTCATGTCAAGAACGCATTGCGTGATTATATTGGCATGGAAGAGAGAGCATGGACACAGTGTTGGATCAACACTCACCTAGAAGGTGGATTATTACACAAACATCATCACCAATATCCTATTCATTGGTATTTGTCTATCTACCCACAAAATACTCAAACTGTATTTTATAAAGGTGATGAAGAATTATACCGCATTGATAATGAACCAGGTAAACTCTACATTGGTCCTGGTGACAGACTACATGAAGTAGTTCAAACTGGTGAGTTTGATGGAATGCCAAGAGTCACACTCGCAGGTAATATCCTAAGACCTTCAGATACTACATATCGTGACAATACGCTGTCATTCATACCTATCTAATGTATATTGTAGATGACTTCTTTGATAATCCTGACGAGATCCGTTCTCTTGCGTTAAAACAAGAGTATGGTAAATGGGGTCATGATAATTATCCTGGTTTTAGATCCAAGATGATTCCATTAATTGATCTTAATCTCTGGGAAACTTTACAATCAAAGTTAATGTCATTCCCTATCTGTCAAAAGATGGGTGTCAATTCTATGAAAGCAGAGTTTGCATATGTACCCAAAAACTTTGGTCAAGGTTGGCCTCACGTTGACGATGATGCTACTATTGCTGGTGCTATCTATCTTTCTCCAAGTCCACCCATGGACTCAGGCACCTGCTTCTATGAACCTAAGCATCCTCTACAACCTCACTTAAAGTATGACCGTACTAAGTTCTTCATGGATCCTGATAGATACTATGAAGAAGCAATGACTGTCAACAAAGAAATTCGTTCATGTTATGATCAAGTACATGCGGTCACCAACGTCTACAATCGGTGTGCCATGTGGTTAAGTAAGATTCATCATTCAGAACAAAAATTTTTCGGTAAAACTATTGACGATTCAAGATTAACTCTGTTATACTTCTTGCATCGCACATAACGGGAGCGTGGCGGAATCGGTAGACGCACCAGACTTAAAATCTGTTGACCTTATGGTCGTGGGGGTTCAAGTCCCCCTGCTCCTATGTTCGCATCAAGACATAACCTTGACCAAAACAATGATTGATTATATAGTAATTTCTAAATAATCAAATAATCAACTAATCTATCATGCAAATAAAACTTTGGTACAGCATTGATATGAAGAAGTGGCGTTGGTCTCTAACTGATGAAGAAGACAATAGTGTACAAGAGACTGGTCAAAGACATCTACTACATGAAGCAATGAATGATGTTGCCAATACAGTAGAATATGTGCTACAATCTAAGATACCTGCATAATTTTTATGGCATATTTGGTACACCCATTACCACCCAGAAAAGTATGGGTAAAAAAAGAATACTTATATGACCTAGAAAAAGGTCATGGAGAACTTACACCTGGTATTTGGATCTCGGTAAGAAGTATCCAAGCAAAAGCATTATATTTTGAGACATTGTTGACTGATTATGGTGCATTGTTTGATAAATTACCTCTAAGTGCATTTGTATGGAAAGAGGACATTGATTGGGATAAACAGTTACCATTGGACGTATTAGAACTATGGGACTGTTTTGACTATAACATCACAGTTGTAGAGAAACCAATCTTAGGAAGATGTCAGTTCTTTGGTAAAGACAAGAGAATGCATGCAGGAGAGTATGAATTCACTATTGATACTGCACATCCAGACTTCTCTGTATTGGATGTAAACTTCTCAGAACATGATCCTGAGCATAAGACATTCAATATTATTGCACTAGATAATGGACAGTTTGCTGCTCAACCGAATAATCGTTGTCAATTCTTTGATAACAGTTTAGTTGACAATGATAACCTCAAGAGACCTGACTTCAAAGTATGCACACAAAACTACGCAGTAGAGACTCTACCTAAGTGGTGGTCTGTGGGACATACAGACGAGTGGGCATATCAGACAAAGGAGGAAGAGGACTTGCAATCTCAGGAAACTGTGCTAGAATTACCAAAGGAACTTTTAACCGAGGACACCGATGACAACTAAGCGTCAATTCGTTTCTAGTAAAGGAGAAACGTGGGAGTGGGACGAAACTCCTGACACACGCAAAGCGATCAAACGATTGCAAATGGATATTGACGAGCGTATTCGTCAATTAGAAAAGGAGGCACCTGATTATGGTGTCGGTAAGTGATGGAAGTTATAATTGATAACAGTAACCAACCTGAATTCCCAAACAACATGAAACTCAAGTCACCTGAAGAGCATAGAAAAGAAATGTTGGCAGATGCCATCACTGATTATTTGAATGATCAGAACGTTAGTTCATCCGAACTTTACTTGACAATGAAAGAGATTGTCATTGACTGGTCTAAATACCATCAAGAGCAAGCGCAAAAATCACAGCAAGTGGTAGATTTCATGTGTGGTCGTTTGACACCAAGTAAAAAGCATGGGAACCTTGACGCACTTGACTGAATGGGAGAGTTATAGAGAATGTTGTAAGTCACTTGGAGTGCCTTGGGATACTGCCCGAAGACTCCGAGCATTCATGAAGTACAACATCCTCTATCCTAGAACGTATAAATAAAAAAGTAGCAAGATACTGATTCTGTGGCAACCAAAAAAATATCACAGTTAGATGGAATTGATGACGCCAATTTGTCGGGAGAAGCAATTATTCCCGTCGTGGTTTCAGACCCCCTGATCCCTAACCGAAAATCTAAAGTAAATCAACTTTTTAAGACCGTAGCAGCGGGAACTAAGGCGGCGCCTGGTTTATGTTTTGACTTGGATAGAAATACTGGACTATATCAGAATGCCTATGATCAAATGGGTATCTCTTATGGTCAAGGTGGTTTCTACTTCTCTAGACTAGAGAATACAGATGGATCTTCTACTAACCTCATCACAGTTGCTGATGACCTTGCAACTAACTCAAACATTATTATTTCACCTAAGGGTGCTGGTAGAGTAGAGGTTACTGGTCAACTATTACTAGATGACTCTAAGTTTGTCCTCTATGATAATAGTGACAATACAAGAAAGGCAAGATTTGAAGTTGGTAATATTGGTAATACCTCAGGTATCAGAGTATTTACTTTACCTGAGATTGTTACTGGTGGTGGTACTGTCCTGCTCGGTGATGATACCAACCAGTTAATTACTAACAAAGATATTATTATTGAAGATCAACGCTTCACTATTCGTGATGGTGTTGGTAACAATGAAAAGAATGCTAGGTTCACATTTGACTGGGATAATACTGTAACTGGTACTAAAACTTATCAGTTACCTGATCCTGGTATTGCTGTTATTACCAGTGAACTGATTGATGATGTATCAACTCAGAATCTTTCTGCTAAGACTCTGATTGATGGTAAGTTAGCATCAACCACAGCAACAGACGCACCGACAGCGACGTTTGATACTTCTGCATTAGATGCAGACCGTACAATTACATTCCCTAACTTATCACTAACCTTAGTTGGTACTGATGCTACTCAGACAATGAGTAACAAGGTCATTAAAGACCTGATTCTTGCTGATGCTACTACAGAGACGAAACGTGTTCGTCTTAAGTGTGATAATCAATTTGAATCTCTCAACTATGCTTTTGAGTTTCCTGGTCAAAATTTGAACCAATCATCTGGTTCTAGTACATTAGTAACTACAAATGCATCTCAAAAACTAAGTAATAAAGAACTAAATAGAGTATTACTAGTTGATGATCTTTCAGAACAACGTAGTGTTGTAGTTGATTTAACAAACATTACACAGAGGAGAACAATTAAGTTCCCTGATTCTGATGCTACATTGCTGTCTACTGACAACGTAACCTTAGACGACGTACAATTTGGTGCTGGTATTGGTGCTCAGAGATTAACCTCTCGTGTTCGTCAACAACAACTTTATCTTTCTCAGATTTAATAAACAATGGCAACTAACACAGGCGCACTCGCCAACTTAAAACCAGCATCTGCGACTGCGACGACACTTTTTAAGAACGACGTAAAGAGTAGCACGACTGGTACAGTCATCATGAATTGTGATGGCACAGGTGCTGATACCTATAATATTTCGCTCAGACGATTTGATCAAGAATTAACTCTGGATGCAAACACATATAAAATTCATCGTGGCGATATTATATCAAATCTAAAATGGACTCTCTCTGCTAGTATCCCCTTAGAGGATGCAATTCCTGGTACTAAACTTACTAGCACAGACGGTGAAAAGTGTGCTTATCTGTTGGATGTTGTTGAACCTACGACTACAGAGTATGATGTAAAATTCAAATCTCTGATTGCATTTACACTAGAGAACGTATCTGACGGTGCTTCATCTACTGACCCTGACTATGCAAACGGTGAGACAGTTTCTAACGGTTCAGGTGTATCAGGTGTTGTATATGAAAACGTACCTGGCACTAACAACGATGCTGTACTTTGGTTAGGTGATATTACAGGTGGTACTTTCGCTGAAGGTGACGTACTTACTGGTGGATCTTCAACTACTGCTGGTACTATTTCTGTTGGTGGTATTGCAACTGCTGCAGGTAGATTTGTATTCAACGATGGTGCTGGTGGATCTGTATTCAGACTTCAGAATGAAATTCAACCAGAACTTCTTACTGACAGAGTATATAAGTTTGATGTATCTGACAGTAGTATGACTGGTAAGGTACTTCAGTTCTCTGATACTAACGGTGGTACTAATAATAGTGGTACTGAATTTACTACTGGTAAAACCACTTCTGGAACTGCTGGTCAGGCAGGTGCATTTGTACAATATGATTTGTCAGGTGCAGAATTAGTCAGTACATTCTATCCTTACGATCAAGCAGACGCAACTTATACGGATGATAGTTCGTATTTTGTTTTCTCTGACACATATACTTTCAATCAGATTTTTGTATATACTCAGGTAGATGAGGGATTACAGACCCCTGATCAATGGGTTATTACTGACGCATTTACTTATCGTGATGTTACCTACGCTGTGGACGCTGTTGCAGGTGATTCCTACGCTACAGTTTTAGGTTGGGATAAAGCAAACAGTAAGTTGCAAGTAACAATTGGACCTGGTTCTGCATTGTGGGTAGGTACTGATACCTTCTTAGATTGTCCCAGACAAACATCAACAACTAAAGCAACTATTACTGTTAGTAGCGTAAGTAATACTTCTACTGCTGATGTAATTGTTAATGCTGATGCTATTGCTCAATCTACATCTGAAGAGCGTAAAGGTTTGATTATCGGACCTGGACAATCTATCATTGTAGAATCTGCAAACGGTCGTACAGTATTTACATTGGATGCATTCCAAGATACTGTAAATGAAGTAACTAGTTCTCTCTACCAGAGATCTTCTGATTATCAGACTGGTGTGTCTGGTGGTGGAGAAGGAGAAGGTGGTGGAGAATAATCCAATAAATAACTCTGAAGGATAAAGACTAAAAGATGGCACTAACTCGTCTTAAGAATATTATCACGTCCCGTACGGGTCGTATCATTTACGTCAACCCTGACGATTTTGATGCCAGTGATAGTATTGACAACAGAGGTAACTCCTCACTCAGACCGTTCAAATCTCTGCAACGTGCATTCCTTGAGGTGGCACGTTTCTCATATCGTGTTGGATTAAGTAATGACGAGTTTGATGCCTTCAGTATTCTCTTATATCCTTCAGAGTATATTGTTGACAACAGACCTGGCGAAGTATTATATACAAATATTCCCCCACTAGACGCTAACTCCAACATGGATGTTACGTCTCCTAACAACGTATTATATAAATTTAATTCAGTTGAAGGTGGTATGATCGTACCTAGAGGTTGTTCTCTAGTTGGTATGGATCTTAGAAGGACTAAGATTATTCCTAAGTATGTCCCCTATCCTACAACATTCCCTGCTAAAGGTATCAACACCGAAGAACAAGTTCCTTCAAAGACTGCTATCTTCCGTGTTACTGGTGGTTGCTACTTCTGGCAGTTCAGTTTATTTGATGGCGATTCTACTGGTGTATATTACAAACCTGATGATTCAGAAACAATTCCACCATCTTATTCGCATCACAAACTTACAGGTTTTGAATTCGCAGACGGAAACAATACATTAAGTCAATTAATTAACGATCTAGGAACTGTAGAAAACTCTGCAGAGATTACAGGATCATCTATCCCTAACCTATTAGAAAGAACAGACCTAGACATTTACTACCAGAAAGTATCTCGTGGTTTTGCTACCATTCCTGATACATCTGGTGACCCTGCAACTGACCAAATTCAGGCAAGGGTAGAAGAAAACAGAATTGTGGGACCGATCTCAGATGAATTTAGAGTTCTCCAAATTACACGCAATGGCAACACTGCTACAGCAATTACAGTTGACGAGCAGAATAACCCTAAGAACCACGGATTTTCTGTTGGTGTTAACGTTAACATTTCTGGTGTCACTGGATCTACTGGACCCCAAACAGACTTAGACGCACAGTTATATAATGGTTCGTTTGCTGTTACTTCAGCATCTGGTAACGTATTTACATATCAGTTAGCAGAAGAACCATCTGGTAATGCTGTTGGTTCTAACATTGTTGTTAAAGTTGAGATTGATACTGTTGACTCAGCATCACCTTACATGTTCAACCTATCACTAAGATCAGTGTGGGGTATGAATGGTATGCATGCTGATGGTGCCAAGGCAACTGGATTTAAGTCAATGGTTGTTGCCCAGTATACGGGACTATCATTGCAGAAAGACGATAGAGCATTTGTTAAATATAATGCTACGACAGGAAACTATGATGAGGGAGGACCTGGTGCTCACTTAGATGGTTTTGCTGAATATAAAAAAGGATGGCGACATACTCACGTTATGTGCAGTAATGACTCATTCATTCAGGTGGTGTCCGTGTTCGCTGTGGGATATGCAGATCACTTTGCTGGATTCCAAGGTGCTGACATGTCTATTACTAACAGTAATAGTAACTTTGGTAATACTGCATTGAGATCAAAAGGATTCAAGAGAGCAGCATTTACTAAAGATAAAGCAGGCACACTTACACATATTATTCCACCTAAGTCACTTGCTGATGTTGATGAGATCTCAGTCAACTGGACTAACATTGATATTAAGAGAACACTTACAATTAACCCTGCACTTGCTGGTCAGGGTGGTGTACTTGGATCTAGATTATATCTCTATGGATATACTAACGAGACAGCACCGCCACCGAACAAAGTTCAGGGTTATGTGATTGGTGCTAGACAGGATGGTTTAGGTGCTAGTGCAGTACCTGACAAGATTAATTGTTTACTTATTCCTTCACCAGGTTCTGCACCTGAGATTAAAACTGCAGAGATCAATCCATTTGGACCTAACGTATCTGGTACAAGTGCAGGTGGTGATGGATCTCCTATTCAATTTGATAGTAGTACATATACAATCGGTGGTGTTGCTAACACAGTCGGTGGTTGGTATATATCCGTTAATGCTACTGACAATCAAATCTATCAAACTCTAGTTAATAATAGTAGTTCTGGTAACCCACCAGGCACATATGCTAACCTGAACTTTACTCCTACAACGTTCATTAAGCGTGTACCTGATGCTAGAAACCTGACTGACAGAACTTATCGTGTTCGTTATGTCATTCCTAAAGATCAGAACCCACCTCTACCTAGATCACCTATTGCAGGTTTCGTATTACAACCGAACAATACTGATAACACAGACTATAAGTTATCTAAGTGTTATTATATCTACGACATTCAAGAAGTTCAGAAGTTTGAGCGTGGTATAAGTGATGGTATATTCTATCTCACATTATTGTGTGGTAGTATCTCACCAACAACATCAAACTTTGACGACATGGCATTCTCTCAGAATGTTAATGAAGTTTATCCTGCATTTGACAGAGACAATCCAAACGCAGATCCCGAAGCATCTGTATCTGTTGCTGACAATGAAACAATTGGTTTAGTATATGGTACTGATGGTGCATCTCCTGTACCTGCAAGGGATGATCAAAGAAGTATTACTAAGGAAGCAACTCTATTCTTATTAAATGATACTGGATGGGTCGCTGGATCCTCACCAGGTTGGAATAGTATTAACAATACTCTATCTGGTATTGAATTGACTGCTAGATTAGGTGATGAAGAAACTAGAAAGATTCCTATTCTACAGGATAGTGCAAACAATGATGCACTGGTTCCCATTAACGTAGAATTAAGACGACATTCTATTCTTAGATCTGGTAACCACACATTTGAATATACTGGTTTCGGACCAGGTAACTATTCAACTGCATTCCCACAGACACAGGTTGAAACTCTATCTGATGAACAGATTAGATTATCACAGTCTCTGAAAGAGGAAGCAGGTGTTGCATTCTACTCTGGACTTAACTCTAACGGTGACCTATTTATTGGTAACCAAGTTATCAACCCTGTTACTGGTCAGATCACATCTGAAGATATTGCACAGTTGAATGTATTGGGTGAAGAGAATACTACCATTGAAACATTCTCTGAAGTTGTTATTACTGACAAACTAACTGTTATCGGTGGTGCAAGTAACAACTTAGAATCTATCTTCTCAGGTCCTGCTACATTCCAAGGCACTATTACTTCTCAGAAAGATATTCTTGCTAAGAAGTTAACATACAATAACCAAGATGGTACGGTTCTTAAATCTACTCTCTTAGCACCTGAATTGAAGACTGGTACTCCCCCAGTTGGTCAAGGTACACCTGATTTAAGTGCAGTATTGAACTACAATGCTCCTAGTGATGGTGACATTGTATATAATATTGACTGGGAACCTGGTAAAAACTTAGGTTGGATGTATTATGAATCTGTATGGTATAA
>Ga0163110_10001053_pt1 | contig 13806 bp, 2 predicted proteins | sample CRUFie1St17metaG_FD_108703 | JGI IMG/M metagenome (GOLD analysis project Ga0163110, IMG submission 108703) | Marine microbial communities from the Costa Rica Dome - CRUD Field 142mm St17 metaG | ecosystem: Environmental > Aquatic > Marine > Oceanic > Photic zone | place: Costa Rica: the Eastern...
ATTTTAAGGTTTCAACAGTGTATTATCAGGTTGAAAACGGTCATGATCGTGATGGATTGGGTTCAGAAGAGAATTATTTCTGGAAAACAGCAAAAGAACGCAATGAAGTCGAAGAAAAGGAGGAAAGAAAACCGTTTGAACCAATTACAGGTAACGTTGAAATCAATATTGAACCAGAATTAGGATGAAACACGTAAAAAATGCACATATGGGCACTCATTTACACGTTGAAGTGTATAATGTGCCCTTTGAAAAGTTAAATGACAAGGAAAAAATCGAACAAGTATGCGTTGATGCCTGTAAAATTGAAGGATTACAGATTTTGAACACTTATTCGCACCAATTTGAACCTCAAGGGGTGACTTGTACCATAACTTTGGGTGAAAGTCACCTTTCTTGCCATACTTGGCCAGAAAAAAGTTGTGTTGCGTTCGATATTTTTACTTGCGGATCAAAAAATCCACGTTGTGTTGCCTTTTGGGTACTTGAATACTTTGATACAGATGATTATGTGATGAATGATTATGCGAGATAGGGTATAAATAAATCTAAAAGCATTAATAATGGCGATTCTACGCAAATCAAGAGCATTTAAGGATATTAGTCTGTCTTTTTCACCACATCCAGTGACAAAAGACCTTCCTGTGCTTACGAATGAGCGAGCAATCTCAAGATCAGTGAGGAATTTAGTCGAAACGATACCATCAGAGAGGTTTTTTAACTCACTTATAGGAACTGATGTGCGTGGTTCTCTTTTTGAACTCTTTACAACTGAAACTGTAACGATTATTGAAGATCAGGTTCAAACTACAATTGCCAACTTTGAACCAAGAGTTGAAAATGTGAGTGTCCAAGTTGATGCACAATATGATAACAATGAACTTAACGTTACAGTGTTTTTCGATATTGTAGGACTTGAAGTTCCAACTCAGTCATTTACCTTTATATTAGAACCAACGAGATAATATGCCCTTTACACAGTTTACAAATCTAGACTTTGATCAAATCAAAGTACAAATCAAAGATTTTCTTCGAGCAAACACTACTTTTAGTGATTTTGATTTTGAGGGTTCAAACTTCTCTGTTCTAATTGATACGTTAGCATATAATACCTATATTAACGCATTTAATGCAAATTTAGTTGCGAATGAGGCATTTTTAGATTCTGCAACAATTCGTGAAAATGTAGTATCGCTTGCAAGAAATATTGGTTATGTACCCCGTTCAAAAACCGCTGCAATCGCTCAAATAAAGATTAGTGATGTAAATCTAGGGGCGACAAATAGTAGCACTCCACGCTTCTTAACGCTACGTTCAGGTCTTGTATGTGTTGGTAGTTCTGAAAATACAACATATCGTTTTTCAATTCCAGATGAGATTACTTCAACAAGAGTTAGAGATGTAAATGGGGTGTCATTTGCTCAATTTGATGATGCGATAGACATATATGAAGGAACTTTACTTCAAAGAGTATTTTTAGTTGATACTTCAACAGATCAGAGGTTTATAATTGACAGTCCTAACATTGACAGTTCAACATTAAGGGTATTTGTAAAAGGAACAAACGATGTTGGACTTGGTAGAAAGTATTCAATGGTTGATAACATATTAAACATTAATAAAAACTCAGAAATTTATCTTGCACAAGAAGTTCAAGATGAAAAATATGAAATATTATTTGGTGACGGTTTATTTGGTAAGAAGTTAGAAAGTAATTCAATAATCACAGCAAGATATATTGTAACTGATGGGGAAACAGGTAATGGTCCTTCTAATTTTAGTTTTCAAGGATCTTTTACAAAAAGTGACGATACACTGTTTACACCCTCTGAAAATATTACAATAACCACTGTTTCAAACGCTTCTAACGGTGCTGAAGTTGAAGATGTGTCTTCTATTAAATATTTTGCTCCAAGACTTTACTCAGCACAATATAGAGCAGTTACACCAAGAGATTATGAAGCAATAATTCAGAATATTTTCCCTAAAACTGAGTCGGTTGCAGTCGTTGGTGGAGAGGAATTAGATCCACCAAAATTCGGACAAGTTCAAATAAGTATTAAACCCAAAAACGGAACATATGTGTCGGATTTTGATAAAACTCAGATAAAAAATAAATTAAAAAACTACGCTATCGCTGGTATTAATGCTGAAATAGTTGATCTAAAAATACTATATGTGGAGTTAAATTCTACAATCTATTATAACCCCACACAGGTTGCTTCCCCTACAAATCTAAGAACTTCTATTGTTTCATCTCTAGACAGTTATGCAAACAATATTGAAATTAATAAATTTGGTGGAAGATTTAAATATAGCAAAATAAACACTCTTATTGATCGTGTAGATAATGGTATTACATCAAATATAACAAAAGTTATTATTAGAAGAGATCTAAAGGCACTTTTAAATCAATTTGCTCAATATGAATTATGTTTTGGTAATCGTTTCAATATAAATCCTGCTGGTTTTAATATTAAGAGTACTGGATTTACAATTTCTGGATCAACCGAAACCGCTTTTCTAACTGACGTTCCAAATAAAGACGCTGCTGGAAATCTTGATGGAACTATGAAGGGAACTTTAAGTGTCGTTTTTAAAAATCAAAAAGGTAATCAACAAATTCTTATCAAAGATGCTGGTATAGTTGATTATAAAAAAGGTGAAGTCATTTTAAATACAATTAACATAACTTCTACAGCAACTCAAAATAATATAATTGAAGTTCAAGCATTTCCAGAATCAAATGATGTAGTAGGATTAAAAGACTTATATTTGAGTTTTGACGTTTCAAAAAGCACGATAAATATGTTTAAGGATGTAATTGCTTCAGGTGAAGATGTTTCAGGTATTGTATTCACGAGAGATTATTATGCCTCTAGTTACTCGAACGGAGATTTAGAGAGGAAATAATTTATGTCACAAATTGACAAAAGAATAAAAGTCAATACGATTATTGAAAATCAGTTGCCACAGTTCTTATTGGCAGATTTTCCTAATGCTGTAGAATTTTTTAAACAATATTACATTTCACAAGAATTTCAGGGTGGTCCTAGTGATCTTATAACAAATTTTGATCAATATTTAAAATCTGATAATTTAGTCCCTGAAGTTGTTACAGGATCCACAAGTATTTCATCAGATGTCTTATCAGATGATAAAGTAATTTCAGTTTCAAGCACTAAAGGTTTTCCATCCGAATATGGTCTTTTAAAAATAGATGACGAAATTATATCATACACAGGAATTACACCCACAGCTTTTACAGGATGTATTCGTGGTTTTAGTGGAATTTCTGGATATAACGTTGGTATATCATCCTCTTTACTTGAAATAAATCGTGAAAGTTTGGTTTTTGAAGATACAACTGCATCTTCGCATAATTCTGGTAGCACGGTCACTAATTTATCAGTTTTATTTTTACAAGAATTCTATAAAAAACTTAAAAAAACATTTTTACCAGGTTTAGAGGATAATGATTTTGATACTGATTTAGATGTCGGTAATTTTGTTAAATTCGCACGTTCTTTCTATCAATCAAAAGGTATTGAAGAATCAGTAAGAATATTATTTAAAGTATTATATGGTGTTGATACTAAAATTCTTGATCTTGAAGGAAATTTAATTAAACCGTCAGATGCTGAATTTATACGTAGAGAGGTAATTGTCGCTGATTTAATATCATCCACAGGAGACCCACAAAACTTAGTTGGACAAACAATATTCAAATCAACAGATACATCAACAAGTGCCTCAGTATCAGAAGTTGAAATTTTAAAAAGAGATCAAAAAGCATATTATAAAATCTCATTATTTGTTGGTTTTAGTGATCGTGACTTAATAGAAGGAGTTTTTACAGTACCAGGTAAAACAAAGGTTTTAAACGATGTTTCAATTGGTGGTGATATTATATCAGTTGACTCAACAGTTGGATTTGGTGCAACAGGAACTATAATAAGTGGGCAAAACAATATTGATTATACTTCCAAAACAATAAATCAATTCTTTGGATGTACAGGGGTTAATTTAAAAATAAACACTGCAGATGATATTAGATCGAATGAAACTATTTTTGGATATGAAAACGGTGATTTATCTAAAAGAATAGATCTAAGAATAACTGGAGTTCTTTCTGAGTTAGTTACATTATCAGATGTTAGTTTAGTAAATGAGGGAGAAAACATTTTTGTTAAAAATGTTGGGGAAAAAATTAAAAATGATAATTCATCTTACAAAGAAATATTTGCAAATTCTTGGAAATATAATACATCACCAAGAATACAAGTTGACATAGATGGAACAACATATACTTTTAGAGCATCCATTGATAAATCTAATTTAAAAGTAGGAGATACATTTAGTATTCTAAAAAGAAATGAACAGGTAATTGAAGGAACTGGAACAGTTGATAGTATAGACACAAATAATAATCAAATTACAGTTGACAATATTGTTGGGTTTACAACAGATGCTAATCAATTATATGATATAAGAAGAGTATTTCAAACTGCAACAAGTAGTGGAGTAGAAATTGAACAAGGAAATAATGTATTAATATCTGATGTATTGAACGTATACACTGATGGAGATACTGACGGGTATGTTGCTTCCAATTCACTTCCGAATTATGATATAACGATTGATACAATAAAAGAAACTACTAGTGGTCAGAGTTTAGATGGGAAAGATGTTTTAACAGACAAATATAGTTTTATTCAATTTTTCCCACCATCAAATCAGAATATAAAGTTTATACAAGGAGATGCAGTAATTTATAGTCCTGCAACAGAAGTTTTATCAGGTTTAGAGTCGGGAAGAACTTACTATGTCGATCCTATCATCCCTCCTGTAGGATCTCAAATATCAAAGGTAGCATTATATCAATCACGTAGTCAAATTGGCACAGCAAGCACTGTGCAGATAGATCTTGGAACTACAAATACACAGGATCATACCTTTATTTTGCAATCACACGCAGATAGAAAATTACAACCAGATAAAATTTTAAGAAGAATACCATTATCACAAAATTTATCCATATCTTCAAAACATGAAAAACCAATTAATGACATTGGAATACTTAGAGATGGAGTTCAAATTGGATCACCAATATCGGATGACATAATCTATTATGGTAATATAGAGTCAATTGATGTTTTAAATGGTGGTAAAGATTATGATGTTGTTAATCCACCTTCAATAAGTGTTGAAAAATCCAGTGGAACAACTGCATTAGTTCAACCTGTTATTGAAGGATCTGTTAAAGAAGTTTTTGTTGATCCACAAAATTTTGATATTGAGTCTGTTAAAAATATATCCGTAACAGGAGGTAATGGAACAGGATGTATTTTACAACCTGTGATTGGAATTAGAAATAGATTTGTAGAGTTTGATAGTAGAGATATCTTTTTTAATGGTGGAATTGATATTAATAATGAAACTATTACATTTAAAACAGATCATAATCTAGAAAATGGACAATTAGTTTATTATGGTTCAAATGGTAATCCACCCATAGGCATAGGATCTGCATATGATATTAATAATTTTATTACAGGTTCACTGTCTGATGGCGATCCATACTTTGTTAGAGTTGTAAATCCATCAACAGTAAGAATATTTAATAAAAAAGAGGATGCTTTAAGTGGTATAGCGGGTATTAATACCGTTGGTTTATCTACAGATACTGGAGCAAGTGGAATACATCGTTTTAGAACTGAAAATAAAACTACACTTATATCCGTGAAAGTTATAAACGAAGGATCAGGTTATACAAATCGTAAACTAAGAGTTCTTCCAACAGGAATTTCTACATCTTACGATACAATTAATTTTAATAATCATGGTTTTTCAAGTGGCGAAATAGTAGAATATTCATCTGATGGTATAATTCAAGGGTTGAGTACAACAACGTCTTATATTGTTAAAAAAATTGATGATAATTCATTCAAACTTGCAAATGCAGGTATTGGTGGCACATCTACAGTAGATTATGATAGGGAAAAATATGTCAATTTAAATTCAACAGGAACAGGACATCAGATATTTCAATATCCTGAAATTAAAGTTAATATTGAGGTATCTTTTGGATCGACAGTTACTGGAACTTTCAATTTAACTCCTGTTGTCAAGGGTGAAATAACCGATTGTTATCTATATCAAAGTGGAACTAATTATGGGTCTACTATCTTAAATCATCAGGTGAAACCTGATGTTACCATACTTAATGGTAAAAACGCTGAACTCAAACCAATTATTGTCAATGGAAGAATTATTGATGTGGTAGTTGTGGGTAGAGGAGAAGGTTATTTTTCTGCTCCTGATTTAGTGGTTGAGGACTCTGGAACAGGGTCAGGAGCGACTGTAAGACCTGTGGTGGAAAATGGTCAGATTATTAGTGCTGTTGTTATTAACTCTGGTCTAGGTTATAATGCATCAACCACAGAAGTTAATATAATACCTAGAGGTTCTAACGGAGTAATTGAAGCAAGAGTTAGAGGTTTAAATTTAAATAAAAAGGAAAGATTTGGTGATGATAATTTAATACCAAGAAAAAATTCCTTTGGTTTTAGTGTTCTTGGATATTCTCAAAAATTAGCTAAAACTTTAGAAGATAGTTTTACTGAAAAACCAAATGATGATTTTAATCAAATTACAAGTCACTCTCCAATAATCGGATGGGCATATGATGGCAATCCAATATATGGTCCATTTGGGTATTCTGACCCAGATAATATAAGTTCTGATTTAAAAATATTAACTCCCTCATATAAACTTGATATTTCAAAGGTTGAAAACAGACCAACTGGATTTAAGGAAGGATTTTTTGTAAATGATTTTGTATATGATGGATCAGGTGATTTAGATATCCATAACGGAAGATTTTGTAAAACACCTCAATTTCCAAATGGCATCTATGCATATTTTGCAACTGTAGAACTTTTAAACAATAAATTGGAAGGTAAATATCCATATTTTCTAGGAAAAACTTACAGATCTCCTTTAATAAATGATAATCTAGTTTTAGATCATAATTTTGATTTTAATAATTCTAATTTGTTAAGAAATACATTACCATATCTTGTTGATGAAGAATTTGGTGATAATGATTTCATTATTGAGTCAAATGAAACAATTAGACAAACCACAAAAATTGAATCTGTCACAAAAGGTGATATTGATAATGTAACTGTTCTAGATGGTGGAGAGGGTTATAAAATAGGTGATTTAACGGTTTTTGATGACACAGATACAAACGGATCTGGATTTAGTGCTAAAGTAGATGAAATTGTGGGTATCGGTGTTTCTAGAATAGATACAACTTTAGAAAAATTTGAAGATGCGGTATTTACTTGGAAAGATAATAATAATGTTACAGCAAACGTTTTACCTTTTTACGAATTAAATGATGAAACTTCCATATCAGTTTCTGGATTAAGCACAAGTATAGTTAATCTAACAGGATCATTTAAGATTGGAATTTCTACTGATACCATAGGTTTAGCAAAAACTATGGCGGTTGGAAATGTTTTAGGAGTTATTGAAGATATTTACGTTACAGATATCCCAAATACAGTTTCAGTAGGGGGATCTCTAAGAGTTGGATCTGAAATTGTAAGAGTGTTAAATGTTTATGATGTAAGAAAAGTTATTAGAGTACAGAGAAATGAGGCAGGATCGATTGGTATCGCTCATACTTTAGGGTCAAAAATTGATGTACTGAATAATCAAATTAATATTCCTGTAAAAACTAAGAAATTTGAGTCTAAAACAAATGATTTAGTATATTTTAACGGTCCTCAATCAGTAGGTGTTGGTACAACACCTGGTAGTGCAACTAGCGTAAAATACATTGTTGGAGAGATAGTTCAAGATTTATCAATACCTACTAGAACTATACATCTACCTAAACATCCATTTAAGACTGGACAAAAGGTCACTTTATTTAAAAAAGACGGAGCGAATAGATTTGATGTTGGAAGGACACCTAATGTTGCTGAATTTAAGGTTCCACACGTTGGACAAAATTCTCTTGATGTCTATATTATAAACAAAGGTGAAGATTATGTTGGTATTCTTACCACAAAAGTTGGTATTGGAAGCACAAGTGAAGGATTATATTTCTATTCAAAAGGATCAAATTCTGGCATTTCATCGGGTTTATATTATTTTTCATCTAATCATGAACAAGTTATTGGAGATATTAATAAGGTAACAACAACTGTATTAACTAACGTATCTGCTGCAAATACTACAACACACAATCTTCAAGAAGGTGATATTGTTAAAATGAATGTAGTTCCTAACCTATCAGTCGGTATTGGAACAACAACACCTATTTCTATAAATTATAATTCTGAATATGAAAAGTTACTTGTCAATCCAATTACATTTTCATCCTCAGATGTGGAAACAAATAGAATTGATATAGAAAATCATGGTTTTAAAACTGGTGATAAGGTATTTTACGATGGAGGAGCTACTGGATTATCCACAGGTGATTATTATGTTAACAAAGTCAGTGATAGATATTTCCAACTTGCAGAAACAAGAATAGATTTAAATGTTACTCCTGTTAAAATTGTTTCAATTACAGCAAATACTGGTGGTGCCAATCAGTCCATTTCTTTAATAAATCCAAGAATTGATGTTGTAAAAAATTCTAAGTTAACATTCGGTTTATCAACCACAACTTTAGCTGATTTTGATTTTAAAGTATTCTATGATAAAGAATTAGTAAATGAATATTTAAGTTCACAAGACTCTACAACATTTAATGTAATTGGAGTCGGAACGATTGGTATTGGTACAGATGATGTAGATCCAGTAGGTGCTCAACTCTCTATCCAATATTCGGAAAATACACCTGATAGATTATATTATGGTTTATCTAAAGGTGGATATATTAGCACATCTGATACTGATGTTCAAAATTATGCTGAGATAAGATTTGTTGATAGTGTATATAACGGTGAATATAAAATTTTTGATGTTGCAAATGAAACATTTAAAATATCACCTTTAGTTCCAGAACTTACAACATATTTGGATACTGATTGTGAGAAATTAGAATATACAACAAGATCAAACAATGTAGTTGGTGCAATTAAAGATTTTAAAATTATTTCACCTGGTTTCAATTACAAAAAACTTCCTAAGTTTAAATCAATCACTAGTGCAAATGGTAAGAATGCAAATATAGTTGCAGTATCAACATCCATAGGTAGAATTAACGATGTAAGAATTGTTGATATAGGATATGAATATTCATCAGATAAAACCTTAAGTCCAGAGGCATTTATATCACCAGTTGTAAATATTGATAATCTTGATGTCATTCAAAATGTTAATATTATAAATGGTGGTTCAAATTATATTAATGCTCCAAATCTAATTGTTTTTAATCCTGTTAGAAACATTGTAGTTGATAATTCATCATTACAACCCATTGCACCTAATCAAACAATATCCGATGTTAAAGTTATCGCACCTATAACTGGTTTAGACTCATTAAACCACCAAATTGTTGCTATTAATAACTCAAACGGAGTTGGTATTAATTCGATTGAAACTAGTTCATCTGGTGTTGTAACTTGTTTCTTAGAAACACCTATGAATGGATTTGTTGATCCACAACCATTTGCGAAAGGAGATGAAATATTTGTTGAAGGAATACAAAGAATTGGAGAAACAGGTGTTGGTGCAACTCAAGGGGGAATATCAACAAATACTACTGTGGGTGGTGATGGATTTAACTCAGAGAACTATAACTATAAATTCTTTGAAATTACAGATTATATTGCAGGAACACAAGCGATAGTTAAGTTTAGTTTGGCTGGATTAACAACTAATACAGGTATTGCAAAAACATTCCAATCAGGATATGCCTCTATAATCAATAAATCAAATTATCCAGTTATAGAACCCATTCAAACAAGAGGTGCGTTTGAATTAAATGAACAGTTATTAGTTAATTCTGTAAAAACAGATTTGACTGTAGTTGAGATAAGAGATGATTACATAAAAACTGATGGTAAATTTGATCTCAAACCAGGTGATAGAATTAAAGGAAGATCAAGTAATGTCTCTGCTGAAATAACAAGTCTAATTTCTAATAAAGCAAAATTTAAAACAGATTTTTCAAATAGACAAGAGTATGGATGGTTAGATGATATTGGTAAATTAAATGAAGATTTTCAGGTAATTCCAGATAATGATTACTATCAAAATTTATCATACACTGTAAAGAGCACGGTAGAATGGGATAAATTTGTAAATCCAGTAAATCGTCTAGTTCATCCAGCAGGATTAAAGAATTTTGCAGATACCTCAATTGAAAGCCAAGTTTCTGTTGGCATTGGAACAACTGCTATAACAAATGATTTAATAGTTCTTGATGTACTTAACATTTTAGGTTTAGACGAACAGCAGAGAGTTGATGCTATTAATAATTTTGATTTTGTTAGAGATTTTGATACAAGAGGAAACAGTTCTAAATTCATCGAATTGTCAAATAGGACTTTAACAGATTTTACAAGATGTAAATCAAACAGAGTTTTAGTTCACGATGATATAAGTGACAAGTTCTCAAGCACAGGTTTCCAAGAAAATAATACTGTAATAGAAGAACTAACAAAAGATTTTGGAAATTATTTGATACAAATTATTGATCCTGATACATCAGATATTCAATTTACAGAGATTATTACATTAACAACAACTGATAATGCATTTTTACTTGAAAAAACAACTGATTTTACTACTCTTGAGTTAGGTGAATTTTCAACAGAGATAACTTCAGATGGTGTAAAAAATCTAATATTTACACCAACAGAGAAATTTACAAAAGATCATAATATTAAAATTCTTAAAATAGATTTTAATTCTGATTTAACTGGTACTGGAACACAAGCAGTTGGTCAAGTAGACTTAGTTGGATCAAATGTAGGAGTGGGTAGCACCACAATTGGAGTAACTACAAGCACAATTGCACAATTTCCAAATACAGATTTCAACGGTCTTTACGCAAATGTTTTTGTACAAGATAGTATTACCAAGGAAATTAATTATAATGAAGTGATAGTAGATTTTGATGGAACAAAAACTACAACTTCACAAACATATGTTGACACTTCACTAGGTTTAAGTAATTCATCAGTAGGTGTTATAACTGCTAGATTTGAAAGTAATTTAATCAAATTACAATGTGAAAATGATAGAGTAAATCCACTTGAAGTAAGAGCAAACATTGTTGGATTAGGAACTACAACTACAGGAATAGGAACTCATAGATTTTTAACAATAGGTCAACCATCTGGCACAGAGAGAAGTGCAAGATTAGAGTCAAAATATGTTACTGGCACAGCAAGCACAATAACTTACAATACAATAAACAAAAATATTGATAGTTCAGTCAAATCTATTGTAAGAGTATCTTGTGGTGAAACATCAGCGATACATCAAATTATTTCACTTAGAGATGATGATGATATTTTAACAGTTCAATATCCATTTGTTTCTGCTGGTTCTACTTCTGGTATTGGTACTTTTGGTGGTGAAATATCTGGTAATAACATTAATTTAAGATTTTATCCAGATGCTGAGTTTGACTCATTAATTGAGGTTCAGTCTTTCAACCAAGTTTTTGCAGCAGATAATGATTTTTCAAACGTCCCTGAAGAGTTAACGCACGGTAGAGTAACTGAAAAATTATTCTTAACAACATATGATGGTTTGAGTGGACTAAGGGCAAATAAAACAGCGTTCGATTTAAAATTTCAAGGAGTGCCAATTTATATTAAAGAATTTAATCCAGCTGGAATAAATTCGATTACAGATGGTGTGGGATTAATTAAATCTACAGGTTTGTTTAATATACCAAATCACTTCTTTAATACAAATGAGCAACTAACATATACACCAGGATCAACATTTACTGGTATAGCAGCGACTGCAGTTTCCATAGGTCAGACAACTAATACAGCAGGTATTGTAACAACAATATTACCTAGCACTGTATTTGCAAAGGTTATTGATGAAAATAAATTTCAATTATACACACGTCCTGAATATGTCTCATCAGGTGCAGCAGTAACATTTACTGGTAGTGGTTCTGGTAATGTACACAAATTGTCAATGACTAAACAATTGACAAAAACAATTATTGGATTAGATGGGGTTGTTCAACAACCAGTAACATTTACGAAAATATCTCATACTTTAGGAATTTTTGATGGTTTCACATATAATAATAACATTGGAGTTGGTCTTACACAATTTATTTTAAGTGGTATTGGATCTATAACAACTTCTGATATTTTAAAAGTAAGTGATGAATTTATGATTGTGACTGAAGTTGGTTTTTCAAGCACTCCAACAGGCACAATTAACGATGCAACAGATGTTGCAGCAGGTATTGCAACATTACCATCAGTTAAAGTAAGAAGAGGTCAATTGGGTATTGCAGCGACGACACATACGGGTGGTGTGGAAGCTAGATTACACAGAGGATCAATTAATATTGTAGACAGCACCTTACACTTCACAGATCCTCCAAAAGGAAATACAAGATCAAGAAGGGATGATACAAACTTACCCTTTGTCAAAGCTGATTTTAGTGGAAGAACATTCTTAAGAAGTGATTATACTACTAATATGTTGTTTGATGATATCTCAGACGACTTCACAGGAATTGGAAAAACATACAGTCTTAAAGTTGGGGGAGCAAATACTTCATCAGGTATAGGAGTTGGTAATGGAGTTCTCTTTATAAATGGTATATTCCAAACACCAAAAACTTTAAACAATGCAGGTAATAATTATGAATTTATATCAGATACAACAGCAGGTATATCAACCGTTGAGTTTACTGGTATAACATCAACTAATGGTGATTTCATAGTTTCAGAGTCTGATATAAATCAAAACCAAGTTCCAAGAGGTGGAATTATAGTTTCTCTAGGATCAACTGCTGGTCTTGGATATGCACCATTACACGGGGCGAAAGTTAGGGCATTTAAAAATAATGCTGGTGGATTAACAAGTATTGTTGGTATCGGTACATCATCAGGATTTAATCTAGGTATTCAGACTGCTGCTTATGATAATGTCACAGGTATTATTACAGTAACCACTAACACTGTTCACGGTTTTGGACTTGAGAGACCTAATACTGTAAAATTAAAAAATCTAGAGTTTAGTTGTGTTGGTTACAGTGGCGTTACTACAACAATATTCCAAGATCATGAAAGACCATTATTCTTAGTTGGAATTGTATCTGATAGATCTTTCCAAGTTCAAGCAGGTCCTAGTACAATTGTTCACACTTACGTTGGTGGTGGTGAAGCTTATGAATTCTATAATGATCTCTCATTTGGATCTGGATATCGTGGTGGATCAGTTGCGATTGGTGTAACAGATCAAGCGTATGAGCATAGATTTGTTAGTTCTGGTATTGGATCAATTAAGAAAACAGCGTTCTCAGGAGCAGCAAGTCAAGGATTTACTGCAACCGACGCACAGTATATTTCACATAGTGGTAATTTGATACTTACCATACCTAATCATACGTTTACTACAAGTGATACAGTTGGTATTGACACTGGTGGATTAGTATTCAAATGTTCTAAAGATGATTTCTTCTCAAATCATCCTTATCCTCGTGAAGTATCTAAAACAAAAGGTATTGCATCTGATGGTGTAGGTGGTAAAGATCCATTTGCAGGAATACAGACTAGTGTAGATGCAACTACAACCAATACAATAACATTCTTTGTTGGTAAAGGTGGTGGAGGTGGAACAGGTGCA
>Ga0163110_10001054_pt1 | contig 13799 bp, 13 predicted proteins | sample CRUFie1St17metaG_FD_108703 | JGI IMG/M metagenome (GOLD analysis project Ga0163110, IMG submission 108703) | Marine microbial communities from the Costa Rica Dome - CRUD Field 142mm St17 metaG | ecosystem: Environmental > Aquatic > Marine > Oceanic > Photic zone | place: Costa Rica: the Eastern...
ATCGATTTTAACTTTAATTTTCTTATTCACTTTAGCGACAATGATATTCCGGGCAAGGCCGGAGTCTCCCGAAAATCGTTTTATGTCTTTGATGTTGTATGTTGAAGGATTGAAGACAATAGTGATGTGGTATGCAATATACCCATTTGGTCCTGAGATTTTACCAGTTATGCAAAATTGGCGAGTGATCTTCTATACAATGAGTCTTTTATCGATTTTGATGTATCTCTCGCTTTCATCATTTTATCCAGTTAAATTTCTCAAGTTTATGACTAAGGATTCAATCAAGAATAATTTGTATTGGGCTCTTCCTGCAATTTCCATAGGATTGATGACATTAATCATCACTGCTTCAGGAGGAGTACACGGTGCAATCAATGGTTCATTACATGTCGAATGTCCAGATGGGGCTGGTGACGGGGATGCAATCGTCGAGTCCTCCGATGGAGAAGATTCAACAGGTAATTGTATCAATAAATGGACTCCATATTCATACATGATTATGGAACAATCTGATCTTGCAAGGTTTTTGTTAATGAGTCCGGTATTGACGGCATTCATCGCTTTAGCATTCATGCGTAATGCCCAAAAGAGCCTCAGTGTAGATGAAAAAGACGAAGATGCAGTTCAGAAATCAACTGAAGCAAGGGCTATATTCATTGGGTTTGCTGGAAAAACCTTCTTCCAAGGCATTACACTGTTTTTGATGATTTACATCTCTGCAGTCTACGGTCAATTTAATGCAGCAGACATGATAGAGATGGATGTAAATGATTCTATGAAATATTATTTCTTTGCACTGTATGCATGGTTGTTTGCTTCATTGTTTGCTGGCTTATTCGAGGGAACTATGTTCACATACGCAATTTTGAAGAACGATGTTCTAGGAATCGATGAAACACTTCGCAAAACATTCAGCACTGCAATATTTGCAACTTTAGGTGCTATCGCTTTCCTGATTGCTTCTGAATTGGTTGAAAGTTTAGTCGGGGGTTCAGGTTGGATTGGAGGGGTGTTGATTGGTGCACCTCTTATTGTATTAAGAAAGCCGATATTTTCTGTCATTAATGGATTTTCAAATAGATTGATGCCCGAATCATTTACCACTGCTGAAAGAACCTATCTTGAAGCATACGAGTTGGCAATGGAAGATATGGTCGTCACTGAAGAAGAAAGAAAGTTCCTAAAATTACAAGGTAAGACTCTTGGTTTGGATGACAATAGAATTTCTCACCTAGAATCTTGGTATGATGCAAGTCTACATTCAGAAGAGGAAGAGTAACTATTGCTTAGGGAAGTTCGGTTTCTTCAGCAGAACCAGATGACCAGTCATAGATTCCTTTGCCGGATTTCTTGCCCAAGCGTCCTTCTGCGATCAACTTCTCAAGAAGCGGATGAGGTGTGTATGAATCATCGTTGAATGATTTCTTTAGATTCAGTAGAATGTCTCTGCGTACATCTAGGCCAACTAGGTCAGTAAGAGCAAGTGGGCCCATTGGGTGTTTGTATCCCAAGACCATTGCGGTATCGATATCTTTAGCGCTGGCCACGCCATCTGCTAGCATACGAATTGCTTCATTGCCAAGAACTACGCCAAGCCTAGATGTTGCGAATCCTGGAACATCCTTGACCAGAATTGTGGTTTTACCCATCGCTTCGCCTGCCGCAGTAGCCGCCCGAATAGTCTCTTCGGAGCATGAGTCGTGCTTGATTAGTTCAAGGAGTTTCATGATTGGGACTGGATTAAAGAAATGCATTCCGATGACTTTCTCTGGTCTTCCGGATGCAGCCGCAATATCTGCTATTGACAGTGATGATGTATTGGTACCTAAGATACAGTCTTCCTTGGTCATGCTACCTAGTTCAGCGAATATTTTGTGCTTCAAATCTGGAATTTCTGGGACAGCCTCGATTACTAAGTCAGCATCTTTCACCGCTTGATGCATGTCCGATACAGCATGTAGATTTGCAGCCCATGCCACCTTTTGGTCAGCAGTAGTTTTGCCTCTAGCGATGCCTTTGTTCCAAAATGCATCTATGGTATTCATGCCACGTTCTAGACCTTCTGGAAATGCATCGTACAGGTTTGTGTGCCAGCCAGCCTGAGCGCAAACTTGAGCAATACCTGCACCCATAGTGCCAGCGCCAATAACTGCCACAGAATTGATTCCCATGTCATCACCCTATGGGAATTAGGTTGATGACGGTTCCTTAGATTGAGCAAGGTAAACTCCACCTACAATCAGAATAAATGAAGCGATTAGTGATAATCCTAATTTTTCATCAAGCAATAACCAACCGCTAATAATTCCGAATATTGGTACTAAGTAAACGTACATTGCAGATCTACCAGCGCCAATGATTTTGATTCCATCTGCGAACCAAACATAACTCAACACGGTCGAGAAAATCGCCAAGAATGCCAACCACGCCCACGCATCCAATTCAGCTTCTAGAGGGAATCCGACCTGCGAGTATTCCCAAATTACTGCAGGTGTTTGAATCAATAATCCAACTGCACTAGACCACACGGTTAGATGAAGTGGTGATAGTGCGTTCTCACCAACCATCGCTTTCTTCATCAGAATGGTTGTACAAGCCCATGAAAGTGCTGACATTGCGATTAGTGCATCACCCAGCAATCTTTCATTTACGGGAATTTGGACATTAGGAGAATACCATGCAATCACTACAACCCCGCAAACTGCAGAGAGTAGTCCCAAGCCCAGGCGTTTGTCGAATTTTTCACCTAGGAATGGCACGGCAAGTATTGCTGTGAATAACGGGTTAAATGTGATCATTAGAGAGGCATCACCCGCTGCAGTCCACTTCATTCCATACATGAAGAAGGCCTGATACAGGAAAGTTGACAGGAATCCAATTGCAGTGATTATTTTCCATTGGTCTCTAGAAGGGGTAACCCATTGTTTTGTCACGAATAGGAATAAGAAAAAACAACCTACTGCAAGGATGTATCTTACCCATCCAGCTGTAAATGGCGGGATGTCACGTGCCGCCACTCTTCCAGCTACCCAGCCTAATCCCCAAATGAATGCAACAGCTAGCAATTTAGCGTGGGTTGATGCATTTTTCATCAGAATCGCTCCAAGCCGAGTTGCAGGATTCGGGCTCTAGGTAGCCCGATTTCCGGCATTCCTTCGGCTGGTGCGTGGAGTTTTAGTCCTTCCAGTCGCTGAACATACAGTCCATACGATGCAATATCTCCTGGCAAGAAAGGTGTAGGTAGTCCCATTTTCTCTAAGCCTTCACACGCCTTTTCGGTGTATATCGGATAGACATTGGTTTCAAAGTGCATCCATGTTGAGACTCTGCGGCAATCCACATTCTCTAGGGTTAGAAGGTGTTCAAGTAATCCAACATCAGGATACTTGATTGTTTGAATTGCCATGTTGACTTCCATGACTACATCTTCTGGCCAAGCAAACGGAGTGTTGTTAGCCCAAGCATCTGCCAATTCGATGTGTTCAATGATGTCTTCGCCGGTTATTGCAAACAATGTTTCTTGATACGGCCTATCGTCGTAGGCGTCTTCAACAAGGCTCGGTAAAACCGAAAAGAAATTCTCTACCTCGGCATCATCGGCCCCATAAAGGGATACTGGGAGCATTTCTAACACCTCATGCAGTTGCGCCGATGCCACTAGCGATTTGGCCTGCTGACAACGGTTTGTCCTCAATCCACTGTTGCTTCATTAGTTCGACTAGTGCTTCTTCATCCTCTGCAGTCGGTAGAACAGTCAACAAGTATTCTTGGTACTCCTCTTCCGTTCCTTCGAATAAACTACCATCTGTGTAGCAGTTCTTTCCTCCAAAGTCTCCGATGTCACGATGGAAATTTTCGTGCGGGATGGTCATTTTGAAATCGACATCATCAGCGATTAGTGTGTTAAACTTCGCAACTTCTTTTGCGATTTCTGCATGGTAATGTCCACGTGCCTCTTCGTTCAGAATTTGCTTGTCAACATCAATTCCACCTTTGAGTTTCTTTCTTTCATCCCATCGACCTTTAACTCCCCAGACGTAAGCCCAATGAGCCGAGGTTGAGGAATCGGTTCCGAATAGGTCGTGAGCAGTAGCAACCCACTTGTTGATGTAGCGCTGTAGTAGATCGAGAGGAATAACTCCTGCTTTGATAATTCTCCTCAGACCGCTTGAACCAGTTCCCAAGTGAAACGCTTCTTCTTTGAGCATTGGCCCCATAGATGCTGCTAGTGGCTTGAATGCTGATGTTGATAGCATGCCGAGCTGGAATTTACCATCTCTATCTACGAACATTGTGTAGCAGAAGAAATCTAGCCAGTGAGTCATTGGCCTGTTGAAAGCACCCAGCAGTCTGTCGCCATCCTGTGCGTTTCTCTCAAGTAATTTTTGAGCTTCACGACGTCCTTGCTGTCCGAAGTATGTCATTAGTAGGTAAGCCATTTGCCAACCATGTCTCTGCTCTTCTGCCATTATTCTTGCCGCAGAGTAGCGGTCAAAATCAGTAGGTGCAGTGGCTAACAAGTGCCTTTGTTGTTCAACAGACGCGAACTCTGTATCACCTTGAACAGTGATCATAGATATTAGTGCATCACGGATGTTTTGGTGTGGGACTTGAAGCGCTCTTTCCCACTTCGCTCTGCCAGCATAGTCTCCGAATTCAATAACATCACCTGCACGGTCCCAGTCAAATAGAATTGAAAGGTCGAAATCACCTAACCATTCTCTATTGAAACCAACTCTGTCTTGCCATTCGCCAAAATTGGCGACCCAGTCTTCCCATGTCTTAGGTAGTTCTGCCATGGCACGGGGAGTGTGCTCCTACTATTCATTAATTTGCGAACATGTTCGTGTTAACAAGTTCAGGGTTAATTGCGACGAATTTCGTCAGCGAAGGTATTTAGCACAACCCCCTCTATATTGTGTAAATGTACTGAAAGCGTAGATTTGCTCAATCCAAGTAATTCCGCCAAAGCGCTCAGTGATATCCGACGTGGAGTATCCCAATATCCTTCATTCAATGCGGAATCGAAAATCAATCTCTGCCTTGGTGTGAGCATTCTGGAGCCGGTTGATCGGGTTGAAACTACGCGATAAGGAACTCCGTTATCACGGAGTAATCGTACCAGTTCACGGCTTTTGTCAGCCGAACATTCAATCGTCCAGTCAACCCATCCATCTCTTACTGCAAAGGGAGACTTAGGAATAACCCCAACTTCTCTTATCTCTTTGATGTAGCCTCCACCTTTTGGAGCTATGTCTACCTCGTATCGATTGCCTCCTAAATCTCTGACCTCGTCGATACCGGAGTGTGAATTTAGTTCACTTGTAATTTCACTAGAAGATGAGAGTTTTGCAGTCCCTCTTCCTCTAGCCAAAGGCATGGTTTCTTCAATTCGTAAAACAGCTTCAGGGCGTTGTCTTGAAACATCTCCAGACCAATGCCCTTCAGGCAATCGAACCTCGATACGTAACTGGTTCACCATGTTATCACAATGAGTGGGTCCTGTCGTGCCGTGTAACCTTTCCAGTTTGAACGTCAATTAATTCTGCGAATGTCTGCACGCTATCTTGCCCTACGATTACTCCTGGCAAGTATCCGTCACAAACCCCTGATGCTGCAAAGATTGCGTCATCAGATTGGCACAGATCAGTGGCATCCCATAGCCTATTCAAATCATCATCGACCATCTTTTCAGCACGCTTTTCCTCTTCATCAGAACGGAAAACTAGTCGCCCCTCAAATACGCCTCCAATGCCAAGAATTGCAGTTGCAGTGATTACACCTTCAGGAGCAGCCCCTATGCCCAATAGCATGTCATAAGGCCCATCAGGGCGGGCAGCCCAGATTGCTGCAGAAACATCCCCATCCCCCATTAGGTGAAGTTGTGCGCCGGCTTCTCTTACTTCTTTGAACAACTCAGCATGTCTTTCTCGATCCAATGCAACTACCTTGACCTCCGAAATCGGCTTGTCTAATATGTCGGCGGCTTGTTCAAGATTGTAAGCCACTCCGCCATCAAGACTGATGTGTCCAGCCAATTCTGGACCTGCGGCTATCTTGTCCATGTAACAATCAGGAGCATGAAGCAGAGCCCCTCTTGGGGCGGCAGCGAGTACTGCGATTGAGTTTGGTGAATTATCAGCACAATTGTTTGTGCACTCTAGGGGGTCGACGGCTATGTCGATTTGCAGTGCTCCTTCAACTCCGACTTGATTTCCAAGTTCTTCACCGATGAATAACATTGGAGCGTCATCTCTTTCGCCCTCACCAATCGCCACTCTGCCGTCGAATGGAACTTTGTCGAAGGTTTTGCGCATTGCTTCAACCGCAGCAGCGTCAGCAGCGTTTTTATCGCCCAAACCTCGCCATGCAGCACTAGCAATTGCTGCTTGGTCTACCGCTTCCAGGAAGTGATGTGCTAGGTCTGCGGTCCTCGCCATGTTGTCTGCGATAAGAAACCCCTCCATCAATAAAGCGCTTATTCCGCCTTGTGTTTTTCTAAGACAACAATGTCCGTGATTCTGGTTTCAGGATACTGTCCAGCGTCGTCTTTTTCAAGGGATTTAACCATATCAAGAGCGCAGAGTAGACCTGCGGAAACACCAGTGAGAGCTTCCATTTCTATTCCGGTTTTGTAATGTGCACTGACTTCAACTGTACAGCGTAATGCATTGCCTTCCCATGACCAATCAACCTTGCAACCTTCCAGTGGTATTGGGTGGCAATGAGGAATGATGCGAGGAGTGTCTTTGACCGCCTGTATGGCTGCTATTGTTGATGCCTCCAATACATCGCCTTTCTTGACTTCACCATTTGTGATGGCTTTCTTAGAATGGTTGGAGAGGTGTACTAGGCCAGTAGCAATTGCTCTTCTATGAACGATTGGTTTGCCACCAATATCGATAACTCCTTGGATACTCTTTTCCATTTTTTCACCCCAAACCTGCTTTCCATGTTGCCCCGCTTGGCTTTACTTCTTTCTTCCACAGAGGGGCTTGTCGTTTTAGTTCATCGATTAGCCATGAACAACCTTCGAATGCTTCTTTTCGATGTGGACTTGCAACATGTATTGCTACAATATTCTCGCTCGGTCCAACCGAGCCAGTCCGGTGTGCCATTGCTACAGATTTCAAACCGAATTTTGCAATCGCTTGTTCTGCAAGTACCTGAAGTGTTTGAGAGAGTTTGTCTTGCCAAGCATCGAACTCCAATCGAAGGACTTCTTCTCCTTCATCTTCTCCTCTGGTTATCCCTATGAATGAAACAATTGCTCCGCAGCCGGATGTTTGAAGATGTGTTCGTAAATCATCCACATCGAGTTCATCAGGGGCTTTTTGAATGAAAATATGCCCCTGCATAGTCCTCCCACTACTGCCGCATCCTTGAAACCATCCACACTCATGGGGGTGTCATGGCTCAGGCAGGTCCCATCCACATAATGGGCGCAGGTTTGTCTGGTTTAGCGGCAGCAACTACTTTGGCAAAAGCAGGTGTTGAAGTTCATGTTCATGATGTAAGAGCGGATTCAGGACAACGTTTTGATGGTGATTTCCAAGCCTTAGAAAACTGGTCCATGGATGCAGATTTCTTCGATCAGCTAAAGGAATGGGGATACGATCCAAATGAATTCAAAGCCACAGAATTCAGAGAAGTTGATTTGATTCATCCTGATGATGAAATCAGCAAGACATTTTCGCCAAAGGTTGCTTACCGCATCGTGGAAAGAGGTACTTCCGAACATACAATCGATCAGGGATTCAAGAGAATGGCAATTGCTGCTGGCGCAAATCTTCATTACAAGAGTAGAGTCAAAGAAGAGGATTGTCAGATAATTGCTTGTGGGCCAAAAGGGACTAGTGCGGTTGCATACGGAGAGATTTTCCGTACTAAACATCCTAATCATATCGCATTCCAAATGAATGATAAATTAGCCCCTGGCTCATATTCCTACCTGATAATTATCGACGGAGTCGGATTGATATGTACCTGTTTATGGAGAAAGCAAAGAGGAACTGATCGGTTCCTCAATGAGACCATTGCTTGGTATCAAAAGCACTATCCTGACATAGATATGGAGCCGATAAAGAGAGTAGGAGGTAAAGGAGATTTTACAATCAACAAGAATTATTTCCAAGATGGCAGGTACTACGTTGGTGAATCTGGAGGCTTACAAGATTTCATGTGGGGATTCGGAATGAGAATGGCTGTTTGGTCAGGCCACCTTGCAGCACAGGATATTCTTGGAAACTGCAACTATGAGACGGAGGTGCGCAAGCAGTTGATGCCATATGTGAAAACCTCAGTTGCAAATCGGTTTTTGATGAATAGAGTCGGTGATCGTACTTTCAAACATATGTGTAAGGCATGGATGAAGGACCAAAAGAAGCGTGACGACGGTCTTATTTGGATTGGAAAATTGTTCCGTCCGAGATGGTACAAGTCTCTTCTATACACCTTAGTTAATCCATTCATGCTTAAGTCAGATCCAAAGGCTATGGGCCGAGGAGTTAGGCGATTACCGTTTAGGAAAGCGAAGAAAAGAGACCTTTGGGAACAATCTGATGAGGCAAAGAAAGTCGCAGAGAGATGGGATAAAGTTCGTCGCTCAGGCGGCAAGACTTCGTTTAGCGAGAGCAGCGATTGACTCATTAAGCGGACCCGTTTGGACTAACACATGAGCGACTTATACGGACTCAAATTAGAACCAATGCCAAACCGTCTAGTTAACTACGGGACCACAGACAATGGTATCGCAGTTATCGAACTTGCTTCAGACTCTGCAGGTGCTCCTTTGGAAGGAGATGCGATGGGTCCAAACACTTACACTCACGAAATGATGAGAGATATCGACACAGCGATCATCAAGGCACGTTTCGATGACGATGTAACAGTGATTGTAATCACTGGGCACGGTTCTAAGTTTTTCTCTGCAGGTGCATCTATTCAGATGCTGAACAGCGTTTCTCCAGGATTCAAGTATAACTTCTGTCTTCACGCTAACGAGACACTGTCTCGCTTCGAACAGACAACCAAGTTGGTAATCTGTGCAATGAACGGCCACGCTGTTGGTGGCGGTCTAGAAATCGCAATGGCTGCAGATATCAGAATCGCAAGAAAGAATTCCGGTAAGGTCGGACTTCCTGAAATTAACCTAGGTGTTCTAGCTGGAACTGGTGGAACCGCTCGCCTAACTCGCCTAATTGGAAAGGCAAAGGCGCTTGAGATGATGGTCACTGGTGAATTGATGTCATTTGAGGATGCACTAGACTGCAACCTAATCAACCACATTTGGGAAGGAGACGCAGATGACTTCCGCCGTGATGTTCTGGATTGGGCTAGTCAATTTACTCTACCAAACAAGGCAACAAAGGCTGTTGGAAACATCAAGCGTTCTTGCCAGACTGGGCCAGAAATTCCATTCGAGTACCACTTGGCACTTGAGCGTGAACTTCAGGCTGCTCTATTCGGTAGTAGTGATGCCAAGGAAGGTATCGCAGCATATGTCGAGAAGAGAGTTCCTTCGTTTGAAGGCCATTGATTCTAGGATACTTTTGACGAATTAGTCTATGCTAATTTAGCGCAAGCCAGATTTTTCACTGGATTTCTGGAACGATGTTTTGAAGTCCTGAAGGAATGTGGACGATTTGATGGCGACCAAATATTCTGTCCCGGCAGATGTTCCTAACGAACTAATCGAGACTTTCATCGATAACATGGATGCAGCAACTTGTGGAACAGGTAAGATGAATTTGTTTGCCTGTGATCAAAAAATTGAGCATCTGAATGATGACTTCTACGATGGAGGCAAGACAATACCTCTATCTTCTAACGACCCTGGTCACCTTTTCGAGATTGGAGCAAGAGCTCATGAAGAAGGAACAATTGGCGTGCTGGCTGGCCAACTAGGACTAATCGCACAATATGCAAGAGATTACCCGGACATTCCATACTTGGTCAAATTAAATTCCAAATCTCATATGGTAAAGACCGCACAGCGTGATCCAGTTTCACAAGCAATGTGGGATATAGACGATGTATCTTCACTACTGCACAACGGAATCAACGTAGTTGGAATTGGATACACTGTATACATTGGTTCAGAATATGAGCATGAGATGTTGACAGAGGCTGCAACCTTCATTCGTCAAGCACACGAGCTTGGAATGATCGCAGTTGTTTGGATGTATCCAAGAGGCCAAGCGGTTGCAGATGAGAAAGATCCACAATTAATCTCAGGTGCTGCTGGAGTCGCAGCATGTATCGGTGCAGATTTCGCCAAGGTCAACTATCCACGTGCGTTCGAGGGAATGACTCAGCCAGAAAGTCTTGGAATTGCTGCTGAAGCAGCAGGTCGATGTGGAATTATTTGCTCTGGCGGAGGTTCTCTACCTCCTAAGGAATTCTTAGGTCGCCTAGTAGATCAGATGCAAGTATCAGGTTGCCGAGGAGCAGCTACTGGCAGAAATATTCACCAGAAAACAACCGAAGAAGCTGTTAGGATGACTGCTGCCTGTAAGGCGGTAATCTGTGATGGTGCAGGTCTAGAAGAAGCACTAGCGATATACAACGGCCAGTAATCGGTTCAAATCGAAGCCAGGTAAGGCTTCACGGAGGGTGTTTCATTGAACCATTCCACATTCCGTGCAAAGACTGCCTACTACAAGTCCGCCACAGAACATACAGACGGTTGCATCCGTCATGCTTTGTATCCAACGCATGGTAATCAGTTTCTTCTGATCAGGTCGTTTGTCTGGACGTTGCCTTCTGAATCAATTATGAGAGGCTGTCCTTCTTCCCAACCCGGGCAGTTGTCAGAAACCCAAGTTCTTGTTGCCCATTCGCAAATGTCATATCCGCCTGATAGAATGCCAGATCGCTTGATGTATCCTACCTTGACAATGTCCTTGTCTTTGGAGAGCACGTTTCCAAGTTGTTGACTAGTAGTGCCGTGTCTCATAGTGCTGTTGATGTGTTCTAAAATTTCAGCAGTGTTGCGTGGACGGTCGCCCAGGAACTTCTTGATTTTTTCACGTATTCTTACTGTCTTCATTTGTGTTCTCCTCCTTGTCATTCGGCCGATTTCCGTTATCGGTTTGGGCCGTTATACACGAGGAGCGAAGCAGCCCATATAACCGTTCTCCTCATATCGCTGTTGAAGTTACACTTAATACCGTGAAAAATGCACAAAAAAGCGGTTTCATTGTTAAACCGACTTTAATAATAGCAATCTCCAGTGGAAATCTGTAACTAAATGTAACTAATTCTTGCATAGTAAGTAAGAATATTGATATGCGACCTCTAATTGGAACAATTTGGTGACAATGGTACGCAGCAATCGTATCCGTTCTACTCATCAGCGCAGAGTTTTGGATTGGTTAGCCGATGGAGGGGGAACCGTCACCGAGGTTTCATCCGCACTTTCGATTAGGGTTCCACACGCATCGGCCGCATTGAAGAAATTGAGAGAATCGGGAGACGTCGTGAGGGATGAATCGAATTTGCGCGGTTCAAGATACCGCCTCTCATCGCAAGGTATTGCTAGATTGGAAGCAGATGGTCTTGCTAGAATGAACGAATTCGTGCAATGGCCACCCCCACCTGGTGCGGCGGGGATCGTATTAGCTAGAGATGGACCATTAGCGCTACTTGGTTACGCCTCACAACCCCCTGGACCTCTTCTAGGAATCCCTGAAAGGCCGATGGATGCAGAAAGTGGAGTGCTGTTAAATTCCAATGGAAATGAGGGGGAGTCTGTAAGATGGCGTTGGGCTGTTCAGAGGGGGGAAGGTCCAGTATGGTGGGACCTCGAAACAATGCGCAGGGCAAACGCTCCAACCGAATCCAGTCCTACAACCCTCACTGCTTGGATGGAGAGGCCCAAGGTAATGGGCATTGTTAGAGCGCGTATTCTAGATGAGACAAATCCGTGGCCTGTTAGTGTAGGTAGTTGGTTTTCATCCCTTCCTTCTGGCTTTTGGCCCAAACTGCCGCAAATTCTTCAAGATGGAGATTCAGTTGTAGGCAGGGCTGGTAATTCTGGCCCACCGGTTAGTCCAAGGGGAGGCATTCATGCTGTTCTCGGACGTAGAGTTGATAGAGCAGTAGTTGCAACAAATATGTCAGATAATGCGGTGTCTATTGTTGATGGTAATCTAATTGGTGTTGCAACAACGCCTCTTCCGTATAAAATTCTAGAATACTGGTTAGGGTTAATTCATCCAAGGGTTTCTTCATTAACCTTAGAATCGAAATATAATCGTTTGATTGATGATTTGAAATCTAAATCGAGTAATTCATTGACAAGAAAGGTATTGAGCGATTTCCCAGGTAGGGATTGGAGTGAAGATATTGGTACTGTGATTGATACTCGGCACATTTCACAAAGAGGGGGTGAGGCATGCTTACTATTTGCACTAGAGGAAATAGAATCTCCAATAATTATTGATTGGAGATGGAGATACGTAGACGCTCTTGATCGTTTGGCTGTAGATCATAGGTGTAGGGTAATCATTAGTGATGCTATGGATCTAGCAGTCCCGTTCAAGTTAACTTCGAGTGATACTTTAGGTAAATTCAATTTAGAAATTCCTGGACGAATAAAGATTCCAATAACCGTTTCTCAGGATTCAAGGATGCCAAATAATTGGGTAGAGCCGGCAAATCCAGAGGAATTAATTCGCGGAAATTTAACTTCGGTGAAGAATGCAGAAAATCAGGCCGAAGCCCTATGGCTAGCTTGTCAGTTAGCAAATGGTGATGATGCTTGGGCAGACCGTCACGAATCCGAATATCCATTAGCATCTTGGATAGCCACTACAATTGATACACATGCATCGAGATGGCGAAGGATTGGGAATTTGATTGACCCGGTCTGGGCAAGAATTGCAGATTTGGATAGTTTTGACGATGAGGACCTCTCGAGTCTAGCAATGTATGATGATTATGCATTGGGAATTTTAATTGATAGATTGCGAAATTATCCGATTTCAAATCTTACTAGGAATCCAAACAAAGCATCAACAGCAACAGCAATTTTGTTGAGCCGCGAATGGATTGAGCACATGCCAGATGTAGTTGAATTGTGGCTTAATCAGCCATTAAGGGCGAATGAGGTTTTGAGAAAGAATTGGAGTGAAGAGGAGATATTCAAATTGGTAGATGCATGTCCTCAACACAAGATGCTATTAAACAATGAAACTGTAGATCGTAACCAAATGTTAGCAATAATGGAGGATGCTCATTATTCATTATGGAAACATAATTCTAAGGAATGGCTCTCAGTTTGCTTGTCATCTTCAATAGGTAGGGCTGCCCTATCTATGTTGGAACTTCCATGGCCGGTTATACTAAGTGGACAAGGTCTGAACTCCGAAGAATTGGCATTAGTGCATCACATGCCAGAAGGTATTGGGAAGAATTCACTTCTAGATTCATTGGAAGGAATTACTGCATCAGAGCAAGGGATAAATCCGCCAGTTGCTAGAACTCATCCTTTTGCCGGTTGGCTATTCAAAGAATTAGTTCCAATGATTTCTCTTGAAACAGATTATGATTTAGATATTCATATTGAATTACACCGACGCTTTCAACAACAATGAGCATTTGAGAATCATCTGACCGCACATGCAACATCGCAGGGAGAGCGTCCGCTCAGTGAACTGTGATACCAATGATTGCGGTCATGTGCCATCGACGAAGACCAGGGTGACTTTCGGGAATGACCTCTGATGCAAACCGATGGACTATGTGGTCGGTAATGGGTCCTCGCTGGACGAGAGAGTGAGAGTGAGACAACC
>Ga0163110_10001055_pt1 | contig 13792 bp, 8 predicted proteins | sample CRUFie1St17metaG_FD_108703 | JGI IMG/M metagenome (GOLD analysis project Ga0163110, IMG submission 108703) | Marine microbial communities from the Costa Rica Dome - CRUD Field 142mm St17 metaG | ecosystem: Environmental > Aquatic > Marine > Oceanic > Photic zone | place: Costa Rica: the Eastern...
ACTTGCCACTCTCGGTAGAATCGCAACGAGTCTTGCGCATGAAATCCGAAATCCAGCGGCGGCAATTCGCATGCATGCCGATCTTATCGAACCCAGGATTGAGACGGAAGGAGCTGAATCGGTCAATCTGATCCGGGAAGAGGTAGAGCGCATTACTGACCTCGTTAATCAGTGGCTCTTCGTCGCCCGGGCCCAGCCCCCGGAACGCAGGCCGCATGACCTTGTCGAAATGCTGGGAGATGTGGGCCGTCGACAGAAGCCTGCCCTCACCCATGCGGGCACTCCGCTCGAGATCAACGCACCCAGACCGGCGATTATCGATTGTGATAAACTCCGGATTGAACAAGTGCTTCGGAACCTGATCGTAAATTCCAGCCAGGCAATGGCCGAAGGGGGCCCGATCATTGCTCAAGTGAGAATGGCTACAGGCGAAGCGCGTCTGACAATTCGTGATTCCGGACCAGGATTCAGCCCCGAGGCCCTCGCCCACTTTGGGGAGCCCTTCTTCTCAGAAAGGGAAGGAGGCATGGGAATCGGTCTCACCCTCGCGCGGGAAGTTGTTCAGGCTCACGACGGATCAATCGAGGCCTCTAATCATGCCGGAGGAGGGGCTCTGGTGAGCATCACTCTTCCCCTTTCTCCATCAAATTAAAGGCAATCATGGACTTACCGTATATCCTTATCGTCGAAGACGAGCATGCCCTTTCCCTCGCTCTGGCCGCCGCCGTAAAACAGGCCGGATTTCAGGGAGAGCCCGCTCCCACCGCAGCCCGGGCAAGGAAAGCGCTTCAATCAAAGAGGAGCTACCATGCAATGATCCTTGATATTGGCCTTCCAGATCAGAATGGCCTTGAATTTCTCGAGTCTCTGCCAGCCACGCAAAGGCCTCCGACCATAGTCATCACTGCCCACGGCGAAATCGAGAATACCATTACCGCGCGGAAGCTTGGCGTCATTGATTTCTTTCCCAAGCCCTTGGATTTCGCGAAGTTTCAGGGAGTCCTTCGCCGAGTAGCGAAGTCAATCCCCAGCAAACAAGACACGACAGATCCAGCCCCAGAGGCAGTAGCGTTTGTTGGAGCCGCCCCCAGCATGCGCCCGGTATTCCAGCAGATCGCACATTGTTGTGCTTCCGATGATCCCGTGCTCATACGAGGAGGCACTGGGACCGGCAAATCTCATGCCGCCCGACTTATTCAGGGCAACAGCATGCGAAGTGGCCCCTCAGAGACACTGGTTATTGGACCATCCACCTCTAGCAAGCCCTTGAATTCTGCGCTTAAGAAGGCGCAAGGAGGAGTCCTTATCCTCGAAGAGATCGCCTCTCTGAATCCAGAAGCCCAGTCGGAACTCGTTCGCCAAATTGAGTCCAGATCTCCTCGTGACTTCCCCCGCCTGATCGCTACCACACGCGAAGATCTTCGAAGCCTTGCACAGGACGGCACATTTCGCAGTGATCTTTTCTATCGCCTTCAGGTTCTCGAGCTACGTTTGCCTTCTCTGCGCGATCGCATGGAAGATTTACCTGCTCTTGTTTCTTACTTCATCGGCCAACTGATACCTGACCGCAATCTATCCATCACAGAACCGGCTCTCGCCCAGCTTATGTCGTACGACTGGCCTGGGAATCTCAGAGAACTACACAACTCAATAGCGTTCGCTCTTACCGTCAGTTCGGGCGCCGGAGCTATTGAGGGTAGCGATCTTCCCGATTACCTCAGGGGAGAGACCCCCAGCAGCGATGCCAACGCCCCTGCTCTTCTCGTCCAGGCCCTTGACAGTTGGCTTGATGCCCGACTCAACGAAGAAGAAGGACCTATTTATCGTGACCTTGCCGAAAGTTTGGAAGCGACCCTCATAAGACGTCTTCTGGAGCGATATGATGGCAAACTAGCGCGCATGGCTTCCGCTCTGCAGGCGAACCGCACGACGCTTCGAAGACGTCTGCAAAACCCCTGATTGGCCATTAGGTGGTCAGACTCTGATCAAAAACTGTCCCCACGACATATATCCGGCCCCGACGCAGAGATGAGCTTGCCCCACCATGCCGGGCAATCATGCTCCCTCCCGCATGCACTTTTACTCCCAAGGACTGGTCCTTCCAACCATGATCACCGACCGTATCGTCCCCCTGGCGCTGACTGCCCTTTTCCTCTTTGATCTTCCGCTCTATTCGGCGGAAACGCTTCTTCTCCCTGACACTGTTGTCACCGCAAGCCGTATCGGCGAAGACTCCCTAGAATCCATGAGCTCCCTAGGGGTCGTAACAGCGGAACAATTTCGCGAGCAGGGATTCCGTACAGTGCCGGAAGCGCTTGCCAATACTCCCGGGGTCATGGTCCAGAAAACCACTCACGGTCACGGCAGCCCCTTCATAAGGGGATTCACAGGGCGACAGAACCTTCTCCTCGTCGATGGAGTCCGGATCAACAATAGCACCTACCGCAGCGGTCCCGTCCAATACTGGAACACCGTGGATGGATTTTCCATGGACCGTCTCGAGCTCGTCCGCAGTCAGGGTTCCGTCCAATACGGAAGTGATGCACTTGGAGGAACGATGAACATCCTGACTGCCGACACGGGCTATCTTGCTGCGGATCCAGGCTGGTTTCAGCAGGGCAGTGCGCAATATCGCTTTGATACAAACAGCAGCAGTCATGTTGGACGCCTTCAGACCCGGTTTGGAGATGGCAAAAACTGGGGTGCTTCACTCGGGTTGACGGGAAAGAATTTCGGAGATATCCGGGACAGCGGGGTAGGTCGCATGAAAAACACGGGATATCCTGAGCAGAATCTCGACCTCAAGGTAGAGACTCTCCTCAATCCTTCCACCCGCCTTAGCTTTGCCCATCAATACCTCAATCAAGACAATGTCTGGCGCTGGCACAGCACCATCTACAACGACACTCCATGGAACAATACCAGCACCGGATCCTACGCAGCCCGCATCTACGATCAGGAGCGCAGCCTGACCTATCTCAAGGTCACGGGTGACCTGCTCGACAGCCCCGTGCAAAATTATAGCGCGACTCTGTCCTTCCAGCGCTCACAGGACAGCGCGTTCCAGGACCGCAGCGCCACGGATGTCCGGACTCAGGTCATTGACGTCGACACCATCGGCCTCGATGTCCAACTCGAAAGCGACCTCCTCGGTGGGAATCTGGTCTATGGTATCGACTACTACCGCGATAGTATCGAATCCGGCGGCACCCGTACTGGGCGTGACCCCAGAAGCCGAAGGCCAGTCGCTGATGACTCGACCTACCACCTCCTTGGGGCCTTTGCCCAGTTACGCAAACCGCTAAACCAAAGGCTGGAGACTACCTTCGGAGCGAGGATTACCCACGCGGAAGCAGAGCTTGGTAAGGTCTGGGACCCCGATAACAATACGGATATTTCGGCGGGTGCAGATTGGAGCAATATCGTCTTCAATGCACGTGCCCTCTATCGGCTCGACGACAGCTGGAACCTCTACGGCGGTGCAAGTCAGGGATTCCGGGCCCCTAATGCCCATGACCTTAGCGGCAACATCACTTCCCGGAGTGGTCAGGAACAGCTGGGAACCCTCGACCTCGAGCCAGAAAAATCATGGACCTTCGAACTCGGGTCACGCTTCACAAGTGGTGACGTCAGTTTCGGGGCTGCGGGCTTCTATACTCTGGTCGATGACCTTATCATCAGTGTTCCCACCGCTCCGGGCGGAGATACCGTCGAAGCAACCAATGCTCAGGAAGCTGAAATCGTTGGGATCGAACTTGAGGCCGCTGTGCGTTTCCTCGATAACCTGACCCTCTCGGGTCACCTTACCTGGCAGGAGGGAGACACCACCAGCCCCTCCTTTCTCGGAGGCCCAAGCGAGGAAGCTCCAGTCAGCCGGCTGTCGCCTCTGGTGGCGAGCCTTGCCCTCCGCTATGACTCTCCGGACCAACGGTGGTGGGTGGAAGGCCGAATCACTGCTGCCGACAAACAGGACGAACTCAGTGCCCGCGACCAGAGGGACACCCAGCGGATTCCCCCCGGAGGTACTCCGAGTTACCTCGTAGCATCAATCCGGGCTGGGCTGCAGGTCTCAGAGAATCTTGAGCTTACCGCCGCTCTTGAAAACATCACGGACGAGGACTACCGAATTCACGGGTCTGGAGTAAACCAGCCAGGGATCAACGCTATTATCGGTGCGAAAGTCAGCTGGTAACCTATCGTATTCCTCCAGAGTTCACCCCGTCAGCAGCTCCATGTTCCCCTCGCTGCTGCCAAAGCCTGCCGCATCCACCCCATGGCGGTGGAGCAGCTCAAGGTAGAGGTTGCAGAGCGGAGTGGCTCCCTTGAGAACTGTGTGCCCTTGGTGTCGATATCCGCCCCCTGCCACAATAGTGGGAAGATTATCGCAGGTATGATTGGAGGCGTCACCAAAGTTACTTCCAATGACTACGGTGGTGTGATCGAGCAACGTTCCCCCATTTTCCTGGATCCCGTCGAGTTCCGAGAGGAATTTGTTGAGGTGCTTTACGATGTCGATCTCGATCCTGCTTAATTTCTCAAGCACGCCGGCTTGACCCCCGTGGTGAGATAAGGTGTGCCAGCCACCGGTTGCTCCTGGCACACTGATCGCGCCATAAATCCAATCGAGCGAAACAGTGATCACACGCGTTGAATCTGTCTGAAAAGCGAGCTTCGCCAGCTCAAAGAGATTACTTACCTTGGTCGAGAACACAAACTCCTGGTCGTTGCTCAGGCTGTCCGGCACCTTCGGCTTTTGCGCCTTGAGCCAGAATTCCTCGTGCGCTAGCTGCGCCTCAATTTCAGCTATCACCGTGCGGTAGGAATCAATCTTCTGCTGGTCCCCGCCGCTCTTCTTGAGCTGGGCCATGTCGCGATACAGACTCTTGACGATCCGTTGGTCATTCTCGATCTGCCGCCGCTTCGCCGAGAGATCCTCCTCTCCGAAGAGCTTGTCAAAGATCGCCCGCTCATCGTGCATGGGCGGAATCGCCACTCCACGATCGTTCCAGGAGCACCCCCAGCCGCGATCGTAAATACTGAACGAAAGAAATGGAAAACGCGTGTCTCCTCCCATTTCTCGCGCCAATACCTGGTCGAGTGAAATACTGTTCACGAAGTTTGTCGCCTCGGGGCTCGGTATCCCAGTAAGAAACGACTTCTCCGAGTCGTGATTGCTCGTGTCCATCCCCGGGTGGAACAGATTCTGAAAGACCGTCATCTTTTCCTTCACCGCCAACTCCTTGAGATACCGCGAGGTTGTCAGATCACCTCGTTTGACCGGGAAGAAATTTGGTTCGTAGAACCCGAGCGAGTTGCAGATGAAAATTATCCGCCTGGGCGGGGCCTTCGCCTCAGAAGAAGTGGCAGCCCGAGCGTTCAGTGACTGCAGCGCCAATGGCAGCGCCGCTCCAAACTTCAGGAAGGTTCTCCGATCGCAGGGGCTCATGACTTCGATTCGCTCAGAGAGTACTCCAGCACTTCAGTTACCAGGGTCTTCAAGCGGATGTTCTCCGGCTTCCGCCCGACAAACTCCCACAAGTGAAGACGCTGAACAAGGTCCGGTTCGTGGCCGTTGGCATACTCAAAAAACTTCTTGGCGAAATTATAGGCGATCTTGCGCTCGTCCGCGAGGAGGACCTTCTTCAATCCGAAGATGTTGCCGAACTTGTCGCCGTTGATCTCGCCCGAGGCGTCCACGGAGCCTCCCATCTTGAAATAGCCCTTGGGACGATACTGAAACGTCCCACGGTGAGCTTGCTTAATCTTGTAGGTATCGCGCCACTCCCCCACCGCATCGAAGTTCTCCAAGGCAAATCCATACGGATCGATGCTCTTGTGACAGGCGTAGCACGCCTTGCTCTTCTTGTGTTGCTCAATTTGCTCCTTCAGCGTTTCGGCGTGATCGTGCTGCGGCTCGAGGGCTGGGACACTCTCGGGAGGCGGTGACAACGGCGTCCCTACAATGTTCTTGGAGATCCACGCTCCTCGTAAAATCGGTGAAGTATCAAACCCGTCGGTGGTTACCTTCAGCACGCTCGCCATCGTCATGAGCCCGCCACGGGGACTTCCCGCCGGCAAGCTCACCTTGCGCATCTCCTGCCCGACCACACCCGGGATTCCGTAGTGCCGTGCCAAGCGCTGGTTGAGGAAAGTAAAATCCGAATCAATCAAGTACCCTGCGGACATGTCCTCCTGAATGAGGTGCTGAAGATATCTCCGCGTCTCGACCGGCAGGTAATGATTCATGAGATCATCAAAGAGAGGATAAAGTTTCAGCGAGGGCGTCACCTTGTTCAATCCACGCAGATTCAACCACTGGTCGCTGAAGGAACGAATCATTCGCTCACTGCGTTCCTCTGCCAGCATCCGGGCAATCTCTCCCCGCAAGACTTCACCCCTGAGCTCGTTGGACGCCGCGAGCGTCAAAAGCTCTTCATCCGGAACCGAGAGCCATAAACTCCGCGCGAGCTCCGCCGCCATCGCATATGACGAGTTGGAATGCTCCCCCGGCGCCAGCAGGAATCGCGGCGAACAGAGCACCGCCTTCAGCCCGAGCTTTGCAGCCTGCGCAAAATCGCTTTCCTTGAGACCAGTTAACGCCGCATCGAAGTAGGGAGCGAGGTCCTCATCGCTGAGCTTCGAGGAAAAGGCCCGCTCCGCGAACCGGCGGATCACCCGCTTCAAGTCTTTCTCCGACCGGGAAACAACGGCGACACGAGAGATCGTAACCGGCTCCGCGATTTCTGTAATCACATCCAGCTTCCCCACCGAGGCGATCGATTTGTTGTCCAACTGCACTGAGTCAGTCACGAGGAACTTAATGAAGCGGCTCGTCGTCTCAGATGGAAAGATGATCGGCTGTTCGTTCGCGAGGCGCACATCAAGCCCCCCGCTCATTACCTTCTCTCCCCATGACTTTCCGTCAGCCGAGAAGTAGATGTCATAGGACTTCACGAGACCGTTACCATTGCCTCCCGTCCAAGTCGCAAAAGACAGCCCCTTGATCTCTGCGCCTCTCGGGTTCTCAAAAACCACAAAGTGGGGCGGTTTCGCCACCTTCGGCGAGAAGCGCGTGTGCCAGAAGGTCAGGTTAGACCCGTCCTGCATCTTCTCCTTCTCCATTCCCTCCTGAAAACTGCTCACCGTGACCTTGCCACCAATCTGCTGCAAATTCGTTTGAAACCCTGTATTCTCAAGAGTCTCCCTTGACCCTGACCGCAGGGGCATTCCATCAAACACCATCTTATAGGAGGTCGGCGGCCAGGAATCCAACAAGGGACCACGCGCCTTCATCTGCTTGATGTAGATTCCTTCCTGCGGATTTCTGCTGCGAAAGTTATGCCGTGAATAGCAATGCACGGAAACGCTTTCCCCCGGCCTGAGGAACGCCCTTACAGTATGTGATCTCACCTCACGGTCACCCACCGAGATCACCCCTACCAATCGCTGTGGCTGCGGCCGGTCATCGGCGTAGTAGTACTTCCCGGCATGCACCTGCAGACTGAGCTCGTTGGTAATCTTCGCCACCTTGGCAGCGTCAAAGGTCAATTCATACCAGCCCGCCACCGGCGGATCAAAGTTGTCGATAAAAAACGAGTAGCTGTTTCCGTTGTTCGCCCGCGTCCACGAGAAGAGCGTCCCCTCTTTATACGGTCTGTGATAGATCCGGTAAGTCTCGTGACTGTCCCGGATCTTGCTCGTCACCCATTGCTGCTCTGCCGGAAAACCGTTCTCCGGAAAGGCGGCCTCGAGCATTTTATCAGCGATTGAAAAGTAGGAAGTCAGCATCTCTCGGCTCAACTTGATCCTCCGGTCCGAGTCGAAGTCATTCGTGCCGCGGTCTTCCGGAATCTCGCTCGCAAGATCCAGGCTCGTGCCCAAGAGGTCGTTCAAGGAATGCACGAACTCATGTCGGCTGATCCGGCGAAACGATTTTGGTAAGGCTTCCTCCCGTCTTTTCCCCAGCCAGTTCAAAACGGCGTCCTTCTCTTCCGCAGTCGGCTGCTCCTTATCGGCCGGGGGCATCTTGCCGGCAAGGAGGTTCTCGAAGACGAGCGTGCCGTCGAAATGCTCCTTCGCGAGAGCATCCTCGAGACTGAGTTCCCCCTTCTTCGTCGCAGAGTCGTGGCAGTCGAAGCAGTAGTACTCCAAGATCTTGATCGCGTGTTCCTCCCTTTGCTCGTCGGCAATCACTACTCCATGCGGGAACACGGCTGCAAACAGGATCGCGATCCGCCCCAGCCTTGGGTGTTGCATTCCTGCTCTCATGATTCAGTGATCGGCTGCCATGATTTCCTCGGGCGCCTTCTTCATGCGTTGCGCGATCTCCGGATAACGGGCAGGGAGATTGCCCGCCTCGCCAAGACCTTCATCGGTGAAGCCGAAAGGCCGGCCAGGCACACGAACCGGGATGAAAAGAGGGACTGGTTTCACACACTATCCCTGTTTCCTATTTACTCTCACGATCTACTTCCCTGCAACCGGGATCTGGCCCGGCCTGAATGATCAGAGCGTCCAACCCTTCCGGTAGGGACGATGAAGGAGAGCGCTGGCCCCGGCGTGATCAGGGATCTCCCCGGTCAGGGTGTCATAGTGGAAGGGTTCACCCACGATCCCAGCGATATTGGTCAACTGGATCAGCTCGGTGAGCGGGCCCCCAATCGCAAAACTGGAAAAGGTCTCCCCCTTACCTTTGCAGGCCTCAATCCATTCCCTGTGGTGACCAACACCTCGCGGCAAGGTTTTCGGTGGCTCCTTAATCGAACCCTTATCTTTGGACAAGATCTCCGAACTCGTATTCCATGGGTTTGACGAATAAATGCTTCCCTTGGTCCCGATGAGCAAGGATCCAAAGGACCCCGGCTGCTTTCCGTGAAGCAAGTCCGCTGAAGGGCGCATCTTCTCGCCGCTAGAAACGGTCAACTTCACCGCCGGAAGGTCACCGCGGGCGGGAATGTGGAAATGCACCCGAGTCGAAGCCGGGTAGCCCTCCGCATGAACCCCGGTAGCCTCACCCTCGATCCGGATTCGCTTGGCCTTGCTGGAACCACCGGGCTCCCAGAGCTCTCCAAGGTTGAGGCAACGAAAGAGAAAATTCCCGGTATGACAGCCCATATCTCCCAGACTACCACTCCCAAAATGCCGCCAGCCTCTCCAGATGAAGGGAAGGTAGCTGGGGTGATAGGGCCGTTCGGAGGCTGGTCCAAGCCAGAGATCCCAGTCGAGGTTCTTTGGAACCGCCGGGGTATCCTTGGGGCGGGTCATGGTGGCGCTTCCATCACTGACCCAGAGATACGCGTTCTTGACAGGCCCCACCGTTCCGGCAGCGCCCCATTCGGTAGCCCGGCGCACACCCTCGGAAGCCGATCCCTGATTACCCATCTGAGTCACCACCTTGTGCTTGGCAGCCGTCAGGCGCATCATGCGGGCCTCGTGCACGGTGCGAGTCAGCGGCTTCTCACAGTAAACATGCTTGCCCTGCCTCATGGCACCAACCGCGGCGACGGCATGAGTATGATCCGGGGTGCAGACCACAACCGCATCGATCTCCTTATCCATTTCTGAAAGCATCAGCCGGAAATCGGTGTAACGCTTGGTCCCGGAATACTGCTTCAACATCTGAGCCGCCCGTTTCTCATCAACATCACAAACCGCCACAACGTTCTCTCCGGAAACCCCGCGGGTATTACTGACTCCTTGTCCCCCGACCCCGATACAGGCCACATTCAGTTTTTCGTTCGCCTTGTATCCAAAGGCAACCTGACTACTGCAGATCAGAAGACCCGCTCCCGTCGACCCCTTGAGAAAACCCCGCCTGTTCAAAGATGTTTGCTTGCCCATAACCCCTTGTTCCCCAATCCCGGCCGGATCGCAAGAAAACTCCCGTTCCATGGCGCAACCCAATCACACGATCGCAGGACTACCCCTTTCCGCTCCCTGCGACTCATGAACTCCGGGGCAGGTTCCCTGGAGGCGGCGGTCGGATTCGAACCGACGAATAACGGTTTTGCAAACCGTCGCCTTAGGCCACTTGGCTACGCCGCCGTCTCAGAGCGTTCCGGGTGGTAATCCCGTTCCCTCCCGCTGTCAATAATTGGTCTTCAATCACCGAGTTGAGGCTTTCCCCTCTCTGGGATCTTCTCACAATTCCTTCATGGGTCTCGCGCTGGGGTAGATATCCCACGGCAGGGTTGTCCTCAGAGAGAAGGCGCTTGCTCCCGGTCGCACGTGCTAGAGTGCCTAACCCGAGGCCGCAGAGTGAGGCTCCTCCCAGCTCGAGGAAAGACCGGTTGGTAGGCCCGGAGCAGGGCCCATGCTTCTCGACTTGCGGCATTACGAGCCACCCTGTCAGAACCCTGCCTTCCTCTGCACGTATAAAGCGAGGGCCTCATCAGAGGACTCCTTCCAATGCCCTCGAGGGGCGGATATGGAAGTCCCATCGTTGCGAAGCCCCAGAAGGTCGTCCTTGCACCGTTCGCGAGGATTTGTACTCGCTCAGAATTTCGTCCGGACTAAGGTCCGCATTCAATCCATGAAGAAGAACTCTCTCAATCGCCGAAGCTTTCTCTCCACCGGAGCGGCTGCAGCCAGCAGCTGGGCGGCCGCCCCGCAGATTCTGCAGGCACAGGGAGCAGTCTCTGCCAACGACAAGCTGAACATAGGAGTGGTCGGGGCTTCCGGGCAGGGTGGATTCAGTATCGGCGGTCTCAAGGACATCGCAAATATTGCCGCCCTCTGCGACGTGGACCAGAACCGCCTCGCTCCAGTCGCGATAAAGTTTCCCAAGGCCAGAACCTACAGCGATTTTCGCAAGCTCGTAGAGCAGAAGGACCTCGACGCCGTGGTGGTAGCAACTCCCGATCACACTCATGCCGTCGCCAGTGTCGCAGCCATGCGAGCTGGCAAACATGTTTACTGCGAGAAACCCCTCTGCCGCACCATTTCGGAAGTTCGTCATGTCACCGATCTTGCACAGGAAACAAACCGGGTCACACAAATGGGCACCCAGATCCACGCCGGTTCAAACTACCGCCGGGTTGTGGAGCTGGTTCGTTCCGGCGCGATCGGCGAAATCAATGAGGTCCACGTCTGGGTTGGCTCTAGCACCGGTGGGCGAACACGTTACCAGCGGTTTCCGGCAAGCGTGCCAGGGAACCTCGACTGGGATCTCTGGCTCGGTCCGATTCCTGAGCAGCCCTATCACCCCGGCTGGACACACTTTCACTGGCGGCACTGGTGGCACTTTGGCGGAGGCACCCTTGCCGATATCGGGTGTCACTACATGGACCTTCCTTTCTGGGCGCTTGACTTAAGCCATGCCACCTCTGCCGAGGCCGAGGGCCCACCTGTCGACAAAGACTCCACACCTATCTGGTTGAAAGTTCGCTACCAGTTTCCTGATCGGGTGGTATCCGGACGGCATTGGAAGGCCCTCCCCCTGACCTGGTATCATGGCCGCTATCCGAATCATATTCTGACTCCGGAGCAACATAAGCGGTGGGGCTCTGGCATTTTGTTCGTGGGCTCCAAGGGGCAGCTTATCTCCAACTACGGAGGCCACGAGCTACTTCCGGAGGATACATTTAAAGACTTCTCTCGACCCGAGCCCTTCATTCAGGACTCCAAAGGTCATCATCGGGAGTGGATCAATGCGATCCGGACAGGCGGATCAACCACCTGCCGATTCGACTACTCGGGGCCACTGAGCGAGACCGTCCTCCTTGGCAATGTGGCCTTCCGTGCTGGCCAGAAGATTGAATGGGATTATCGGGCTATGAGAGCCACGAACTGCCCTGAGGCCGAACAGTTTATCCAGCACCGATACCGGGGTGACTGGAATCGCTGGTTTGAGGGGTAGAGAGGATGACAGCCCGCCGCTGAAATAATGACCGGCAGATTCTCGTGCCTGCCATCATATCGTCGTGTTCCTTCATGGTTTCCTTCTGAAGTTGACTCTGGCGCCTTCCCTGCATGGAGTTGTTGGGATGACTTATTGCGGATGGATAGCCTTCCTCGGGACCGGGCTTGCTCTCGCCTCGTCGGTGGTGGCGCGTGAAGATGACGAGTTACAAAAACTTGCGGAAGAGGCCTATCAGGCCGGATATATCGAAACCGGCCATCTCCACCTTAATCAGGTCATCGCTCAAAACCCCAGCAATATGGAGCTCACGCTGGAGACCCTTGAGGAAATTCTGAAGCAGTCCCGACGAAGTGACGCCAAACTTCGCGCCGAACAACCCAATGTGCCCTTTTCCGAAAACCCGGCGGCCGAGAGGGCCGCGCGTGAGCTGTGTGCCCTCGAAAAGATTGGTGTCGTTTCCGCCAACCACCAGTCCGTAAAGCACGCCGCTTCCATTCTTCTGGATCATCACTTTTACCACCGAAGACTTTTCGAAGCTCAGGAACTTATAGACCGATACGCCGCAGAAAATTCCCACGATTTCTTCTGGCGGATTCTGCAGGTGCGAGTTTACCAGCGCCTGAATTCAGCCCGGACGAGGCCACTTTTCGATGATCTCAAAAAAGAGATGGACCTTCATCACCCAGATCCGAGCATCAGGAAACTCTGGAAAGAGTTCGACCAGGAGTGGGCCTCGGCGGAGGGATCTCTCCCGCTCGCTATACTACCGCTCTTCGAGGGAAGCCCTTTACCCCACATGGAGCCAGACGACCCCGATCTGGAATGGGATACCGTTGCTACCCGTTCAGCAAGGATTGTGGCCCCCCTCATCGACCGCTTGGCCGCCAAGGCTCTGACAGTGCCCCAGATTGTGCCGTGGCGGGACAAATCCGGACTCACTGATCCGATCCGTGCTCTCGATTTACATCTCCTCAGCCAACCCGCGGCAAACCTCCTGAACCTGCGTCAGGTGCAGGAGGAACGCTATGAGCTGGAGGACTACCGTGACAGCCCGACTGATGCGGACATTCTTTACCAGTTTCGGCGTTACCCATGGTCCTCCTCATCTCAGAAGAACCTGCGCGACCTCGCCAACCGGGATTTATTTCGCGGTCATGCCCAATCTGCGTTGCGCAGTTTCGAAGACCTCCTGAGCCATACCGTAGACGCAGACACAAAGGACGCATCGCAAGTCGGAATCTGGACAGCCCGGAATCAGATTGAGTCTCCGCAAACTGCTGCAGATCTTCTCGGCAGCGAAAATCCGGATCGGGAACTGTCGTGGCTGGGCGAGCCAACGAAGGCCATCGAGGTCTGTAAGCAGCTTCTGAAGAACCGGACTACGCCTCCGAAGCAATCTCTACCTGCGCTGGAAACTCCCCTGCTCGAGCTCACCCAGCGGGTCATCCGCATCCCTCCACGAGCCACCTGGAGCAGCTCCATTCCAAACAAGATCGACCTCACTGTTACCGGGGGAACCCTCCTAGTCAGCGGGCGGGATATGCTCGCTGTGTTCGATACCAAGGATACTCGAAACCCACTGTGGACCAGCTTCCAGCCCCCAGCCGTCAGCGAGAGCAAAACCCCGGATACCAATCATCCCGGATTCTTCCGCCCCCCTTTTTCCGACAGGAACTTTTACACCCGATGGGGCTTCAGCACCCAGCCTCCACGGGGAATTGCTGCTATCGACAGCTTGAGCGGCACGGTGCGATGGTCCACCGGCCAGGACCAAAAAGACCCGCAACGCCTCCTCAATGTGCCACTCGGAGACCCCGTGCCAGCCAATGGTCTTCTCTACCACCTTGAATGGAGCTCTCCAAACGATGTCAACCAGGGCGGGGGCAGAGAGCTGAAGCTCGTCTGCCTAGATCCCACCCAGGGTAGCTCCAT
>Ga0163110_10001056_pt1 | contig 13792 bp, 11 predicted proteins | sample CRUFie1St17metaG_FD_108703 | JGI IMG/M metagenome (GOLD analysis project Ga0163110, IMG submission 108703) | Marine microbial communities from the Costa Rica Dome - CRUD Field 142mm St17 metaG | ecosystem: Environmental > Aquatic > Marine > Oceanic > Photic zone | place: Costa Rica: the Eastern...
ACTGCGGCATAACCTGCTAAGTTTGCCTGAGAGCTTAACGCATCCATTTTTTGTGCTCTTGTAATACGTGGGACTAGCTCCATACTTATGGAACTGACGTTAGCAGAGGCCAATTCGGAAACTATTTGCTTTTCATTGAATGGATCAAGAAAACTTATGTAGATTGTGTCCTTTTTCAGTAACTTAATTTCGTCACTGGTTGGCTTATTGATTTTGCAAACTACATCAGCGCCTTGAAAACCTTCTTCAGAACTACTACATATGGAAGCTCCAGATTGCTTGTATAGTTCATCAGAAACAAAAACATTATCACCCAATCCAGATTCGACAGAAACTTCGATTCCTAAATCGATAAATTTCTTGGCTACTTCGGGTAAAATAGTGGCACGTATTTCGTGTGCCTCTTCTTTTGGAAAGAATATTTGCATAATTAATTTGGGCTTCGAGAGTTTCTCAACATTTTAAAGAAAAAAACTGACAATGAACACAGAAAATTTAGATCATGAAGAAGTAAATAAATTTGATGAACTCGCTGCTAAATGGTGGGACATGGAAGGTGAATTTAGACCCCTGCATCAGATTAATCCGTTAAGGGTTGGATTCATAAAGGATAGATGTCAGCTTAATGGTACAAAAATTTTAGATGTTGGCTGTGGTGGAGGTATCCTCGCTGAGGCTTTAGGATCTCTTGGGGCAAACGTCACTGGAATAGATGCCTCGGAAAATACGATTGGCGTAGCTAAGTCACATTCTAAAACGGTTGGTAGTGACGTTAAATTTTTACAAAACACAATAGAGGAATTCAGAAGTTCTAATCCTAATGAAAGATTTGATGTTATAACCTGCCTAGAAATGCTCGAGCATGTTCCCTCACCCGGTAACATAATCAAGATTTGTTCTGAGATGTTGAATGATAATGGAGACATCTTTTTCTCAACAATAAATAGAAATCCAAGATCGTATGTCTTTGCTATCCTAGGAGCGGAATATATTCTTAATCTTCTTCCTAAGGGAACCCACGACTATGAAAAATTTATCAAACCATCTGAACTTGCAAAATGGATTAGAGAGGCTGGATTGGCAACTAAAGAAACTATTGGATTAAGCTATAACCCCATTACAGGAAACTATTGGCTTGGCAAAGACATACAAGTTAATTACATGGTACACGCAAAAAAGGATGTAGATTGAAGATAAAACTATTTGCCTTCGATTTAGACGGTACGCTTTTAGATACAGCTCCTGATTTTTTTAAAGCCGTGAATATTCTTAGAGAGAAATATTCAATTGGTGAAGCAAATTATAATGAAGTAAGGTCAAGGGTTTCACAAGGAGCTGCTAGCCTTGCATCTTATGCCCTTAATCTTGAAGGCAAATCAACGGACGATATCGAGTTTCATAGACAGGAACTTCTTGAAATCTATCAAGTCTGCTGTCTTGATGACACAGATTTATTTGAAGGGATCGAAGAAGTTCTTAATAAGTTGAATGGTGAAAATATCAAATGGGGAATTGTTACAAATAAGCCAAGAAGGTTTGCGGAAAGGATTGTCCAAAATAAGTTAGGTAGCTTTAGGACTCCTTTCCTAATTTGTCCTGATGATGTAGGAGTCAGAAAGCCCGAACCTGACGGGCTAATTCATGCTCTGGATATTTCGCAATCAAAATCAAATGAAAGCATATATATTGGAGATCACAAAATTGATATAACTGCAGGAAAAAGAGCCGGTATGATTTCTGGTGCTGCAGCCTATGGTTACATTCCTACTGGAGATAAAGTTGAAAAATGGGAGTCAGATTATCAATTCAACACTCCTTTAGAAATATTAAATTTAATCCCAAAATGATCGAGGAAATCCATAAATTAAAATATCAAGAAGATCTTCTAGCTGGCAAAACTGTAGTTATCACTGGTGCCGGATCTGGAATTGGTAGAGAAATTGCTAAGACCTTCTCAGATCATGGAGCCGACTTGATACTCCTTAGTAAGGATGCTGAAAAACTAAACTCTATACATGATGAAATTGATGCGAAAGGTAGTAATGTATTCATCCATGCAATAGATTTTGAAAAGGCGGAAGAGAAAGACTATGAAAATATTGTCATTGCAATAAAGGAAAAATTTGAAAAAATTGATGGTCTTGTCAATAACGCTGGCATTCTTGGAGAGAAAAAGGCTCTGGAACAATATAATTATTCTATTTGGCAAAATGTATTGAAGGTGAATCTTGATGCAAGTTTTCTTTTAACCAAGAACCTAATTCCTTTGCTAAGAAAATCAAATAATGGCTCTGTTTTATTTACTTCATCAGGAGTCGGTAGAAGAGGAAGAGCATATTGGGGAGCTTACTCAATAAGTAAATTTGCAACAGAAGCTATGATGCAGATTCTTTCTGAAGAGTTAGACAAAACTTCGTCTGTGAGAGTCAACTGTATAAATCCCGGTGCTGTTAGGACAAAAATGAGAGAGAGAGCTTATCCAGCTGAGAACCCTGAAAAAAATCCCCTTCCATCTGAGATTCTTAAGCCTTATCTCTATTTAATTAGTGACTTAAGCATTGGTATCAATGGTCAATCACTTGACGCTCAAGGGAGCTGATCTCACTTTTTGTAAGTTCCTTGAAGGAACCCTGTTTAAGGGTAGATGGCAAGAATAAATTTGCATATCTAACTCTTTTAAGACGAGATATTTCAAAGCCCTGGCTCTCCCAAAGTCTCCGCACTTCTCTTGTTCGTCCTTCCATTAGTACCATTGCGAACCACTGATTTGTCTTGCCTTTTCTACCTCTTTGAACATCAGTAAATTTTGCAAAGCCGTCTTCCAATTTCACTCCTTTCATGAGATTCTCTAGGGAGTTATCTGTGACATTGCCATGAATTCTTGCAATGTACTCTCTTTCTATGTTGGATGAAGGATGCATTAAGTTGTTTGCGAAAGACCCATCATTAGTGAACAAAATCAGACCTGTAGTGTTGATATCTAATCTTCCGATAGACACCCATCTTCCGTTTTTGAGCTTGGGAAGGTTATCAAAGATTGTATCTTTATGGTCAGGGTCATTACGCGAAGATATCTCACCTACCCTCTTGTTGTACATCAAAACTCTTTTTTTGGAAGTGTCCTTTTTTGACAACTTAAAAGGCTTGCCTTCAATTTGAAATAAATCCTTTTCAGAAACAAGCTGTCCAATTTCTGCCAATTTTCCATTTACAAGAATCTTTTTTTGTCTGATCAGTGATTCAATTCCTCTCCTAGACCCAATGCCATGATCAGCTAAGATCTTATGGATCCTGATCTTCAAGATTTAATTGATTGTTTGAGAGTTATCATCGAGGCTTTCTGGCTCTTCTATAGGTAACTCTAATTCAATAGATTTTAGTTCAGGTAAAGCAGGTAATTCGGGTAGTTCACGCAAATGCTGCAGGCCAAAGTAATCTAAGAATTCTTTTGTTGTAGAGTAAAGGGAAGGTCTTCCAGGCACATCCCGTTGGCCAACAATTTTTACCCAACCTCTTTCCATTAAACCTCTCATTAATTGCGTACCTACCGTAACACCTCTTATTTCTTCAATCTCACCTCTCGTGATGGGCTGTTTGTAAGCAATTAATGCAAGGGTTTCTAGAGTGGCTTTTGAAAATTTCGGAGGCTTCTCTTCCCATAACTTAGCTACATATTCCGATAAGGATTGTTTAACTTGCAGACGATAGCCACTTGCTATTCTTTTTAGTTCAATTCCTCTTGATGAGCAGTCTTCTTCAATAGAATTCAAGGCATTTCTGATTTCGTCTTTAGAGGGCTTAGGATCCTCAAAAACTTTTACCATGTCATCGATGCTTATTGGTCGTGATGCCGATAAGAGTAGTGCTTCAAGAATTTCTTTAAGTTTATATTCCATCAATGTACCTCTTCAATACCTTTTATATGGATAGGACCAAATTCCTCGGATTGTACTATTTCTATTAGTGAATCTTTTAATAACTCCAATATAGCTAAAAAAGTTACCACTACACCTATTTTACCTTCCTTAGAATTAAATAAGGATGTAAATTCAATAAAGGACTCCGTTTTCATTCGCTCTAAAATTTGACTCATCCTCTCTCTTGTTGACAGCTCCTCGAAGTTAATAAGATGAGCCTGCGATTGTTCAGCTCTTCTCATTACTTCGGCTAAAGCAATAGTTAGGTCTTCCAATGGGACATCAATTAAAGGTGCTACAGTTGCAAATTCAGGCAACTTAGCCTGAGCGGCGAATAGTTCTCTATCCAGCCTAGGTATTTTGTCTATTCTCTCGGCAGCTTCCTTATATCTTTGATATTCCTGGAGTCGTTTAATTAATTCTGCTCTTGGATCTTCTTCTTCAGCCTGCTCTTCCGGCCTAGGAAGTAACATTCTTGATTTCAATTCTGCCAAATACGCAGCCATAACCAAATAATCTCCAGCTAATTCAACTTGCATAGCATCCATTAAATCTATGTAAGAGGTGTACTGCTCGGTAATCTTTGCAACATTAATGTCCAATATGTCCAAGTTTTGTTTTTTTATTAAGTATAGAAGAAAGTCAAGAGGGCCAGCAAAGCTATCAAGCAATATCTCTAGAGCATTTGGAGGGACATAAAGATCGTCAGGGAGGTTTGTTTCTTTCCCTTTTACCGTCGCTAAGAACATCTCCTCTTGTCGAGGATTATTGGATTTTTCCTCAGAATTTTGAGGATTAGAGGCTTTTGACTCAACCATTTTTCCAATACATCTGTATTGGTCTTATATTATAGCTATATATGGCAAGAAGAGGAAATTAAGCTTATTTGAGAAATTTATTCGTAATGGGGTACCTTCTATCTTTTCCAAATCCTCTAGATGTTATTTTTACACCTAAAGGTGCTTGTCTTCTTTTGTATTCACTAAGATCTATAAGCCTTATGACGCGATCTAAGACGACTTTTTCAAAACCAAATTCTTCTATCTCAAGTTTACTTTTATCTTGCTCAACATATAGTTCTATAATTTTGTCCAAAGTATCATAATCTGGAAGGCTATCGCTATCTTGCTGATCTGGTGCCAATTCTGCGCTAGGTGGCCTTGTAATAATTCTCTCAGGTATAACCTCAGAAATTGCATTTCTGTATTTTGATAGTTCATAAACCAATGTTTTAGGCACATCTTTTAAGACTCCAAAACCACCTGCCGTATCACCGTATAATGTTGAATACCCTACCGCAGTCTCACTTTTGTTTCCTGTTGTAAGCACAAGTTCTCCAGACTTATTGGAAAGTGCCATCAGAATAACGCCGCGACATCTAGATTGAAGATTTTCTTCTGTTATGTCACGGTCTAAGCCCTCAAATTCTTTCTTGAGGCTTGTTTGAAATGAATTGTAAATATCTCCGATGGGAATCACCGAATGTCTAATGCCAAGATTTTTCGCCAATGTCTCAGCATCCTCAACACTCATATCTGATGTAAATTTGAATGGCATCATAAAGGTTCTTACCCTGTCAGGGCCTATAGCATCAGAGGCAATAGCTGCAGTTAATGCAGAATCAATCCCACCTGAAGAGCCTATCAAGGCACCAGGAAATTTATTTTTCAAAATATAATCTTTCGCTCCTAGAACTAGTGCTTGGTAAACCTCTTCAAGGTCATTATCGTTTGGTATTTCTTGTATTACATCACCTTTCAAAATACTGTTTTCACTTAAAGTAAAATTTGCTGTTCTTAAATCTTCTTTAAATTTAGCAAGTTGCATAATTTGTGTTCCATCTGAATCCATTACCATGGATGTTCCATCGAAAACTAGTTCATCTTGTCCGCCAACTTGATTTGCATAAATAATGGGCATCGCATACTTTGAAGCATGACTAGAAATAAGTTTTTTTCTGTCATCTATCTTTTGGAGGTGGAAAGGAGAAGCATTGATATTCAACACCAAGTCTGCCTTTTTTTCATTTAATTGCTCAATAACTCTTTCGTGCCATATATCCTCGCAAACAGAAAGTCCAATCCGAAAGCCATGAACTTCAAAAATACCTGGTGAACTACCAGATTGAAAATATCTTTTCTCGTCAAAAACCTCGTAATTAGGCAACTCCTGTTTTTTATACTCAGTAATAATAGAATTATTTCTAAGCACCCCAGCGCAATTGAAGATCGAATCTGCCTCCTTCTTTGGATATCCAATAACTACAAAGCTATCTGGCTTAAAAGCTGCTAATTCATTGACTGCTGCATAAGTTAGATCTAAGAGATCTTCCCTCAAAATCAAGTCTTCTGGAGGATAACCAGTCATGAACATTTCTGAGAAGAGGAATATGTCTGGTGAAGAATTTTGAGAAAGAGCCTCAATGGCAGATTTGGCAAGCTCCAGATTTCCTTTTATGTCGCCAACTATTGGATTTTCTTGGATTATCCCTACAGATATACTTTTTTGAGCCATTCTTATCGACTTATTTTTAAATTTTTAACTAGTTAACTTTGAAAAAAACAACACAGAGAGTATATCTTAACACTTTCAAGCTTTATTCTGATGACAATGTATGTAGAATGCATGTCCGGTTAAAATTTGATCATGCAAAAAACTAGTGACTTAAGAATCTCAGGTAGGCAGGAAGTAATTTCTGCAAACACCCTAATAGCTGAGCAGCCCATATCGGATATATCTTCTGAGGTTGTGTCTAATGCACGACAGGAATTCTCAGATATTCTGTATAAAAAAAATAATAGGCTTGCTGTTCTCGTTGGTCCCTGTTCAATTCATGATACTGATGCGGCAAAGGAATATGCCCAGCTACTTTTAAATGAAAGAAATATTTTAAAAGACGAATTACTCATAATAATGAGGGTTTACTTTGAAAAACCTAGGACTACTGTTGGGTGGAAAGGTCTCATAAATGACCCTGATCTAGATAACTCTTTCAATATCGATAAGGGCCTATCAATTTCGAGGCAGCTTCTTAGAGACATAAATGATTTAGGAATGCCCGCAGGTACAGAGTTTTTAGATGTTATTACACCTCAATACATTGCAGACTTAATTTCTTGGGGCGCCATCGGTGCTAGAACAACTGAAAGTCAAGTTCATAGGGAATTAGCTTCAGGGTCATCGTGCCCAATTGGTTTTAAAAATGCTACTAATGGAGGAATACAGGTTGCTGCTGATGCAATAGGATCAGCTATGCATCCACATAAGTTCTTATCGGTAACGAAAGAAGGTAAAGCTGCAGTATTTTCTTCTTCGGGAAATAAAGACTGTCATGTGATTCTAAGAGGAGGAAAGGAACCTAATTACGAAAAAGAATTCATTGATGAAACTTCAGCAATCCTCAAAAAGAATTCACTTGAAGAATCCATAATGGTAGATATGAGTCATGGTAACAGTAGCAAACAACACAGAAGACAGATAGAAGTTTGCAATGATATCGCTGATCAGATCGAATCTGGAGAGAACAGGATAACTGGTGTAATGATCGAAAGTAATCTAATTGAAGGAAATCAAAAAGCAGATGATCTCGATAATTTAGTATACGGACAGAGCATCACGGATGCTTGCATAAACTGGGATGACACCAAAGAATGCCTTCACCGCTTGGCTGAATCGGTAAAAATAAGAAATCGCTAATCTCTTCTTGTCTGTGAATAAATCATAAATTAATCTAGAAACTTAATTTATGTCTGAATCTCATCTAAATTTTTCAAAAGAAGTAGCTACTACCGTAGGCCTCGAAGAGGCAGTGATGCTTGAATATTTAACAAATCACGCATCTTCAAATAATCCACTATCCATTCATAAAATAGACTCGGATCTAGATTTTTGGTCTTATGATCAAATAAAAGTTATTCTATCTAGATTATCTAAAACAGGTCTTATTAAACAATCATTCAAAAATAGTATTGAAAGCTATTCGTTAAAAGAAAAACAAAAACAGACAATTTCAATTCCAGAACAGGAATGGCTCCCAAATAGAGAGATAATGGATCAAATCATCGAGTATGGAATCTCTAAGGACTTTGCAATGATGCAAATAAAGGATTTCATCAAATTCAGTCAAGAACGAGACTTCAAAGAAACTAACTGGGAAATTAAGTTTCTTAGATTTGTCATAAAAAAATGGCGATATAAAGAAGTTGAAGATAACAAAAGAAAAAAAACCGTGCCCATAGGTAAGGAATGGGTTCCTGATAATGATGCGATGGAAATTCTAGTAAATTCAGGAATTGATTCAGGTTTTATAAAGGACACTTTACCTGAATTCATTTTGTATTGGGCGGAGAGAAAGGAAGAATCTGATACATGGAATAGTAAGTTCATTGCGCATGTTAGAAGACAATGGGGTAGAGACAAGAATTTGAATGAAAATGATATACCGGCAAAGATTACTTCTGAATGGATGCCTAATGACGATTTTTACTCAGTCCTAGAATTAACAGATATACCTAAAAGTTTTGCGGATGATGCAGTGCCCGAATTTATTCTTTATTGGAAGGAAACTGGTCAGTCACTTAACTCTTGGAATAGTAAGTTTCTTCAACATGTAAAATATCATTGGGAAAGAACTAATAAAGGCAGCAACCTAAAAGTCTCACAGCAAATTGATAGAAGGATTGAGTCAAGTTGGAAAATCCAAAATGAGCAAAGTGTTCAAAAAAATATAAAAATTGATAATAGCTCAAATCAAGAAAAGTTTAAAAAGCTGAAAGAAAAACACCGAATTTAATTTCACATTAAGTACTTTAGTGTTATAGTTATGTATAACACCTAAATATTGCTATGAAAATTAAACAAACGTACAAAACTGCTACAATCCTTGCTTCCTTTTTAGTTATCTGGATGATATCTGGAAGCTTGATAGAAGAAGAGAACTTCGAAAAAAATGATTCATCATTAGACACTCTCTCATCAGTAACTATTGTAAATAGCAAAGCCACCAATAAATCCCAAATCCTCAAATCAAGTGGATTTACTGAGGCAGATAAATTTGTCCAAGTCAGAGCAGAGATTAGCGGTAGACTTATAGCTAGGCCAGCCCAACAAGGTGACTATGTCGAAGAAGGTGATTTGATTTGCCAACTTTACATAGCAGGAAGGGAAGCCTATCCAAAGATCGTAGCTCCCTTTTCAGGCTATCTCGAAACACTGAGAGTTGAGGAAGGCGATTTCCTCAATACAGGTTCAGTTTGTGCGGCACTAATCGATCCTGATCCTATGTTAGTTGTCGCAGACATTGCGGAAAAAGACATTGCTCAAGTGCAACTTGGGTCACAAGCATCTGCAAAGTTAATTTCCGGCAGATATATATCCGGTGAAGTTACTTTCATAGCTTCATCTGCCGACAAAAATACTAGAACTTTTAGAGTTGAAATAAGTGTGGATAATGAGGATAGGACAATAAGGGATGGGGTCTCTGCAGAAATCTTCATCAAAGGTAAAGAAGAGCCTGCACATAAAATATCTCCAGCTATTTTGTCTCTTAATGATCAAGGAAAGCTCGGGGTCAGAACTGTAACTGCCGATAACAGAGTCGAATTTAAAGAAATCAACATACTTGAAGATACCAACAGCGGTATGTGGGTATCTGGTCTTGCTGAAGAAGCAAGAATAATAACTCTAGGTCAGGAGTACGTATTTCAGGGTCAGACTGTTAATGTAAAAGAAACCTTTTCTCCTGATGCATGAAAACTTTTATAACTGGAGCAATAAAGAAAAGCAGAACGTCTTTAAGTATCTTAGTACTTTTAGCGCTCTCGGGAATATTCGCACTTAATTACTTACCCAAAGCTACAGAACCTCAAGTAAGTTTCCCTGGCGCTTACATCGGCGTAGGTTTCGAAGGTGTATCACCCGAAGACTCTGAAAGACTTTTAGCTAAGCCTCTCGAAGATGCCCTCAGAACAATCTCAGGAGTAGTTGACATTAGATCAACCTCTGCAACAGGTTACGCAGCTGTAGTTGTAGAATTTGACCAAGATGTTGATATTGATGAAGCTCTATATGACGTCAGAGTAAAAGTTGACGAGGCAAGAGCCGAATTGCCTCAGGATGCAAGAGAGCCCACTATAAGAGAGTTCACTTCAACTGATGACCCCATACTGACAATAAGTGTAGCTAGTCCAGTCTTACCACAAAGAGTACTAGTGAATTTAACTCAAGAATTGCAGGACCTAGTTGAAACGCATCCTAATGTATTAGAGGCAGAACTTAATGGTGTACCTGAAGACTTAATCGAGGCAATAGTTGATAAAAGCAAGCTCGAGACCTACGGAATCTCCATGAATCAATTGTTTCAAGCCGTGTCAAACAACAATAGAGTTATACCGGCTGGTTATCAAGATACCGGAACAGGGAGGTTTGCCGTAAATGTACCTAGTGTGTTCGCAAGTTTAGAAGATATAGAAGGCTTGCCAATCAAAGTTTCTGGTAATTCTGTTGTAACTCTCAAAGACGTTGCAGATGTAAGTCTTACGTTCAAAGACAGAGGTGGTTACTCAAGAATCAATGGCCAACAGTCTCTATCCATAGACATCAAAAAACGAATTGGTACCAATATTATTGATACCGTTACAGATATCAGGTCTATGGTTGAGGAAAAAGTAAAAGGTTTTCCTGAAGGTGTAGATGTTAATTTTGTTCGTGATGACTCGGAATTTGCTCTTCAAATGATCTCCGAATTACAAGGTAACGTTCTTACTTCAATAGCTTTAGTAATGATTGTCGTTTTGGCGGCATTAGGTTTTAGAACCTCAATGCTTGTCGGTATGGCTATTCCCTTTTCGTACCTTTTTGCACTTTTGGTTCTTTTTGTCATGGACAAGGAATTTAACTTCATGGTCATGTTTGGAATGTTAATTTCGATGGGTATGACTATCGATGGTTCAATAGTTGTAACAGAGTATGCTGACCGCAAGCTTGCTGAAGGTATGAATAGAATTGAAGCTTATACTGCAGCTGCAACTAGAATGTTCTGGCCTGTACTTTCTTCAACTACCACAACCTTAATTGCATTTACGCCTCTTATGTTTATGCCTGGATTTGGTGCTTTCATAAGGGATATGCCTATTACTGTCTTTTGTGTACTAGTCGGATCCCTTCTCTACTCTCTATTCTTTGCTCCTATCTTAGGAGCAATGTTTGGTGGTCTTGCTAAGCAGTCAGAAGAAGAAATTAATAACACAAGGTTATTAGAGTCATCTGACCCATTAAGCCTTTCTGGTGCTTCTGGTATTTATGCCAGAAAAATCAATCGTTATCTCGACACACCAGGTCAAACGATCTCCATAATTTTAGGAGCGATTGTTTTATGTATTGGATTATGGGCACATCACGGTAAAGGGATAGTTTATTTTCCACAAGTAGCTCCTCAATTTGCTGATGTGGATATCATGGCTAGAGGTAATCTCTCAGTTGATGAAATCAGAGATATTGCAATTGAAGCTGAACAGAAAATAATTGATGTTGAGGAAATAGAAAGATTATCCGTGTGGTCGAACTCTGGAGGAAGCAGAGGCTTAGGTCGACGTTCAAGCTCTCCTGACAGAGTTGGAGGGATGTTTATAGACTTTTATGGAGAAGATGAAGCAGTTTCTGATTTAAACGGTTTTGAGATCATGGAGGTATTACGTGAGAGGCTAAAAGATACACCGGGCTATATCGTTCAAGTTGAAGAAGAAAAAGGCGGTCCCCCTATAGGCAAGCCTCTTCAATTAAACGTGAGTGGTGACAATGAGCAATTACTTGTGGCCGCAATTCGAAAGATTAGAGGCCACCTAGTGAGTATGGGTAGTTTCACAGACATTGAAGATACTACAGTAACTCGAGGAATCGAGTGGGAGCTTCAAATTAACAGGACTAAGGCCGCACAGTATGGTGCTGGTTTAAGTGATGTAGGCGCTTCTGTTCAAATGGTGACCAATGGTATTAAAGTAGGTGAATACAGGCCGTTAAATCTTGATAGAGAAGTTGACATAAGAGTGCGATTTCCTAAATCAGAAAGAAACATTGATCAACTAGGAAATCTAAATGTGCAAACGATGAAAGGTTTGGTTCCTGTCAGTAGTTTTGTAGAAACAAATATTAAACCAGCAACTAAAGCTATCTCCAGAAAAGACGGAAAAAGAGTTCACAGTATCTCAGCCAATACTGTAGAAGGTGCTATACCATCTGTCCAAATCAAAAAAGTTAAAGACTGGCTTGCAACACAAGATTTAGGTAGAGGGGTCTCTGTAGGAGATGATGGATTTGATAAATACAATAAAGAGGCGGCTGATTTCCTCGTTCTAGGATTTATAGCCATGCTCTTTGTTATGTTGATAGTCTTAGTTGCTCAATTCAACAGCTTTTATCAAGCCAATATAGTGCTTTCAGCCATTCTATTATCTTTTGGAGGCGTTTTTGTTTCTCTATTAATACTCGATAGATCTTTTAGTACACTGCAAACCGGTATTAGTTGCGTAGCTTTGGCAGGTATTGTTGTTAACAATAATATTGTCCTTATCGATACATTTAATTTACTCAAAAGGAATAACCCTGGCTCAACAACTAAGTCGTTAGCTCTTAGGAGCGCAATTTTGCGTCTAAGGCCAGTTTTCTTGACATCGTTTACCACTATTGCAGGCTTAATGCCTATTGCTATGGGTTATAGTATTGATCTCATTGATAGAACCATTAAATCTGGTTCTTACATAACAAGTTTTTGGGAACAGATGGCTGCTTCTCTCGTAGTTGGACTCACTGTAGCTACAATATTAACTCTTGTTGTCACTCCTTGTGCTTTAGCTTTCTCAGATAGCGTCAGAGCATTCCCGTCTAGATTAATTAGTTTTGTAGTTAAGCCTTTCTTAATGCTAAAAGGAATGAGGAAGACTGGATAGAAAAATATTATTTCTTAACGATTATTTTTTTTACGTTATTATTCCCCCTTTATAAAAAGGACTTAATAACCATATATTGGTCAAGGAATAAAAATGACTAAAAAACTACTTTTAACTTTTGCTTTCTTATTGATACCTCACCTTATTTTTTCTGACGATCTTCAGGAAATTATCGTTTTAGAAAAAAAGATTACGAGTTTAGATGGATGGACTGATAATCAGTCTATATCTTCACTGAATAAGGAAGAGCTCGAAGAGCTTGATGCGCAACACCCCAAACAAATATTTAGAAGACTTCCTGGAGTTTGGATTAGTAGAGGATCGGGTCAAGAGCACTTAACAGCAATAAGATCACCAGTTCTAACTGGACCTGGTGCATGTGGTTCTTTTTTAGTCCTTGAAGATGGCCTTCCTGTCAGACCGACAGGTTTCTGTAATGTAAATGGCCTATTTGAAACATTTTTTGAAATGGCCTCAGGGGTTGAAACCATTAATGGTCCTGCCAGCGCAAGATATGGAGCCAATGCTATGCATGGCGTCATTAATGTTCTCTCTACGCCAATCAGTTCGAATAATAAAATCTACGCAAATATAGGGCCTAATAATTATAAAAACTTCAAAATAAGAGGAGGCAATCAATCAGATTGGAGCTTCGACGGGTTCTTTGCTAACAATGACGGATTTAGAGATCAATCGGGATATGATCAGCAAAAGGTAAAAATTAATTCAAACCTTTCTATAGCATCTTGGGAAGGAACACTTTCTGCCACGCTAACAAATCTAAATCAAGAAACTGCTGGATATATAAATGGACTTGATTCTTACAAAGACGAAAATCTCAGTAAGAGGAACTTTAATCCTGATGCCTACCGCGATGCGAACTCTCAGAGACTATCTCTGAGATTAATGAAAGAAGATGGCAATGCGTTAAAT
>Ga0163110_10001057_pt1 | contig 13790 bp, 9 predicted proteins | sample CRUFie1St17metaG_FD_108703 | JGI IMG/M metagenome (GOLD analysis project Ga0163110, IMG submission 108703) | Marine microbial communities from the Costa Rica Dome - CRUD Field 142mm St17 metaG | ecosystem: Environmental > Aquatic > Marine > Oceanic > Photic zone | place: Costa Rica: the Eastern...
AATTGACTCAGAAATACCTTCAAAACTTTGCATTTTAGAAGTAAAGAGGGGATCGTATCCCATTTTCTTGATATAAGACGAAGTAGTTTCACCAATGCTAATAATTGATGTCTTATTAACTTCGTAAAGTCTTTCAAATGATTGAAACCCAGATGGACTTGTAAAGACAGTATATGTTTTTTTATTATCAAGTATCGCCTTTAACTTTTCATCCATGACACGAACAGGTTCTGTTTTATAAGAAACAAATTTCGTTAAATAACATATCTTTTCTAGGTTTTCAAACAAGTAATTTTTTGATAAAGTTCCTTGAACTAAAATCACCTTTTTAGAATCAATAATTTTTGACTTTTTTAGCTCTTTAAACATTTTCTCAGAATAACTTCTCTTAGAAATAAATACAGGTTCAATATTATAATCACCTAAGACCTGAGCAGTTTTTGATCCAATACATAAAGCTTTAATATTAGAGAGTTTTTGACCCTTTATATATTTATTTTCAAAAAAATATCTAACACCGTTTTTTGACATGAATATTATGAAATCAAACTCATTTAGGATAACGGAAGTGTTTTGATTTTGAATCGAGGTTTTGATCATTGGAAAGTGAAAAGTTTTAAAACCCTTCTCTCTCAACATATTGAATCCCTCGGTATCACCGTCATTTGTTAGAATAACATTATAACTCATAAACAGCTGTTTATAATGAACGAGAATCTTCAAGGATCCTGTCCCCACCATCTTTGAGGATGGAACTAGCCAAATTAACGCCTACGTTCACATTAGAGTTATACTCACTTTCTAGTTCTTTTGTTATAATTTCTTGACCGTTAAGGGATAGAACTGTACCCTTCAAATTTATCTTCTCACCTTCTATTGAGCAATACGATGCAATTGGAGAGGTACATCCACCCTTCAATGTTTTAAGAAAAAGTCTCTCCTGTTCTACACAGTATCTAGTTTCAATATGATCAAGCTCTTTAACCATATCTTTAATATCTCCACTACTTCTGGTTTCTACAGCTACAGCCCCCTGACCAGGAGCATTAAGCATCTTATTACCATCAAAAAAATCAGGTGAGAAGTTTGAGATTTGTAATCTCTCTAACGCCACAGATGCTAGGACCAGACCATCACAGTAACCATCTATCATTTTATTTATCCTAGTATCTATATTTCCTCTAATACTAACAACTTTTAGCATTGGATTTAAATGTAAAATTTGTGCTCTTCTCCTGTTTGATGAGGTTGCAATTACAGATTTTGATTCTAACATTTCAAAGGGAGTATTATCTTTTGAAACAAAACAATCTCTGTGATCCCCCCTCTTTAAAACTGCGGAAATAGATAGAGAAGGATGTGTGTCAACTGGCAAATCTTTTAAGCTATGAACAGCAATATCTATTTTCCCTTCAATCAAATTTTCTTGTATTTCTTTTACAAAGAATCCCTTCTCAATAGACGTTTCAAGAGGTGATGCTAGATCCTTGTCTCCTTTCGTTACGATCTTTTTGAGTTTGAATAAACGATCCGGAAACAAATTTTGTAATTTCTTTAGGACAAGGTTGGTTTGATATAAGGCTAATTTACTTCCGCGTGTTCCTAAAATAATTTCCTTACTCATCATTAAAGATTCTTTTTATGACCTCAAGGGCCTCTTTATCTTTACCGTTATTACTAGCCAATCGAATTTTTTTTACCAGGTGGTCGGATAACTTATTATATACTCTATTCATTTTAATATCTAAAGTCTTATCGCCATTACTTTCGATTGATGATTTCAAATGCATATTGTTTTGAATTAATAACTTAATTTTATTTTTAATAGATAGAATTGAGGGCCTAAGTTGTCTTGAGCTCGCCCACTCATCAAACTCACTTAGAAAACTATCAATTATTTTCTGAGATTTATTAATCTCAGCCTTTCTACGATTATAATTTTTATTGACGATATCTTTTAGATTGTCAATATTAATCAAATCTATATTCCCAACTTTTGATACATCATCATTTATATTCCTAGGTACTGAAAGATCAATAAATAATAATTTTTTATTTTTCTTTAGGTCATAAATCATCTCAATATCCTTTTTTGAAATTAATGGTTTGTGAGATGATGTAGAGAATACAACAATATCAACATTATTAATTTGATTGTACATCTGGTCATAGGGTATTATATCTAAATCATAAGTGTCAGCAAACCTCTTTCCCTTTGACTCAGTCCTATTAGTTATTAAAATGTTCTTGACGTTCTTGTTGAGTAGATGCTTTACTAAAAGCTGGGAGGTCTCACCAGCGCCAACACATAAAACTTTTGTGTCTTGAAGATCATAATCATTTGATATCATTTCAACTGCAGCATAGCTAACAGAAATAGCTCCTTTTCCAATATCTGTATTGGATCTTACGTATTTACCAGTCTCAAAAGATTTTTGAAACATCCTCTGTAAAATTGGACCTAATAAATTTTTATCTTTTGCAAAGTAGAAAGCATCCTTTATCTGATCAACAATTTGAAACTCTCCAATAATCATTGACTCAAGTCCAGAAATTAGTCTAAATAAATGTCTAGATACCTCTAAAGATCCTGTCCTAGTAGATACATAAGGAGACAAACCCTCTGAATATTTTTTATATTTTACTAAACACTTCATTATAAGGTGGAAAATCTTTTTTTCCTCACCTAAATGGTTTTCATACTCGTAATAAAGTTCTGTTCTGTTACAGGTAGATAATACAACTAGACCCTCAATAGGACACTCTGCAGATAGCAAATCAAAAAACTCAGTTTTTTCATTATCCTGAAAGTAAAACTTCTCTCTGACCTCTATTGGAGATGTTTTAAAATTTATACTAATAAGCCCTATCAAACCTTAATTTTTTGCAAAACTAAATCTAAAAACTTTGATGAGATAATAATTAATTAATATTTTTTTTATAGAAATCCAATAAAAACAATTTAGACATAATCTAAACAATTATTAATTATCTCCGTTATTGCTAACATAACAACTAACAAATTATAGTCATTATTTGGAATTATTCTAAATAGAGAATATAATTGCAGAAATTTCAAATAAAATAATATAACAATGAAAAATTTTAAACATTTATTGGTAATGTTTCTAGGGATTATTCTCGTTGCTTGTAACGACGATCCGGATGAGGTGGTTGATCCTATTATAACAGTCACACCTCCAGCAACATATGCCTTTGAAAGAGATGGAGCTAGTACGGTTTCATTTAGTGGTCAGTCTGCAAGGCTGGAAATGGCTGCTGAATTAGGTACATGGCTTAATACTCCTATCAAAACAGCTGCAGAATTAGATGCAATGTTTAACGACGGAACTGGATTCGGAAATCCTGCCTTAGCTGCTTCAGGTAAAAAACTTGGAAATAAGACTGCTTCAAGTAGCCAGGCATCTTCGACAGTGAAGCCACTCTTCGATGCAATGATCACAGATGTAACTACAAACGTATTTCCTAATGTTGCTAATGACGCCTCTGCAGGAACACCAGGTACTTACACTGATCCAGGAGGAAGAACTGTAATCATAAACGGAAAAGGGCACGAAGTAAACCAGTTATTCGTAAAAGGTTTAATGGGTGCGCTAGTATGTGATCAGATAATCTGGGGTTATTTATCAGCTGGTAAATTAGATGGCGGTACCAACGTAGCAGATAATGATGCAGGTACTCTTGTCGATGGGAAAGCTTACACTCAGATGGAGCACTACTGGGATGAAGGTTTTGGATACCTTTATGGATTGGACGCTGACCTAACTACTGCTGCAGTAGAGGCTGGTTCCTCTGGCGGTGATGTTCTTGTCAGTAAATATATGAATAAAGTAGACGGATCAAGTCTTCCTGGTATTTCTCAGGAAATATATGACGCATTTAAACATGGTAGAGCTGCAATTGTTGCGGGAGCTTATGATGTTAGAGATGAGCAAGCTGCAATAGTTTCTACAAAACTTTCTCACGTTATCGGGAGGAAAGCAGCTGACTACTTAAATAGTGGTGCTGACAAAATAGATGCCGGAAAATGGGCTGATGCTCATCATGCATTGTCTGAGGGATGGGGATTTATACTTAGCCTTCAATTCACGAAAAATGCTGACACTGGTTCACCTTACTACTCTAACTCTGAAGTTAACTCTATGTTAACTCAAATTGATGACTTCTGGACAGTAGCTCCAGCAGATCTCAGGAGTATGGCTGCAAGTATCGAGTCAAAATTCGGATTTTAATGTCATTACTCTAAACATAGTTTAATATTTAGATTTTCACAGTTTAATGTCAAATAATCCAGACCAGTGTTGAATTTCAGCACTGGTTTTTTTACTTTACATTTATAATTTAGAATTTGTATAAATAATGAAAAAATATCTTTTAACTCTAGTTGTAGTTTTCAGTTTTATCACCTCATGTAATGATAACATAGACACCATAGATACTGGGCCTGCTTATGACAGAGAATCCCTGTTAAGTAATTGGTACAACAATCACATATATCCTAACTATAATAATTTCTCAAGCGCTTTATCTAACCTAAAGTCAAAAGTCGATTTGGCTAAGTCATCTGAAGGATTTGACAAATCATCATTGAGCGAACTAAGAAAATCATTTATCGAAACATATTCAAAGTGGCAGCACGTTGAAATGTTTAATATTGGAAAGGCTGAGGAAATATATTACAATTCGACAATGAATATATACCCTGTTAATACCGCGAGAGTCGAATCAAATGTTGAATCAGGAAATTATGACCTCCAAAACCCTAATAATTATGCAGCTCAAGGGCTACCTACACTAGACTATCTCCTTTTTGGTATTGGGTCAAACGATACTGAAGTTTTAGAAAATCTTAACAGCAAATATTTAAACTATTTATCATCAGTTGTTGATGAAATGTCAAAAAATACATCAGCTGTTGTAAATGACTGGGAAACATATAAAAATGAATTTCTAAGTTCTACGGAAAATACCGCTACCTCTGCCGTAAACCTCATGGTAAATGACTTTATTTATTATTATGAAAAAGGTTTTAGGGCTAATAAACTTGGCATACCAGGAGGGGTTTTCTCGTCATCGCCAATTCCTGAAAACATAGAGCTCTATTATGGAATGGTATACTGTAATGATGGATGTGGTGATGGATTTGACAGAGAAGATTTTGGAACCCAAATGTCGTCATATGCAATGACTGCGGTTCGTGATTTTTTTGAAGGCACCAATACATCTACTGGCTCTAGCTATAATGTTTCTTTGAAATCGATTCTTGGTGAATTGGATAGCAACACCGGACAAGATAATTTAGGAAATAGAATTTCAAGTAAACTTAAAATTGCGAGTGATAAATTGACCAATGATATCGACAGCAATTATTATAGACAAATAGTTAGTGACAATAACAAATTCCTACAGACTTATGATGCAATTCAGGAAGTTGTTGTCCTGCTTAAAGTTGATATGTTACAGTTTCTAAGCATCAATGTTGACTATGTTGACGCAGATGGTGACTAGTACTTTAGTGTCGTGGTCAAGAAGTATCTAAATAAAACATCCTCCTCACATACACTAGCATTTTATAGGATTGGTTTTGGGGCACTTATGTGCTATAGCATTGCCAGGTTTTACTTTAAGGGTTGGATCGAGGAACTTTATATTAAACCTGATTTTCATTTCTCTTACTATGGATTCGAGTGGATAAAGCCGATAGGAGAGTTTACATATCTAATATTTATAGTTTGCTTCATTTCATCATTATTTGTGATGATTGGACTAAAGTATAAGTCTTCAATTATATTATTTTTTTTAAGCTTTACTTACATTGAGTTGATGGATAAAACCACATATCTCAACCACTATTACTTCATAAGTATCCTCAGTTTTTTACTAATATTTATACCTGCTAATGCCACTTTTTCAGTTGATAATATTATTAATCAAAAAAAATTCACAAGTATTCCTAGATGGAGTGTTGACGCTCTAAAACTTCTTATAACTATTGTTTATTTATACGCAGGAATAGCAAAAGTTAATTCAGATTGGCTAATAGAGGCGATGCCACTTAAGATATGGCTACAATCTAAATATGACCTGCCACTTATCGGTGGAAGCTTATTACAAATGGAGTGGGTGCACTATGCAATGAGCTGGGGAGGAATGTTATACGATCTCAGCATACCATTTTTACTTATGATAAATAAGACTAGAATAATGGCTTTTATTTTAGTTATTTTCTTCCATGTTTTTACACTTGTTCTATTCCCGATAGGTATGTTTCCTCATATTATGATTTTCAGCTCGATGATATTTTTTAGCAGTAACTTTCATGAAAAAATATTATATCAAATAAGACGAGTAATAACCAAGGTAGGTAAAAAAGTTAAGTCAAAAAAAATCCATATGAAGACATCTAACCTATATATTTTCCCCAGACAAAATCTCACCTTAATTGCAGTTACCTCTTTCTTTATTATTCAGATATTATTGCCCTTTAGATATCAGCTGTACCCAGGTGAACTTTTCTGGCATGAACAAGGGTACAGGTTTTCGTGGAGGGTAATGCTAATTGAAAAAATTGGATATACAAACTTTAAGATTAAGAGTCCGAATGATGGGACTAGCTTCATGGTAGATAGCTCTCAACATCTCACACCCTTTCAGCTAAAACAAATGAGTTTTCAACCAGACTTTATACTCGAATTTGCTCATTATCTTGGCGAGAAATATTCAACAGAAAATAATAAAGTAGAGGTATACGCTGACAGCTTTGTAGCGCTTAACGGAAGGCCTAGTAAAAGATTTATAGACCCAGATATTAACCTTATTAATGAACAGGAATCATTCAAAGATAAAACATGGATATTACCACTTGGAGATGAGATCAAAGGCATATAAAACACTAATTTTATTTATTCTGGCAGCGGTACATACAGCTAATGCTCAGAACAAGGTCTCTGGTTTAATAAATATTGAAGATGAGAGCTTCTCAAAAGATGAAGTGTTTATTTATGATGGTAATAACAAATTTTTAACAACATCGAACAAAGATGGCTATTATGAGTTCTTGACAGATAAAGAAGAAATGAATGTAGTATTTCTTCTAGTTGGGTCCCAATATATCCAGAAAGAGATAAAAATTTCCAAAGAAACTGAGTTAAATATAACTTTTGAAAAAGAAACAAGAGTGTTGTCAGAGGTTGTAATAAAGGGACTTAAAATTAGAGAGTTTCAATTAAAAAGATTAAAAGATGTAGAAGGCACATCCATTTTCGCAGGAAAAAAATCTGAGGTAATACTTGTAGATCAGTCAATGGCTAATCTCGCTTCGAATAACGCTAGGCAGATATACAACCAGATATCTGGACTGAATATTTATCAAAACGATGATGCTGGAATACAGTTACATATTGGAGGAAGGGGACTTGACCCCAACAGGACATCAAATTTTAACACCAGACAAAACGAGTATGATATCAGTGCAGATGTTCTAGGGTACCCCGAAAGTTATTATACCCCACCATCAGAAGCAATAAAAGAAATACAAATAGTAAGAGGTGCTGCATCACTTCAGTATGGAACTCAGTTCGGGGGGCTTATAAACTTTATACTTAAAGAGCCATCAAGAAAAAAAATTGAGCTTATAACCAGGAATACGGTTGGAAGTAATAATCTATATACAAACTTCACAAGTCTTAGTGGGTCATTAAAAAAATTTAGCTATTACACATATTATAATTTCAAAATTGGTGATGGGTTTAGAAGCAACTCAGATTTTAGATCAGATAATTTCTATATTCACCTAGGCTACCAGTTATCAAGAAAAACAAAATTGACAGGTGAGATATCCTATTTAAAATATCTTGCACACCAGGCGGGCGGTCTATCAGATAGAATGTTTCAGCAAGACCCTATACAAAGTAACAGGTCAAGGAATTGGTTTGGTCTCGACTGGTTATTATACAATCTTAAACTCAAACACAATTTCAATAATGAATCAACTTTATCAATTAACTTTTTCGGTTTAGATGCAGAGAGAAACTCAATTGGTTTTAGGACTAATAGAGTTGATCAAATAGATCCAATAAGTGAGAGAGACTTGATCAAAGGTAATTTTAATAATCACGGGCTTGAGTTAAAATTCTTAAATAATTATAAAATCAAAAATAAAAAAAGCGTCTTTGTGATAGGAGGAAAATATTATAGATCAAAGTCAACGAGTAATCAAGGGCCAGGATCTAAAAATTATGACGCCGATTTTAATTTTTATTTAGATCAATTTCCAAATTACACAAATCAATCAAATTATGTTTATCCTAACAAAAACTTTTCTTTTTTTGGTGAGAATGTTCTCTATTTAAACGATAAATTATCACTTACCCCAGGATTACGATATGAAAATATCACAACGAATAGTGAGGGCTCATTCAGACAAATAAATTTAGATGCCGCTGGCAATGTAATATTCAATAATATAAACTACGAGAACAGAGAGAACAATAGATCCTTTTTTTTGTATGGTTTAGGCGCAAGTCTAAAGACAATAAATTCCCTAGAGATATATGGAAATATTTCACAAAACTACAGGTCAGTTACATTTGCAGACATAAGTATTATTAATCCTGCATTTTCTATAAATCCAAATATTTCAGATGAGAAAGGAATGACAGTTGACATTGGATTAAGGGGCGACATAAGTGATTTAGTGTCGTTAGATATTACACTCTTTAACTTACTTTACAAAGACAGAATAGGCTTCCAGCAAAAGAAGTTTAAAGACGGAAGTGTAAAAAGTGAGAGAGGTAATATCGGAGATGCCTCTATCTACGGATTAGAATCTAATATTGATTTCGATATAAATAATATGTTATTTCAGAACGATAACATGAGTTTAAACTATTTTATTAACACGGCATTAATTGATTCGAAGTATACAAGCTCTGAAGAAAATGGTGTGGTAGGTAAAAAGGTGGAATTTGTTCCAAATATTAATCTAAAGACAGGAATAAAATACGGGATATCAAACTTTATATTTAACATACAGTACAGCCATGTTTCAAATCAATTTACGGACGCATCTAATGCAAAAGACGGTAATTTGAGTGGTATAATTGGTGAGATACCATCATATAATATTTTTGATTTTAGCACATCTTTTCTTTACAAAAAAATACGGATTGAAACAGGTGTAAATAATTTTACAAATACTTACTATTTTACTAGAAGGGCTACAGGATATCCCGGTCCAGGCATAATTCCATCTCCACCTAGAAATTTATATCTGACACTTCAAATTAAATTTTAATCACTTTTGTCTTTAAGTTTTAAGGATTAAATTAGTACTCTATTTGTAAAGATTCTAAATAAGAAAAATGCTAAAATATATACTTCTATTTTCTATAATTATTCCTATTAACTCATTCGCGAATAAAAAGAAAAAGCAAGATGTCGAAGCCATAAAAAGTATGTGTGGTTGTATGGACATAAAATTTGAATTTGCAGAAACCGTATCCCCCCAAAAGGATTATAAGTTCTACGATAATTATCTTTCTGGCGGAAGAGAGCTCGCGTTTGTAGTAGAAGAAACTCCTAATAAATTGGTAATTCAACATATTCTTGTGATAATGGACACCATGGTCATAAAACACTGGAGACAGGACTGGGTTTATGAAGGTGAAGAGATTTTTAACTATGATAAAGACCAGAAATGGGTTAAAAAGAGTCTGTCTAAAAAAGAAAGAAAAGGTAAATGGATACAAAAAGTGTATCAGGTAGATGACAGCCCTAGATACGAAGGTATAGGTACATGGGTCATGGTTGATGGAAAAACATACTGGGAAAGCATAGTAGACGCTCCACTTCCAAGAAGAGAGTATAGCAAAAGAAAAGATTACAATGTAATGCAAAGGGGCAATAGGCATGAAATAAAGGATTTTGGATGGATTCATGAGCAAGACAATATTAAGATCATGAGAGGCGATGAAGATGTGATTATTGCAGAAGAAAAAGGTTGGAATACCTACAAGAGGATAAGTGAATCAAATTGCCAGGCAGCGATTGATTGGTGGGGAGAGAATAAAAATTATTGGAAACACGTAAGGTCTGTATGGGATGAGTATTTTGAGGAAAATAGTATGATAGCACTTCGTTCTCAGGTAAATAAGAGGCCTATGTTTAGTGAGTTCTTTGAGCTAGGAAGTAAAGTTGAAGGCAAAACTTCAGAAGTATTTTCTAATGAAACAGAACTTATCAAAAATATTAAGACAATTATTGAGAAATATTCGAAAAAGTAATTACTTAAAAAAATTTTTACAAACAGGATCAAAATAAATTAAGTCCTTTTTCCCGAAATTAATGTAAACATCCTTTTTTTCCGTTAAAGGAATATTCGAGAAAAAGTGCCAAGTTTCGTTATCTAACTTCCCTTTAATTTTGTATTCCTTACCTTGGAAAAAACATTTCTCAACAAAAAGTTTATAATTTGATTTACCAGAAGACAACCTAATATTTTCTGGTCTTAGGTAGTACGTTTCATTCTCAATAAAAAGTTTGTTCATATCGCCTAAAATCTCTGCACAGTAACAATTTGCTGGCTCACAATACATTTTAATAGGGCTATCATACTGCTGCAATACCCCTGCCTTAAAAATTAATATCCTATCAGAGATATTCATTGCGTCATTAATGTCATGGGTAACTAAAATAGTAGTTGTATTTGTCTCTTTCACAATTCTATATATCTCCTCTTTCATTGACTCTTTAATTGCTGAGTCAACATTACTAAAAGGTTCATCTAACAGAAGGAGTTCGGGTTCTCTAATCAGTGCCCTAGCTATGCATGCTCTCTGCTGCTCGCCACCTGATAATTCGTGGGGATACCTTTTTAACAAATATTTGAGTCCTGTCAGCTTTAAAATTGAATCTAGTTTAGAATAATATCTTCTCTCTAAATTGAATGTTATGTTGTCATTGAGGTTTAGGTGGGGAAACAAAGGATAATCCTGAAAAACAAATCCGATTTTTCTTTTTTGAGGGTCTAAAAAGAAATTGTTATTGTTTAAAAGTTTAGAGTTTAAGGATATTGAGCCTGAGTTAATCTTCTCTAAACCGGCGATACATTTTAGGAATGTTGTTTTACCCGATCCACTTTCACCTAGAAAAGAAATCAACTCGCCCTTCTTAACAGAAAAGGATAAATTCTTAATTAATGGATAGTCACTATCAAAAAACTTAACAAGATTCTTTACCTCAAGATACATTTATCTGTTTGTCAATAAATTTCCTCAAAATTAATAACATCACACTTCCTAATGTAATAATTACAAGAGAATATATCGCAGATAAGGGTATCATTTCCTCGACAGCAAACTCATATGTCTGGGTAGCAAGGGTATCAAAATTAAAAGGTCTTAATATTAAAGTTATAGGTAATTCTTTCATCACATCAATAAAAGTAACAACGAAAGCACTAATTAACGCAAACTTATTAATTGGCAGATGTAGTCTCCTTAACAAATTTGCTGGCCCCAGTCCCAAATTTCTAGCCGTGTCGTCAATTGTTACTGGCTGTTTATCAAGGCTAGACTTTATCGGTGATTTAGCGACAGCTAAAAATCTAATTAGATAAGCGAAAAACAGAACATAAAAAGTTCCAACAAGTGAATATTTACTAAACAATAGAATAATTCCCAAACCAATTATAGCTCCAGGCAAAGCATAACCTAAAGAGATTAAACTACTAATATATGTATTGATTTTAGTTTTTGATATTCTTTCAACAAAGAGAAAGAATAGAGCAACAAATATTATAATTAGTGAAGATGCCGAGGAAACATAGACCGTATTTGCCGTTAATTTAATTACTTTATCAAAGTTTGTTATTGAAATTGACTCTAATGTATTATTTAAAATAAATAAAAATGGTATTATAAAACCGAACAAGAATGGTATCGAGCAGAACATAATAGCGATATATGATTTTGATCTACCAATTTTTGATAACTTATTTGTTTGCGTGTTTTTTTGGTAATAAAACTTTGATTTCTTTAGAGAAATCCTGTCTAATGCAAAAAAACAAAGCACTATCAGTAGAAGTATACAGGCTAATTGAATTGCACCATTTACGTCACCGAAAGAGAACCAGGATCTAAATATACCTGTTGTAAACGTATTTACTCCAAAATATTTTACAGCACCATACTCATTTAATACCTCCATTATGACTAGGAAGAGCCCTGAAAAAATTGCTGGTCTTGAAAGGGGAAGAATGACTTTGTAGAATGTCTGGAAATTTGATAACCCAAGGTTTTTAGAAACATTAATATAATTCGATCCTGTAAGACTAAACGAAATTCGTGATGCTGTGTATATATATGGGTAAAGGGCTAAACCTAATAATATGCCTAATACTTCAATCTGGAGGTAGTCTTTATTAAAAAAACTAGCAAGAAAAGGTACATGATCTCTTAGAAAACTCTGTATGGGGCCTGTGTAACTAAGAATATCAATATATGTAAAACCCATGATATAGGATGGGATAGCCAATGGTAGATATAGTACAATATCAAAAAAACTTCTTCCAAAAAAATTATAATTACTTACTGCCCAGGCTGGAATGATTCCAAGTAATAATGCAAAGAAAGACGTTATCGTTATAAGATAAATTGTATTAAATGTGTAATCTAATAGCAGGTTATCAACAATGTACTGTAACGTAGAGGTACTACCAGAAAAAAAATTAAAGACTAAAACAAATATTGGTGATAGCAGTATTAATGCAAAAAGTAAACTACCAAAGACCCATCTCTTGTTATCAAAAAAAAATATTCGATATATTATTTCCAACCAGTTTTGTCAAATATTCTCAATGCCTCAGGTCTAAACTCACCGAGTGCATTTAAATTTAATTTATCAATTTTAAAACCTCCCCAACTCTTAACTATTTGTGAAGGCTCCACCATGGAATTTGCCGGATATTCGTAACTATTGTTAACGTAGACACCCTGGGCTTCTTCGCTTGTAAGATACTCAATTAATTTAATTGCATTTTCTTTATTCGGTGAGCTTTTAATCAAACCAAGCGCTGATATATTTATATGACTTCCCCTATCACCTTCTCCCTGGTTAGGAAAGAAGACAGAGACTGAATTTCCAGCATTAAGCTCCTCCTCCTTCTCAGAGGCAAGTAATAGGCCTATATAATAAGAGTTGACAATAGCTATATCACCCTGACCAGCTGCTATAGCTTTGACTTGATCTCTATCACTTCCTTTTGGATCCCTTGCAAAATTACTTACAACAGCAGACGACCAGTTTTCTGTATTTTCCGAACCTAAGTTTGCAACAAGTGATGACATCAATGCCTGATTATAGGCATTAGATGAAGATCTAACTAATAATCTATTTTTCCATTTTGGGTTGGCTAAGTCCTCATAAGTACTTAAATCCGATTTCTCTACTCTTTCATTACTATACACAATCACTCTTGACCTGTAGGTAATTGGAGCCCAGAACCCTTCCGGATCTCTTAGCTCATTCATTATATTTTGATTTATATTTTTAGATGGAATTTTTTGCAATACGCCGGCTTCTCTGGCATTAAATAATTTTCCAGCATCAACTGTTACAAAAAGATCAGCAGGTGAAGACTCCCCCTCATTTTTTAGCCTTTCTATCAACTCATCAGCATTGGCTTTAACAACATTTACCTTTATGCCTGTTTTTTCAGTAAAATTTTTGTACTGTAGTTCATCAACAGCATAATGTCTTTGGCTATATAA
>Ga0163110_10001058_pt1 | contig 13773 bp, 8 predicted proteins | sample CRUFie1St17metaG_FD_108703 | JGI IMG/M metagenome (GOLD analysis project Ga0163110, IMG submission 108703) | Marine microbial communities from the Costa Rica Dome - CRUD Field 142mm St17 metaG | ecosystem: Environmental > Aquatic > Marine > Oceanic > Photic zone | place: Costa Rica: the Eastern...
ATGGGGTTTGGAGATATTTTAATTGGTTACCAACTGAAGAATTTAGTTCGCATATAGCCGGTACTGTCACCTATCATGCCAAGGATTTAGGAGAGCATCTTGGATTCTCAAACCTCTGGGTCGCGTTCCATGGTTATTGGCCGGAGAAAAACGGTATATGCCCAACTGGTTCATTCAAAGATATGGAAGCAGTTCCTACCATACAGAGGATGAAAGATCATTCTTGCAAAGGAATGATTTGTGCTTCTGCAGGCAATACTGCTAGGTCATTTACTCACTTTTGTGCACAGGATAACTTTCCATTAATCGTTATTGTAGCAGAGATTCACGCCCATAGGATTTGGGCAGACAAAACAATGGATTTGGATTGCGTAAAGGTTGTAGTTGTCAAAGATGGGACATACCAAGATGCAAAAGATGTCGCGAAAGAACTCAGCAAGGAGTTAGATGGTTGGCAGCTCGAAGGAGGAGCCCATAATATCGCAAGAAGAGATGGAATTGGGTCACTGATTTTGAATTCATATGAAGAAATCGGGAGGCTGCCAGATCATTACTTCCAAGCCGTTGGCGGAGGGCCTGGTCCAATAGGAGTGTATGAGATGATGAAGAGGTTAATTGACTCTGGCCATTACAATGGAGAAGTTGCTCGAATTCACCTATCGCAAAACCCCGAACATTGCCCCATACACAACGCATGGCAGAGAAGATCTAGGGAATTTAATTCTGGAGATTTCCCAGACGACAATGTAGAAGTTTACTCAGATTATCTACTCAGTGAAACGCCGGCTTATTCCGTGATTGGAGGAGTGTATGATATTCTTGATGCAAGCAACGGAGAGACGTATATTGTTGAAGAAAACGATGCAAGAGAAGCAGGTGATATACTTGAGAAAATTGAGGGAATCGATGTTCTATCGCCTGCAAAGGTTGCGCTTGCATCTCTAATACAAGCCAAAGAAAGCGGTGATGTCTCTAAGGATGACTGCATTTTACTCAATGTAAGCGGTGGCGGAGTAGAGCGTTTGAAGGGTGAAAAGGAAACTGCGATTGTAGAACCATGGATCGCTGATGTCAAAGAAAATCTTGTCAAAAGAATTCTTGAGACGATGATGTAATTACGCGCTTGGGGGCTTTCTTACAACCTGATTCGTTCTGGCGGGACCATGCGGAGGCCAAAATTAGCACGTGATACCGTGTGGCTGGCCTCTTCTGATGGCCTAGCGATAATATTCGGGCTAATCGGTCAAGTCATCTTAGCAAAGGCGCTACTGCAATCCGAATATGGCTTACTAGTTGTGATCCTTGATGCGTTTGCTACCATGTATATCCTAATTGATGCTGGGCTTCCTACAATAATCGCTAGAGATGTTCCTCGAACCCCTGGTGCTAGCAGAAAAGCGGTAAGACGGGTGTTGAAACTTCAAGCAATGATTGCTATTCCTTTTTTGCTAGGAAGTGCAATAGTATCTACCGCGATATGGGATGATGCTCCTTTGGGATTGTTAATGGCTTGCGCGCTGGTTGCATTTGGACACATTATGTCCTATCCTCACAAAGCGATGTTGAGGGCTTTGGGAGAGGCTCGAATCGAGTCGGTTCTCAAGCTGTTAGAGAGAGTAATTACAACTGGATTATACTGGGTTTTCCTCGTAAATGATTACGATTCTCCTACGATTTACGCCTGTGGTTTTTCAATTGGGGTTTTTATTTCTCTAATTGGAACTTTTTGGATAGGTGAGAGGTACGCTAGAGACGGTTCTGGAGATTTACCTGCAGATTGGGATTCAAACAAAACACTGTTAATTTCGGCATTACCTTTCGCGGTTACTCTGGGCATACTTCCATACGTAACTAAACTCGAAAAATTCCTATTAGCGGGACTTTCATCTTATGACGATGTAAGTTTGTATCATGTTGCCCAACTTGCTTGGATTGCTGGCCTTATGCTTCCTCAAGCAATGAGAGCTGCGTTGTTGCCATATCTTGGAGAAGCGAGAGGTGACCCTGTGAAATTCAGTCATCGCATGTTGATCGCTCACCATTGGACTATTGTTCTGCTACCTGTTGGCCTGATTGCTGGGCATTTGATTGTCTCATTCTCTATTCCTAGATTCTTTGATTCCAATTACTCAGATGCTGTAGAAGTCTTTGACATACTGCTTGCTGGTTGGGCGATGACATTACTGGCAATACCTTGGTATGTCGCACTACAAGCGGGCCATAATCCCTGGAGATTCACCTCTCTAATCGCCCTTGTAGTGCTTTCTGCAGGCATTTCGGGATGGGCACTTATTCCTAAATACGGAGTAATGGGGGCTGCTTGGGCTAGCGTTATTGGATGCTGCATTATGCTGTCATTCGCTAAATTACTGTGCGGGGATGAAGACCGACTAAGTGACGGTTTGGCATTATTTTCTGTTGTGATTTGCTACCTGCTTTCAATTGAAAACTTACTAGCAATAATTGGATTAATCACATTGATTCCAGCAATGAATTCCATTGATTTCTTACGCTCTCAAACTGGCAATTTGCAGGAAGAGTAACTTCTTGGCCATTTGCAAGTCTACTTTCAATCGCATCTGCTAATTCGCCTACTTCTGGAGAATATACCTCCATCCACTCACTTATATCGCCAACATCAACCGCAACAACAGGGCAACCACAGACAATCGATTCTTTTGCTACAAGCGGTCCTGACTCTCTTGTAGAGGTGATTAGACAAACGTCGGCTGCAAGCATTCTATCCCAAACCATAGATCGGGGTTGTTTCTTCAAAGTTGTAATCCCAACCTTCCATCCCCTAGTTTCCAGTTCTTCTCCAACTCTTAATGCAAGAAGGTGGTTTTTCTCTGGGCGGCGAGGGTCTGCAGGAAACAAAATGTCAATCTTAGATTTCCTGTGTAAGCCTCTGAATTTCTTCATGGGTTTATGCCATTCATCATCTACGTTAACGTGACACGGAATGGTTATTGAGTCGAATTTCTGCAAAGAATTTGACACTACTACTAAGCGGTCGGCTGAACGAGCAAGTGATTCCACTTTCTTTGAGCGGTAATCTTGTAATGCAACATCAAAATCATGTCCATGAACGATTGCAATCCACGGAACTCCGTGTTTTTTGGCGATTGATTTTGCAGCATATGCCGCAGGCCAGAGTGTGTGACAAATCACAATATCCGGTTCCCAATTTAACTTGATTCTCGAAACACTGGATGCGGTAAATGACGGGAAATCTGGAAATTCCCAATGGCGTTTGACGGTGACTTCAAAATCTCCATGAACATATGACTTTGGAGCTTTAGCAACACCTTCCATCGTCGATCGCCTTGCTTCATTCATCTTCAACATACGAGGGAGTACATTGAGGATTTTTACATCATGGCCTAGTGATTTTAGTAATTCAGCATGATCGCTAACAAAAGTGCCGCGCGCTACATTCTCTGGAAGAGGGAACAGCCGGGTAACCAGCAAGATGCGCATCGATATCACTCTAGAGCCTGATGAATAATTGAAAGGTTGTCTGCCACGCTAGCGCTATCATTAAACAGGCCCGAACCGACGACACAATTGGAGACTCCCCAATCGCGCAACATTGCGATATTGTGTGCTTTTACTCCACCATCAACTTGGATTGTCACTGGCCTGCCGCCTGCTGCCACTTGTTCATCGATTGCTTGTTTCAATTTACGAATTTTGCTTTCAACCGCTGGAATAAACGATTGGCCGCCAAATCCTGGGTTAACACTCATGATCAGAACCATATCAAGTTCTGATAGAACCTCTATTGCTGCTTCAATGGGAGTTCCTGGATTGAGAACAACCCCCGCATTAGCACCAGCTGCTCTTATTGCGGTAACGCATCTATGTAAGTGAGTCACAGCTTCAACATGGACTGAAATATGATTACAGCCGGCATCAATGTACTGCTGAAAAGATTCTTCAGCATTCTCGATCATAAGATGCGCATCAAAAATTGGCTCTTCTCCGAGAGCTTTGCGCAACTTCGCAATAACCGGCGGACCAAATGTAAGATTTGGGACAAAGTTACCGTCCATCACATCAAGATGAAGCCAATTCAGACCTGCATCAACTGCTTCGCTGCATGCGTTTCCTAGGTCTGCGAGGTCAGCCGTTAAAACAGATGGTGCGATAATCACAGATTACCCTCTCATTCAGCCCGAGTAGGGGGCATGTGATGAGTATTGGGGTGTACAAACCCTCTTAGGAGTGGCCAAGTTCGCTAGGGGTGGTGAGATAATGGGCGAAGTCAAATCCGTAACAGACTTAGAATTTGATAATGCAATCAATGGAGACGAATGGGTTCTCGTAGATTTCTGGGCTCCGTGGTGCGGGCCATGTAAAGCACTGGGCCCAATTTTGGAGCAAGTTGCAGCAGAAATGCCTGTGACTATTGCAAAAGTAAATACGGATTCTGATTCCATGAATGCAGCAAGACTTGGTGTGCGCGGAATACCTGCACTATTCCTATTCCACAATGGAAAAATGGTTGCTAACCAAACTGGAATGGTGCCAAAACCTGTTCTTACCAATTGGTTGAACCAACAAATGTCTGCTAGTGATTTCTGATTAGTTCAGACTATCTTTACGCTTCTTTGAAGCAGAGCCTACTTCTCTGAGGAATCTCTCTCTTAGCGCCTCGTGTAACCACATCCCCTCTTCTAATTCCAATAAAAGGCCGTAACTAAGCAATCTCTCTGGAGGATTGCCTTGCCAGTTTACTGCAGCTGATAACTTACTCCACTTTACCGGTGATTCTGCAATTGCTAATGTCGCAAGTAATTCATGTTCCTCTTCTGGCATGTGATTAATTATTTCTTCATCCAAGAATTTCAACCAATCTCCATGTGTAGTTTGCCCATAAATTTCGAGAAGTTCGAGGGCTAAAGGATGTCCGCCAGTCATTTTGTGTACATGCTCAGGAGCAGGGGGCGCTCCTTCCATGTTCTCAACCCAATCGGTTATTTCTTCAATAGATAAACCTTGAAGTGGAAGTTCTTGAACAAGTTCTCTGGTGTGAACATCTCTTCTGTCATAGACATTTAGTGTAGTTCTAGAAATGAATACGAGGCGTAATGGTGCTTTCTTTGAGATGTCTAGCAGAGCTCCCAACAAATCTCTTGCCTCATTTGCAACATGATGGACATCGTCCAAAACAATCAACCAGTATGGCGGAGGCCCTCCCGATTCACCAACAAACCTCTCTCTGATGGCTTTGGCATCTGTGAGATACGCCAATAATCTGCGGCGCCAAGAATCTACATCAAATTCAGCACCTGGTGTAAGGGGCAATGTTTCCATCAACTGATAGGGATCGTGTTTGTCATCAACGCCAAATCTGTGCAATAAAGATACTGCCAAACCCACTGCTTTATCCCAAGGTTGGCAAGGATACCAGCACACCGAGAGGTGTGGAACTTCATGCATGTGGTTGCCTAACCAATTTGCAACCAAAGTCGATTTTCCGATACCTGCTATACCGTGGATCACCATACAAGGAGATCCCTTTTCAAACCAATCTTCTAAACTACCAATTGCATCTAATCTGCCGTGTACAGTCCTTGTTTTCGGAGGCAATGTATGGTATGTAGCGTGAGCACCGGCCAATAATTTCAATCTTCCAGGCGGAGGCATTCCACCATCTTCAGATATTTTCTTTACCAGTCCAAATCTGATGTCGCCGAAGGTTAAAACACCTTCATGTTGAGCATGAAGTAAAATTTGGAGCGTGGATAGTTCTGCTTGCAATCTGTTGGCGGCCTCGCCTGCTTCAACTTCCAAAAGCGTATTTGATTCGTCTCTAATCAAGACCTTTAATCCTGATAAATCTGAAAGGCGCTTTTTTGCCTCAACCCGCCCTTCATCGGTGAGTTGCCACGTCTTTTGCCTTCTATCATCTCCTCTAATTGTGCGAGAATGTTCACTTACCAGTCTCTTTCGAAGAAGTGTTCTCATCGCTCTGCTCACGTTAGGAGGATGCTGTGCACAGGCTTCTGCGATGCCAGGCCTTGTAAGTGCAGATGAAACTACGTAGCGGTCGGCTTGTTCGACCTCGTTCAAAAGGTGAAGAAGTATGCGGTCTTTGACCGCCACATTCACTTTCGGAATGTCCCCGGTCATAACACCCGTAAAACGGATTTACATTCAATCATTACCCAATTTCGTTGACTTTGATTTTGAACATTAAGACAGTAAATCCTTTATTAGTAAGACAACCCGGCATTTATGGCTTTACCAAAGTGGCGGTCTTTGCTTTTGACCGCTTTGATGGTAGGCATGTTAGCATTGCCACTTGTAAGTGCTGCAGACACCGATGGGGATGGCCTAGATGATTCGGTTGACGATTGTCCTTTTGCAGCTGGCAATTCGAGTGTTGATAGGGATGGTTGCCCCGACAAGGATGGAGATGGAACTTCAGACATAAACGATGGATGGACCTCCATAAATCCAAATTTCGGAAAAGATGTTGCCATAACCTCAAACAATGATGATTACTGGGATGTCGACCATTCACCAGATGGCGAATTTTTAGTTTCATCAGATGAAAATGGGTATGTAAGAATTAGAAATTCAACAACTGGTGTCGTGATTAGATCCGTTCAAGCATTCAATGACGATGCTACTCAAGTTGCATGGTCAGGAGATGGCGCCTACATTGCTGCTTCCACCAATGCACAAGACGTCGTAAAGATGTATTGGGCTAACAATCTGAGTAACGTTCACGGCGACATCTCAGCAGATGCTGGTGGTGGAGATGAAGTCAAAGACATCGCCTTTTCAAATGATGGAAGCATGTTAGCAATCGCTATTGGAGAATCTGGAGGTTGGTCAAATCCAACCCAAGTTGTTAGAGTCATCAATACAACCGATGCTAGTGTAATTAACAACAACGTACCGGGTTCTGGTGATGATTTCCTCAGCGTTGCATTTTCTCCTAGTGACAGTCACATGGTTGTCGGTAGTAATAGTGACGCTTTCATAGTTGATACAAGTACATGGTCAACAATATACACTATCACAACGCCTGCTGGTTCAGTGAATGACGTTGCTTGGTCACCAGATGGAGAGCGAATTTCTGTCTGTGAAGGTTATACACAGGGCCAAGGCGGTTCAAGATTAAGAATTTTCAATACCGCAAATTGGGCAAATCACAAGACTTGGTCGCATTCAACATCTTGCCTTTCAACAGACTTTTCTCCAGATAGTAAGCAAGTAATCTTTGGAGGAAGTTACTACGAAGCAGATGGTGGAACGATGAGAGTTTTCGAAGTTTCAACAGGTAACTCAATCGATACCCTTTTACAACCTAGACCCAACAATTGTCAAGGAACACAAAACAACAATTGCGGTCGGACCTACGGAGTTTCGTGGGATCCTGATGGTTCAAGAATTGCCCAAGCTTATGGGACCAATGATGAGGGCTTGTACATTTGGTTTGCAGATTTAGACCCCGACAATGATGGTTGGAACACAACTGACCAAGGAGATGGTAAGACTGATGCTTTCCCAGACGAGCCTACTCAATGGAATGATACAGACAATGACGGATATGGAGACAACCCATTACCAAACTATCAGGGAGATGCTTGTCCTAACACATATGGAACGAGTTACCAAGACCGATTTGGGTGCCCTGATGGAGATGGCGATGGATATTCCAATGATGGCGATGTATTCCCAAGCGATGGCACACAATGGGCTGATTCCGACTCAGATGGAATCGGTGACAATAACATCCAAGATATTCACTATAAAATTGATGAATCGACTGAATTGAGATTTGACCAAATTGGTGATGCATTCCCAATGAACCCAACTCAATGGAATGACACTGATGGAGATGGCTGGGGAGATAATTACGACAATGCATCCTGGACAGCAGTCAGGCCATTAGATGACCCTTCAACATCTGATATTGATGAGAGTTGGCCAGGAGTCTACGATTCCGCAGCAACTCAGGTTGACAAGTTCCCTCTTTTCAGATACCAGTGGGCTGATTCCGATGGGGATTGGATTGGAGACGAGCAAAACACGCCGCTTTCAGATGCGTGCCCGAATAGTTGGGGGAACTCAACAGAAGACCGAATCGGATGCAAGGATTCCGATGGCGATGGTTGGTCAGACCCAACTCCTAACTGGCCTGCTCACGGGTCACAGGACGGTGCTGACGCTGATGCATTCCCTGATGATCCAACACAATGGAGAGATAGCGATAATGATGGATTTGGAGACAATACTTCCGGAAATAACCCTGATGAATGTCCAGGGGAATATGGAACCTCAACTGTTGATAGAGTAGGTTGCCCTGATGCTGATGGAGATGGGTGGTCAAATGCTGGAGACCCATTCCCAACAGATGGCACACAATGGGCTGATAGAGACGGGGACAATTACGGAGATAATCCTGATGGAAACAACCCCGATGCATTCCCTGATGATTCTAACCAGTGGGCAGACACAGATGGTGATGGATATGGAGACCGAAAAATTCCTCCCAACGGTGACTTCTTCCCCAATGACCCAACGCAGTGGAGTGATTTTGATGGTGATGGTTTTGGAGATAATCCTGATGGGAACAATGGAGACCAATGTCCTGAGGTAGAAGGACAATCCACAATACCTGCAGCAAGAGGGTGCCCTGATACTGACCTAGATGGTGTCGTAGACCCATTCGATGCATTCCCCGAAGATTACTATCAACAAACTGACAAAGATGGCGACGGATATGGAGATAACCAATCTGTGCCAAACGGAGATGATTGCCCAGATGATTACGGGCTAAGTAACATGACTGGTCTATTGGGTTGCCCTGATGCTGATGGGGACTTTTATGCAGATACTGAAGACTCCTTCCCTAATGACCCTCTGCAATGGGAGGATACTGATTTAGATGGATGGGGAGACAATTATGGTTGGGTCAACAAAACAATCGCTGACGAAACCGATATTGGAAATTTGATTACTATTCGCGAGCAGTGGGGAGATGCATTCCCTCTAGATCCAAGCCAATGGTCAGATACCGATGGCGATGGTTTTGGAGATAACAATACTGGAAGGTTACCCGATGCATTCCCACTCCGAGATACACAGTGGGCAGATACTGATGGTGATGGATATGGAGATAATCAGATACTAGGTTCTTGGAAATCTGATGAGTGTAAGACAAAGTATGGTGAATCTTACATCGATTTCTATGGATGCCCTGATACAGACAAAGACGGTGTTTGGGACCAAACCGACCCTTGTCCCTATGATCCAAAGATTAGTGCTGGAATCAGAGGACAGGAGCAATGTGCATCATTCGATGACCATGATGATGATGGGATTCCAAATGAATATGATGTGGATTTCGTAGCAGGCGCTGATGGGGGAGAAGGAAGTGGACTTGATACTGAACTACTAGTCTTGGTTGGATTAATGGTATTCCTACTTGCAATCATATCTGTAGCAATGATTGCAAAGCAAGCAGGTCGCAGAAAGGCTGCCTACAATCGAGCTGAAGAAATGAAGGTAGCTGCCATGTTCCAAGAAGAAGAAGCAAGAAAACTTGAGTGGATAGATTACTATGTTGCTCAAGGAGATACTGCAAAAGCAATGGAATTGGGTTGGCAGCCACCTGCAGAAATACCTCAATGGCAGCAACACCAAATGCAACAACAACAGGCACAACAGGAAGCAGTCCCAACCATGATGAGTTTGGATGAGCTTTGATTAGTTCTCTTGCGCTCTAGCCTTTTCTCTGCGGGCTTTTTCTGCTAGACTGTCATCAAATGCTAGGAAATCTAAACTCTCCCATGCTTCATCACTGTCTAGGGCGTTCAATGCCTCATTATCAGATAGTAATTCCTCAACTGTGATGTAAGTGGGATTTGTGCCATCTGATAGCTGATATTGGTGCCCCGGAAGTACGAGCCAATCATTAGGCAAATCTCTCAATCTATTGCGTAAATGGAACAAGGATTTCCTTTGAGCAACAACATCTCCTCCGAAAAGATCAGTTCTTCCACAACGTCCAAGAAACATACAATCTCCACTGATTACAACACCTTCGCCAATGAAAGTCATGTGACCTGGTGTATGACCAGGAGTACAGTGTGCTTCAATCTCTAATTCTCCAATTCGGTGGTTCACAGAAGTGAAGGCTTGGTTTGACCATATTTGATTCGATGGACCATTCCAACCTCGCTTTGATTCATCTTGGTGTACCCAAACCTGCTTATCTTGAAGACCTTCAACTCCCTTGGAATGGTCCCAATGAGAGTGTGTTAACCAAACCTGTTCTAATTCCCATTCATTTTCTCTACAGAAATTTATCCAGTAGTCTGCAAAGAAAGGATCAATGATTACTGCTTTTTTGGTATTTTTACAAACAAGTAGGTGATTCAAATTGTCCCAATCGCCCAACTGCGCTTGATAAACTAGCATTTTTTCTGTGTCGAGAATGCATTCTGTCATCTTCGCTCACCAACATGATGAACCGCATCCCTTCTAAGGGATGACGCCTATGGTTTACCATGGGCAGAGAGCGCATGCTAGCTATTGTCTTGGCTGGCCTCATGGCAGCTATGGCTCCTAGCGCCTTTGCAAATCCTTCTGATTTATCACTAGATGTCAGCCTCGTAGATGCCCCAGAAAAGGGATGGTATGCTTCGGGAGAAGTTGTCTCCTTATCTGGCATAATTTCTAATATGGGCGATGCGACTACCATAGTTGTAGACCCATCGTGCAATGAAGTGCTAAGAGTATGGAGCGAAGAGGTTCTTGTCTATGATGGAACAGATAATTGTCTAGGACAAAGCAGAGGAATGGATATTGGCGCTAATTCTGAAATATCTGTTCCGGTCTTGAATTGGGATTTGAGAAATGATGATGGCGAATTCGTTTCCCCAGGAGACTACATTGTCGAATATTTCATTGCTGGAGAAGATTTATCCTCCACTGTTAACGTTCACGTTCAAACCCCAGTTACCATACCTGATGAATTAGAAATATCAGCAGTTGTAAGTGCGAGAGATGGCGTTCATTCCGAATCCGCACCAAGCATATTGACTGTTCATCTGCAAAATAATCACCAAGATGAGTTCGATTTAAACTTCCAAGATTGTGCATTAGTAATCAATGATGAATTGCATGGCGAATGTGGGCCAGACTCGATTAAAGGATTTGAAATCGTCACTATCGCTCAGATTCCGGTAGAAATTAAATTTGGACAAAATTCGTTCAATATATCCCTAGGTGATAACAATCTGACTGAAGAATTTACCATTTTTGGTGAAGTAGGCGAAAACATCGGTGATTTAAACCAAGAGCAGAATCAATTGGAGGTATTGCTCGAAACCGAAGAGCAATACAAATTTGGTAATTCGGAAATTTTCTCCTCTGAGATCCGTATTCTAAATAATGGCAGCGAAGACGTTTCTGTTGAATTTACCAATTCTTGTTTCGGAGAAATTTGGATTGTAGATTCTTCGGGAAAGGTCGTAATGGATTCACGCGCTTTGAAGGACTGCACTGAATTTGAAGCAGATTATCAAATACTACCTGGGGAGCATAGAGCATTTTCACAACCTGAATGGAACTTCGTTGATACAGACGGGTGCCATGTAGCGCCTGGAGATTATACAGTAATCTTTGAAACCCCAGAACTGAATCTTTACTCTACAACACAAATAATCTACACTGGCGAATTAGGAAATTATTGTGTTGATGAGAGCGTATACATTAGTTCTGAACTGGTATTCGAGAATGGTTTGCAAATAGACCCGATAATTCACAATGATGCAAATAATCCGATTACCTTATTCTCCACTTGTGTTCTTTGGACCACTCTAGTTGGGGATGGTGAGGTGATTAAGGACTGGGGTCCAGAGATTGAGAGGGTTTGTGAAAATGAACCTTATACAACAAATTCTCAAGAAATAAAGTTAGGGGAAAGGACTATTCCAATTACTGACTTGGAAGATGGGGAGTATTCATTTATTTTCGAAACCCAATCTGCCCCAAAGATTCGTTCAGTAGTTTCATTTGTTTGGCCAATTGTTAATAATGGATTGGAAGAGACTGAACAAAACACAGAGGAAAACTTAGAGACAATTGAATCTTGGATAATCACTGGTTCGTGGGCATCGATAACAAATGAGGCGGGCACATGCTGGCTACTCAATACACCAGATGATGAAATCCTTACACTTTCTGGAGCGCAGGGGCTCGTTTCTTGGACCCCTGTAGTAGGTGTAAATGGCGAGTATTTAGTTCATGAATCTGAGCCTGCTACAGAATGTTCTGATTTCGCAGCAAGGTCCTTTGTTGTTGAAGAAGTATACAGCCAATCAGTAATTGTAGAGGTAGAGGATGAAGAAGTTGTTGTAGCAGAGGCCCCTGTAGAAGATGCTGGCGAACAGATAGATCCTGCAATTATCACAGTAGGCGTCGCTGTTGCAAGCACTGGAATTCTTTCCCTATTCATTGCAGGTATTGCTACAAATGAATCTTGGAGAATACCTGTAACCAGTGCAGGATTATGGCTACTAGGATTGGTTGGTCGCACTAGTGAAACCAGCGATGGGCGTTATCAGAGAGGTCGTTTGATGGGTTACTTGACTGCTAATCCAGGATGTCACTTCCGCGCATTGATGGCTGCGCTTGATATGTCAAATGGCCAAATTACACACCACTTGAAGATTTTACAAGATGAGGGGCGAATTTGGAGAAGGCCTGATGGCAGGCTGGTTAGATTTTACCCATACACATCTAATCTTCATCCTGGAGTTTTAGATGAAAACCTGCCCATGCCACCTCTTTCCCCTGACCCAAATAGTTTGCAAGGCAAGATTCTAAGACTACTAGATGATGATGGTCAGATGAATAAGTTCCCAACTCAAGCAGAATTAGCTCGCAGACTAGATCGGTCTCAGCAATTGGTAAGCCACCACCTTAGGACACTGCAAAAGTATGGATTGGTGCAAAAACAAAAATCCGGGGTTAAGAATCGGTATGGTTTGACTCGTGAAGCATTATTCCTACTTGAGACAACTGAACTGTGATTCTCAGATGGTTTCAAGGCCATTACGTATGTCGAGCGTTTGTCCCGTAGGGTAGAGAGGTGTTTTGATGACGGAGTATGTTCCACAAAATACTGAATTGTCTTGGCAAAAAAAATGGGATGATGCAAAAATCTTCAATGTTGAATTCAATGAAGGAAATCCGAAATTCTACTGTCTTGAGATGTATCCGTATCCATCAGGGAAAATGCATATGGGGCACGTAAGAAATTATTCTATCGGAGATGCAGTTGCAAGATACAAACGACTAATGGGATTCGACGTATTGTATCCGATGGGGTTCGATTCTTTTGGTATGCCTGCAGAAAACGCAGCTATTGCAGAGGGGGGCCATCCTCAAGATATCACTGAAAGAAACATGGCTTCGATTACTCAGCAAATTAAGCGCATGGGATTCTCATATGATTGGCGCAGATTGGTGAAGAGCCATGACCCACAATACTATCGATGGAATCAATGGTTTTTCTTGAAATTCCTAGAAAGAGGATTGGCTTATCAGGAATTTGCTCCGGTAAACTGGTGTAATTCTTGTAGCACTGTTCTTGCTAACGAGCAAGTAAAGGCTGGACGCTGTTGGAGGTGTAACGGCCCTGTTATCCAAAAAGAAATGAGCCAATGGTTCTTGAATATCACAGAGTATGCACAAGAATTACTCGATGGACTTGAAACAATCAATTTCCCTGAGAATGTGAAA
>Ga0163110_10001063_pt1 | contig 13760 bp, 11 predicted proteins | sample CRUFie1St17metaG_FD_108703 | JGI IMG/M metagenome (GOLD analysis project Ga0163110, IMG submission 108703) | Marine microbial communities from the Costa Rica Dome - CRUD Field 142mm St17 metaG | ecosystem: Environmental > Aquatic > Marine > Oceanic > Photic zone | place: Costa Rica: the Eastern...
AGCAGGATATCCCTGAGGACTTTGTGATTGCTACTGGCCAAACATATTCAGTTCGTGATTTCTTAAATATGGTCTTTAAATACGCGGAGCTTGACGTTAACGAGCATGTAGAGATTGATAAAAGATTATTCAGACCTCATGAAGTTCCTCTTCTTCTTGGTGACGCGTCGAAAGCGCGCCAAAAACTTGGATGGTCCCCACAGTACGATATAAAAGCGCTGGTAAAAGACATGTATGGATCAGACTTTCGAAAAATCGAAGAGCAAATTAGAGCCCATTTTGGATCGATCGACCCGTTAGCTTACACTCGTGGGAAATTATGAAACAAATTCAATTATGTTGCTATAATAATATAAAAGGACTTTAACATGGCAACATTCCCCACGAACAAGCAACATGTTTCATATTCCGAGGTCAAGGCTTGGGCAGAATGTCCATTTCGACATAACTTGATGTATGTTCAAAATATTAATACATACGTTGATAATCCATATGCTGATTTTGGGACAGTCGTGCACGATGCAATTGAGTCTAGACTGAATGGTAGCCAATTCGACAGTCGAGCCATTAATGAAAGGCTAGAAAAAATATGGTCCGAAAAAGGTTACGATACTCCGGAATATATAAAGCAAGTTGCAGACGAAAGAGCTTCTAATGGTTGGAAATACACTCACGAAAGCTTAGAGGACATGAAAGCATCTGCAGCAAATATAACCTGCAGATTTGATGATTTTATGGACGAGACATTTCCTGGATGGGAACCAATTTCTGCAGAGCACCAACTGTACGAAAAAATAAACGACGAAATGAAGTTTAAAGGGTTTATCGACTGCATCATCGCAAAGCCAAAGAAACCCGGAAGTGATAAAGTTGAATACTGGGTTCTAGACTGGAAAACTACCGGAAAAAACGGTTGGTTTTGGAAAAAGAAAAAAGAGTTTTTGTCCCTCGCCCAAGTTGCACTTTACAAATACTATTGGGCTAATAAATTTGATATTCCTATTAGTGACATCAAGGTTGGTTACGTTTTTCTAAAAAGGGGTGCACCGCAAGAGAAATGTTTAGAGTTGTTTACTTTTTCGGCCGGACCGAAATTTTTACAAAAAGCAAACGCAATGGTCACTAGAATGATAGAAAACGTAAAACGCGGTGTTAAATTAAAAAACTATAATAACTGTAAGTTTTGTCCATATAAGAACACGGAGCATTGTAATGGCAAAGGCTGGTAAGAAATTAAAGATCTTAATGTTAAGTGATCATGCATTATCAACATCTGGTGTTGGTACACAGTCACGACATTTAATAAATGGTCTTCTTAAGAAAAACACGTGGCAGGTTAGGCAATTTGGAGCTGCTGTCAAACATGAAAGCTATGATATTGTAAAAGTTTCAGAGGACTTTATCATAAAACCTATTGACGGATTTGGAAATAAGGAAATGCTTAGATTGGCATTAGCTGTTGAAAAACCCGATATTCTTTTTATTTTTACAGATCCAAGATTTTTTTACTGGCTTTTTGAAATGGAAGACGAAATACACCAAGTGTGTCCAATAGTTTGGTGGCATGTGTGGGATAACAAACCATATCCCGCATTCAATGACGTCTTTTACAAATCTACTGATTTGCTAAATTGTCATAGTCACCACACATATACTCAACTAGTTGAAAAATACCCAGATAAAACTAACTTTGTCCCTCATGCAATCCCACGGGATATTTTCTTTCCAGTTCCAGAAGAACAAAAGGCAGAGTGGAAAACTAATTTGATCGGCGCTGAGCGAGAAGACCATTTTGTTGGTTTTTGGGTTAACCGTAATGCAAGAAGAAAAAGACCCGGTGACCTCCTATGGGCATGGTCACTTTTCCTGAAGAGATTAGAGGAAGAAACCGGCGAAAGAAAGGCGTCATTGTTAATGCACACTGATCCCAACGACAGCGAAGGTCCAAACCTATTTGGTATAGCGGAAATGTTAGGCATTCAAGATTCTCTTGTTTACTCAACGGAAAGAATTGGGTTTGAACACATGAATGCTTTACACAATATATCAGATTTCACCATTAATAATAGTTATGCCGAAGGATTCGGGTTGTCAACTCTCGAAGCAATGATGACAAAAACACCAATCATAGCCCCTATGACAGGCGGTCAGACCCGACAGATTATTGACTACCGCGATGGCAGCGAAAATGGTTTTGCTCTGCCAATTGAGTTACAGACACTAGTTGGATCTCAAACCGTTCCATATATCTATGAGGATTATACCTCGGTGCAAACCATGTCAGAAAAAATATATCAAATGTGGAAGCTCGGTCCAGAAGGTCGACAAAAACTAGGTCAAAAAGCTTATGATTATGCCATGCACGAATTTTTATACGAGAATACTGTTGATGCCTGGCACAACACAATGTTGGATACGATAAAGACCTGGAAAGAAAAACGCCAAAGATTTACATGCGAGGAATTATAATGAAGACAATTCATATTAAAGGACCACTCTTAACCCAGTCCGGATATGGGGTTCATTCGAGACAAATATTTCGATGGGCACTATCTAGAGGTTATAAAGTATCCGCAGAAGTTACTCCTTGGGGTATCACACCATGGTATATATCGCCAGAGCATTGTGATGGCCTCATAGGTCAAATTATGGAGGCTACAACTCCTATTAGACAAAAACCAGACGTCGCGTTTAGTATCCAACTTCCAAACGAGTGGAACCCAAACATAGGGCATAAGAATGTGGGAGTCACCGCCGGCGTAGAAACAAACATATGTTCCCAGGCTTGGATCAAAGCATGTCAATCTATGGACGCAGTCATCGTTCCATCCAGGTTTGCAAAACAAACGTTTGTTAACTCAGGATACGACAAAATAAGCGTTATTCACGAATGTTTTTATGATTCGTGTATTGATGACGACGTCACAGGTGAAGAAATAAACCCCTCTCTTGAATGCGTCAAAACCGAAAAGAACTTTTTGATGTTCGGTCAAATTACGGGAAATGATTCCTCAACTGACCGAAAAAACACGTTTGATACAATCAAATGGTTTTTTGAGGCTTATTCAAATAAAAATTACGGTTTAATTATAAAAACAAATTCTGGAACAAATTGCATACTCGACAAGACGGTTACAAAGCAAAAATTAAACGCTGTTTTAAACCAAGTCAGGCCAAAAAATTCTAAAGCTAAGCTATATTTCCTGCATGGAATGATGACTCAGCCAGAAGTCGCTAGTCTTTACAAAAACCCCAAACTTTCAGGTTTACTATCAGCTACCCGTGGAGAAGGCTTTGGTCTGCCTTTGCTCGAAGCTGCTGCATGCGGCCTCCCGGTAGTTGCCACGAACTGGTCTGGCCATAAAGACTTTTTAGATAACGGAAATTGGCTCAAAGTGAAAAAATCCCTTGTAGCTGTGCCAAATGAAAAAATCGATGGAAATATTTTCGTTCCGGGAGCAAGCTGGGCTCAGCCAGATAGGGATGATTTCATCAAAAAAATTAATTTTCTAATTAAAAATGAAGAAAAAGTTCGCGAAGACGCTAATTTATTAAGGGATAGTGTCGTTGATAAATTTTCTTTTGTTAAAATTGCAAAGGATTATGATTCGTTTATGGAGAGATTATGAGCAGCATACCTTGGGGTATAGTAATTCTTGGTTTGCTTGTAATCTCACTTTTAATTTCGGTATATTACAATTTCAGATTTGCATTGCTTATCATTAAGATGGAAGATGAAATTACAGATTGTTTGGACATACTTGATAAAAAATATGATTCTTTATCAAAAGTATTGGAAACTCCGCTGTTTTTCGATTCTCCACAGGTCCGTCAGGTAGTAGATGATATTAGAGTCAGTAGGGATTCTATCCTCGTAATAGCAAACAAACTAGCGAACATCGAGGAGGAAGTAGATGGCAAAGAAAAAAATGGTTAGAAAAAGATCTAAAATAAAAAGACCTTCATCTGGAAAGAAGCCTTATTTTACAAAAGAAACCCAAGCGGCAATTAAAGTATATGTGGAGAGTACAGATACTAGTTTTAGAGAAGAAATTTATACACGAGACATAAGGCCGGCCTTAGAGAAACTTTCTGAAAACCTTATTTTTGTTTACGGTTTTCATAAACAGCATCCGGATGTTGACACCTTAAAGCATAATTGCGTTATCAATCTATATGAAAATTTGCACAAATTTGATCACGGAAGAGGTAAAAATGCTTTTTCTTACTTTAATGTTATTGCAAAAAACTGGCTGATTATACAATCAAGAAGAAGAAAAAAGCGCACCGACCGACTGGTATACATTGACGATGATAATTTGTCTGTGGCTGATAAATACGCGATTGAAGCATATTCAATAGCCCCTTCTCCAGAAAGAGCAATGGATATCCAAGAAAACCTTGTCGACATGAAAAACTTACTTTTGGAAATAAGACTTAAGTCTAAAAACGACAGTGAAAAAAAATGTGTAGATGCTATAATTCAGATATTCGAAAACGTCGATCAATTAGATTATTTAAACAAGCGCGCTTTGTTTGTATACGTAAGAGAATTAAGTGGGCTGACGTCCAAGCAATTGTCGGTATGTATGTCTAACTTAAGAAAAATATACCGCGGTTTAGTCGGCCCTGACAAGAAATACGACATATTTTAGGAGACTCCGATGTCTGATGAGTTAAACTTTGACAATATAAGAGAAAAAGTTAAATCCTTCGAAGGTTTGCTTGATTCGATTGAGAACATAGAAGGTAAAAAGAAACAACTCTGGAAAGAAATATATGAAAACGCGTTTGTCGATCGAATGAACGCATATATGCTTTTCACAGACGCGTTTAGGGGAATGTCAGGTTCAACGGCTGATCATGTTCAAATTGGAAGCCAGTTATCAAAATATATAGAAAGAATGAATAAGGCTAACGACCAATTAATAAAACTTGCCGAGCTTATTTCAAAAGAAGAAGAGAAAGCAAACACAATCTCTCCGGATGATATATTTAAACAAATAAACTCATGATGGATAGAAAATGTTCAAAGAAGCGTATGTACAAGAAGTTTTAATCGATCCTTCGCTTTATCCGTTTGCGGATATTAACGACAAAGAGGCTGAAAAACCTGAGGACAATTTACTTACATCCGAAACAATAACGCGCGGAGAAATACTTCTGGCGCCGTACAATTCCTGTGTTGCTGTTTTGGTTGAAGATGCCGACGCCGCGGAAATTTTAGCTTATCCACTTCTCCAAGACCATTTATCTTTGCCTCTTAAGGCAGGTGAACACGTCTGGGTTGTGCAAATAGGTTCTAGATACTTTTGGCTTTGTCGAAGAAATTTTGACCAAAGAGTTGATGATGTAAGCTTGTCTTGGGCGGGTAGATTTGGGTCGCAATCAACTGGACCAGAAAATACCGCCGACGCGTCTGACAGCGCTGCGGGTAAAACAACAAAGAGCCCTACAAACAATAACGCTAAGCTAGAAAAAAAATATCCTTTTGAAAAGCAAAAGCCAGAAGACGTTACCCTTGAGGAGTATTGGTCGACAAGATCTAAGCATGCTTCTGAAGCAGTTCCGGCCTACAAGAAGAAACCAGGCGACCTTGTTTTGCAAGGTTCGAATAACACACTGATATGTCTAGGCTCCGGAGGCGGACACAAGAAAGAGGATGACGTCAATCTTGAAACTCCATCATTGGCAACAGTGAAAAACGAGCCAGGTACTGGAACAATCGATCTTGTAACAGGCCGTGGTAGATATGCTCCGGTTAAAGCCACGTCTGGAGAGGACATTGGTGATCCACCCATCAGAACCGGACTATTTAAGGCAATTAGTGCTTTTAAATATTCTGAAAGAGACAAGGCGGTTGCTTTAAACAACCCTGATCAAAAACCAAACCTTCCCGAAGGTGATGCGGATTTTGGATACGATGCTTCTAGAATTTATATTTCTAGCAACATGCTGCCAGATACAGATTTTACTTTAGTTCCAAACTATCCAAAAATACCAAAAGTATTAGGCGCATCACCAGCAGAAATCGATCCGGCAGCTGCCATCGGATCTGGAATTGTACTTAAGTCTGATAACATTCGAATCATATCCAGATATCACGTATATGGCGATCTAGATGGCGATGGCGTCGCAGATGGTACTGATGTTAACGGAAACATAAGAATAGTCAAGGAGGGTACTAGAGACGACAAAGGACACTCCACAACAGACGGTAAGGGCGCCAGTTTAATTTCACTCGAGTCTGACGGGACAATGATGATCGACGCTGCAACAATAGTTATCGGCACTGGCCGAGAGACTGACAATGGTACCGGTGATCAAATATTCTTGGGCGCAGAAGCCACGGAGCCAATTGTTTTAGGGACGCAGTTAAAAGAAATATTAACTGATTTCTGGACAGCCTTACAGAAATTTCTTTCCGATAAGTATGACAACCACATCCACCCTGTTGGATCAGGTGCATGCAGCCCTCCAGAAGGTTTTAACAAAGACGACGCAGGCACTCAGGCAGCAATTGACAATATTGATAAAATTCTATCCAAAATAGGGAAGACAAAGTAATGGCATTTGACGAATCGGGTTTAAAAAAAGATTTACAGGACGCTTTTGAAACTGGCCTATCCGGTGACTCTTCAAAGCCATCAACAGCAGATGAAGTTGCTCAAAATATCGCTTTTGCAATCATTGCGTACGCCGATCAGATTGAATACCAGCTTTCCAGTAACCTCATGGTCCCTGCAGCACCAAGTCCGGTGACTTCGCCACTGATAAATACTAAAGTTAAAAACATGGCTGCAATGGCAGGCTCCGGAGCTCTTTTGAATGCCTGTAAAGCTAGCCTGAAAAACAAAGATAAATACGCGGCTATAGCTGCAGCAATACCTGTTTATATATCTACATTTGCTCAGTTTGGATCAGGTCCTGCAACGGTTTCAACTGTATGTGTACCCGGCCCCGCCCCAGATTTTCAAAAGGTAATTGACGTCGGTCTGGCTGTGAAGGCCGATCCTAAAAACCCAAAGCAGGCGGCAAAAGATACGATACCTAAAATTGCAGAAAAAATGGCCAATGAAATACACAAAACTTTTAAAGCATCAACCGTTAGCGTTGCCACTGTTTTGTCTCCGCCGCATGCTGTACCTGCATCTCTCCCGGGTCCATTTGCGTAATAATAACAAGGAACAGATTAATTACACTAAAAGATCATACATTGCATAATTATTGCAAGGAGGTGCCAGAATGTCAACGCCAAAGAATTTTTCAACAAACGAAACGACGACAATTACATTTAAATCTGTTGGTGAAAAGTTAACAGATTTTAATAAAAGAATCGAAAAAGACACTCCGGCTCCACGCCCAATTGGTATAAAAACCCCGATACAACTCAAAAAGGGTTCACTCTTCGATATGCATTTTGATATACAAGATGCTATAGCTGACAATTTAAGGAATCTTTTGCTAACAAACAAGGGCGAAAGGTTAGGAAACCCATTGTTTGGTGCAGACTTAAGGAAAACTCAATACAACACCCCAAATAAAGAAGATGCTGAAATTGAAATGATGTCAAAAATTAATTCGGCGTGTAAAGCCTTTATGCCTTTTGTTCAGCTCGTTGATTTTTCAACATCGGTTTTACCACCATCTGTTGCTTCGTCTACTGCGGATCCACATTCTGGATTTGCCGGCGGAGCTTTCTCGGTACGTATTACTTACTTTGTGCCGCAAATTTCAAACAAGCAGAGAGGACTTACGTTGCTTCTGCCTATGGGAGTATAAAATGGCAAAAAAAGATAGAAAGTACATGGGGAAAGATTTTGTCGCACTAAGAGACGAATTGTTAAACCATGCAAAGATATATTTCCCAAACAACATCCAGGATTTTTCAGAGGCTTCTCTAGGCGGCTTGTTTTTAGAAATGGCTGCCTATATTGGAGACAACATGTCCTTCTATCTGGATCACCAATTCAATGAGCTGAATGTTGAAACCGCGGTAGAAACAGTTAATCTAGAACGGCATTTGCGATCTGCAGGGGTAAAAATTTCCGGAAACAGCCCGGCAACGTTGTTTGTCAAATTTTTTATTCAAGTACCTGCTACATCTGTCTCCGGTGGCGATTATGCTCCACTGGCCTCTGCACTTCCGGTAATAAAAAAGGGAACGATTGTTAACACATCAGCAGGGATACAATTTGAATTAACTCATGATGTAGATTTTAGTGCGACAGATAGCAAAGGAGAACTAGTTGCTGAGATAGTTTCTTCAAACCGTCGTGGTGGAATCCCAGAAAGTTTCTTCTTGAACGCTACAGGGCTTTGTGTTTCCGGAAAAACTGTAACTGAAACCTTTTCAATACCAGACACTGATGTTCCTTTCCGAACTGTAACGTTAAACAACCCAAGTGTTAATTCAATTGATAGGGTTTTTGATTCATCCGGAAACGAATATTACGAAGTTGAAAGCTTAAGCCAGGATACTGTTTTCAGGGCAGTGAATAACCCCAATTCAGCCGATGACGGGGTAAGAATGAATGTTCAAGCGTTGTCCGCCCATAGAAGATATATTACTGAAGTATCGTTAAACACAAGAACGACAACTATTAGGTTTGGGTCCGGAACTCCGACGTCTGCAGACGAGGACATCATTCCGGATCCATCAAATTTGGCAATGCCTTTATATGGTAGAACAAATATTCAAAAGTTTAGTCTAGATCCAAATTCTATATTAAAATCGAATACACTTGGTGTGTATCCAAAAAATACAGTTATATCAGTTGTATACCGCCATGGCGGAGGTCGTTCTCATAACGTTCTCCCAGACACTGCCACCGGCGTTTCGGGTTTAAAAATAGCTTTTGTTGATGGTGTTAGCCAAACGCACAGAACGCTTGTTGAAAACAGTGTTGGTGTAAGAAACGAAGGCCCCGGAGCCGGCGGCGCCGACGCCCCGACTCTAAACGATCTACGGTCAATCGTTCCTGCTGCAAGAAACATGCAGAACAGAATAGTAACAAAAGAGGATTTATTAGCCAGAATATATACCCTACCGGCAGAGTTCGGAAGAATATATCGTGCTAGTGTCTTACCAAATCCAAACAACCCTCTAGCATCATCACTTCATGTCTTGTCTCGAGACTCTGCAGGAAAATTAACCCAAGCACCAGACACTTTAAAACAAAATTTGTCTACTTATTTAAATGAATTCAGGCTCATATCAAATTCTCTGGACATACTTGATGCAGAGGTAATTAACTTTAGGGTCGTAGTAAGTGTCGTACCTTCCCCCGGATCTAACCCATCGGACGTTGCAAATAATATTATTAATCGATTAACAAAAATATATAGAATTGAAAACTTTCAACTTGGCCAAAACATAATAGAAGCTGATGCGATAAACGTCGTCTTAAACACCCCAGGAGTTCAAGCCATGCCTAGTATTGATTTTATTAACAGAACAGGCACTGTCGCCGGACGAACATACTCTGGGTATTCATACAGCTTTTCAAACGCCAAAACAAAAGGCTCATTCGCATGCCCTCAAAATGCTATTTTCGAAATGAGACATCCAAACTTTGACATAACGGTGAATATCTAATGTATCTTATTTTTTCAGCATCTGCAGACAATTATATTACTAACAAGATTATTAATACTTCACTGTCAGCCTCTGACGCTAACGTTGGTCAGGCGTCTACTCTTGATTTGTTTAAAATTTACAACGAGACAACTTTCAACGGCTTTACAGGGTCCTATTCTGCGCCCACTGAAATATCCAGACTACTTGTGAAATTCAACCTAACGGATGTTTCATCCTCTATTTCCAGTATGGCGGAACTAAACGGATTCAAAGCTTATCTTAATTTAAAGGACATTAACGGATCTCAAATTGCCCCGAACAAATTTGACGTATCTGTATATCCGCTTTCAAAGTCGTGGGACGAAGGTCGAGGCAGCGACATTTATTCGTTTAATGATTTAGATCAGTCAAATTGGATGACCGCAAGTTATAGCGATAGTAGCTACGTTCAGTGGGAACAGCAAGGCGCCTCAGCCCTTGGTTATCTCGCTTCTACAGATATTGACATAATAGGTTCCGGCTCTATTGGAGGCTCAAAAGTGAGTTTTGCAGGGCACCAATACTTTGATAACGGCCATGAAGACTTAATGGTAGACGTCACTACTGCAGTCTCCGCTACCTTGGGCGGGTTTATGGACGACATGGGGTTCCTGATTGCTTTTTCTGGGTCCCAAGAGACTGACGCAAAAACTAGGTTTGTTAAAAGGTTTGCCTCGAGGCATGCAAGAAACGAATATTTAAGGCCAAGCTTGATAGTGAAACTAGACGACAGTGTAGTCGATCAGAGGTCCAGTATGTTTTTTAACACGAGTGGTTCTTTGTTTCTTGAGAACAAAATCCGCGGCGAACGAGCTTTTATACTTTCCGGCTCGAACGAAACAATGCTGACAGGTTCTGACAGTTTGTACGTTATCATCCACACCGGATCGTTTGCAGTAACTGCTTCAGCCGGAATATATAAGTCGGCACAAAAAAATATTAAGGGTTTATACACTGCATCTTTTGCGATTAACAGATTTAACGACAGCGATGTAAGTTCAGGAGTGTCCCTTTATACGCACTCCCATGCTTCTGGTTCACTAAAATTGTACGAACGCTGGATGGATCGTTATGAACAGTACACGTATTTCACCGGATCGTTTGAAATGAGTTTGCCCACAAAAACCACAAATGAAACTCGGCCAAAATATGTTGTGTCTGTTACAAATTTAAAAAATCAATATAGAAAAAACGAAATCCACCGTGTCGATTTGCACGTGAGAGATGATAATAAGATTAGCAAATCGGTCCGGAAAAATTTTGGTTTAAAAAGTTTAAGATTTGAACAAGCGTATTATAGAATCAGAGATCTAAGAACAGGAAACATCATTGTGCCATTCACAAAAGAAAATAATGCTACTAGAATATCTTCTGACTCTGATGGAATGTACTTTAATTTTTCAACCAAAAACTGGCCAAAAGGCAGAAGTTACACGATCGATGTTTTAGTTGTAGAGTCAGGTAATGATAATGTATATGAAACAAAAACAAGGTTTAAGGTAATTTAAAATGAGTGGGCCGCTTTTTTCAACAGACAACGTTGTTGTTAATACTATTAGACCTGCAGTAGGCAACAAACAGCTGACCGCCGATGAGCTTAAAAACGACTATCACGACACTGCTGAGCAAGAAAGTTGGCGTTATAAACCTCAGTCAGCCGGACTTTACAGCACTCAACAATTAGAGGTTGATTGGTCTAGATTTGAAGAGCATACGTTTTTTCATTCAGCTGAAGTAAAAGTTAATGCTGCATACGAAAGAATGATTAACCACTATCCATACGACGGCGACGAGGCAGATAGAATAAGGTTTTTTGATGGTCTTAATGGATTCGAATCTTTTATTTACGATAGGTTTCCAAAATATATTGGTTACATGAAATTTGATGGAAATTCGAAAATAGTCACAAAAGACTCTGAAGGATATTTGTACCCTCAAATCTCTAAAAAAAATACTCTTAGAAATATTTTGGCGAAAGGTATAAAAGCTAATGGATTTACCTGTGAGTTTTTTGTGGCGCCCCCGGATGACGGTACGGATCATAGTAATCAAATAATATTTCAAAAAATATCAGATGATGGTACCACCGGTATAACGTTAGCGGTTACTCAATCAGCCGCGGCTGACAAAGATGTTTTTGTTCACGGAATATTTTCTTCAGGTTCGGGAGACTCTTCGTCGACAAGATCAACTCAAAGTCTTCATCTTTCTGCGTCTATACCAAAAGGTAAGTTTACTCATTTGGCTTTTGTGTACGACAAAGCAGGTACTAATTCTTTGTCGATATTAAAAAACGGAAGAACCGTCGTTACATCTAGCTCTACTATGGTTTTCGAAAATTTGGACTTTGTTCAAAACGATATTCGAATTGCTTCAGGGACAAACCACAATCAAACAATAGAATCCAACGTTGTAACCGAAACATTAATTGAGGGCCAACAGTTTTTTACTGGATCGTTAGATGAATTTAGATTTTGGACTACATCTAGGTCTGAAGGAGAAATTTCTAGCAGTATTCACTACAACACCAAGATTAATGATGACCTGGCACTATATTACAAATTTAACGAGCCTACCGGTTCATATTCTGCAAATTCTATAGTTCTTGATTCTTCCGGTAACGGCCTACATGCTAACATTACAAATTATAGTCAGGATCAAAGAATAAAAGAGTTGCCTAACCCTGTCCTTTTTGAGTCCCCTAAAGAAAACCCAGTCCTTTTTCCGGACTATCCTACTTTGACAGCTCAGAATATAAAATTGCTAGCATCAGCTAGTAACTATGACTTTATCAATCCAAACTATATTATAAAGTTAGTTCCATCACACTACATAGAGCAAGATCGTGTTCAACCGGTCGACTCAACAATCTTGCCAGAATATACTTCTTCTGTCGCGTTCCCGGGTGGCGGTCAAATGCCGTCAAACCAAGTCATCGCACATTTTCTTTATCTATGGGCTGCGTTTTTTGACGACATAAAACTATATATCGATAGTTTTTCTGACATTGCTGACAGAGGGTATGAAGACATAAACGGCATACCCCAGAATGCAATAGAGATGGTAGCTAGACAACACGGATTCGTCTTACCTAACGTGTTTTCTGAAGCAACACCTGATCAGTTTCATCTAGGGAAAAAGTTAAATGAAGACATCGTACATTCAGATCGATCCCTTAAGTCCATACTGAATTCAATTTGGAGAAGGGTTACTGCAGAAATTCCATCCATATCTCGCTCAAAAGGTACTCATGCATCCGTACGGCAGCTTCTTAATTCTTTTGGAATAGACGCCGACTCTAATTTTAGGATTAGAGAATATGGCTCTCATCCAGCGCCTAGAACGTTAGGAAACTTAAGAACAGAAAAAAGAAAAATAGCTTCTGTCCTTAACATCAACACAGCTTCAATGCGGTTGCATTCTGATAATTTAGTAGCATACCGATGGGAACCCGGTGTCCCGGCAATAAATTATTCGCTGCCAGTTTTTGACGCAGCCGACAGAGATTGGACAATAGGAACAAAGCTCTTAAATTTAACGTCTGGTTCTTTTACTTTCGAGTCTCAGTACATGCTAAATAAGTCTTCAAATCTATTGACACAATCACTGGTCAGACTTGATTTATCAGCCTCAGATGGTACCACAAGTCCATTTGTAAATGTTTTGGCTTATTCTGGTAGTGACTTCAGACCTAACGATTATTCGGTTCGGATGGTTGTTTCTAATTCAGGATCGACTGACGGTGCCGCAGTCGATGTTACGATTCCAAACGTTAATGTTTTTGACGGTACAAGATGGTACGTGAATCTTTCGAGAGAAAATTCAGGCCAAAGATCGAAAATGACCTTAAGATTAAAAAACGCAAACAAGAGCCGTATATATTCCGAATACGTGACGTCAAGTTTTATTAGTCATGGAGTTGATCACCCTTTCGATACTTTTCAAAGAACTTCAACAGTTGGCACTCCGCCGATAACAGACAAGTCTCAAGCTGATATTCCTTTTTTCACTATAGGCGAGTATAATGGGTATTCTGCTAAGCATCTAAACAACACTGCAAATACTGCAATTGGTGCAAACATTACTGATTTTAACGGAAAGGTTTTCGGAACAAGATTTTGGTCCAAAAATCTAAGCGAGG
>Ga0163110_10001064_pt1 | contig 13755 bp, 15 predicted proteins | sample CRUFie1St17metaG_FD_108703 | JGI IMG/M metagenome (GOLD analysis project Ga0163110, IMG submission 108703) | Marine microbial communities from the Costa Rica Dome - CRUD Field 142mm St17 metaG | ecosystem: Environmental > Aquatic > Marine > Oceanic > Photic zone | place: Costa Rica: the Eastern...
GTTTTGATGAGCTTACCTCCAACGGCGTCTTGGTCTTGAATAAGTGATCAAGACCTTAACGCAGTCAACATGATTTCAACATTTTTTGGATTTGCATCTGGCGTTATACCATGGCCTAAGTTGAAAATATAAGGCCCTTCAGACATTTTATCTCTCAGTCTTTTTGTTTGCTCAACGAGCCTCTGCCCGCCTGAAACCATCAATTTAGGATCTAGATTACCTTGAACACAGCAATCATTCTGTAACTCCTTCATGAAACTCAGAGAAATAGATTGATCAACAGCGATCGCATCTGCCAATATTTTTTTTGCAAAACCACGATACATAGGACCAATCCCTCGTGGAAAAACAATAATTGGAACCTCAGGATTTGTTTGCTTTAGCGCTGAAACAATTTTACCTAATGGCTTTAATGAGTAATCAAGTAAGTCTTGTCCCCACAATGAACCGGCCCAACTATCAAAGATTTTTATTACTTCCGCCCCAGCTTCAATTTGTTTTCTCAGATAGTGTATGGTGGACATTGTGATCTTATTAATTAATAGTTCAAAAAGCTCAGTATCTTTCTTCATTAAATTATGAGCTGGCGCTTGATCAATCGTGCCCCGTCCAGCTATCATATAAGTTGCGACTGTCCAGGGAGCCCCAGCAAAACCAATTAATGCAACGTCTTTTGGTAATTTTGACTTTAGAAGTCTCACAGTTTCATAAACTGGAGACAAACTAGAGTCTATCTCATCGATAGGTCTCAAATTATCAAAGTCATTTCTCGAAAGCACTCGCGATAACCTTGGACCTTCACCTTCAACAAATCTCAAATCAATTCCTAATGCTTGAGGTACCAATAAAATATCTGCAAAAATAATAGCCGCATCAAATCCAAATCTCCGTATTGGTTGTAGTGTAACTTCTGCTGCTAGTTCAGGATTGTAACATAATGATAAAAAATCACCTGCAAGAGCCCTTGTTGAACGATACTCCGGCAAATAACGTCCAGCTTGACGCATCATCCAAACTGGAGGCGTCGAGGTGAGATCACCTTTTAAAGATTTTAATAATAACTTCTCTTTCAATTTATAGTCTCCAATCGATCGACAAATGACGTGTCTAAGTCAAAGTGTCAATCAAGATGAAGTATTATAAGGCATTGCTGTTTGTGACAAGCAATTGTAATTAAAGATATGATTAGTACCCCTAAAGAAAAAACTGTAGTAATACGAATTGGAACACGTGGTTCTGCTTTAGCTTTAAAGCAAGCTAATGCAGTTAAAAAATTTCTTATGAAATCTAAGCACCTTAGTGAAGAAAATATAGATATCTTAATAATTAAAACCATGGGAGATAAAATTTTGGACCAATCTCTTAGTAGTTTTGGAGGGAAAGGTTTATTTACAAAAGAGATTGAAGAAGCATTAATAAAAAATAAGATAGATATTGCAGTTCATTCTCTAAAAGACATGCCCACTAAGCAGCCCTATGGATTAGTAATTAATTGTTTTTTAAAGCGTGAAGATCCCCGCGATGCATTTATATCAACAAAAATAAAAAATCTAAATGAGTTAAGTTCTAATTTTGTAATTGGCACATCATCGATACGTCGTAAAGCTCAGATTCTCAATTTATTGCCAAACATAAAAGTTGTTGAATTCCGAGGCAATGTTCAAACACGGCTAGAAAAGCTTGAGAACGGAATAGCAGACTGCACCTTTTTGGCAGTAGCTGGACTTAAGCGTCTGAATCTAGCACATCTTATCAATGAGCCAATTCCAATAACTCAAATGCTTCCAGCAGTTGCGCAAGGGATAATCTGCGTTGAGCAAAGATCTGATGACAAAAAAGTCTCAGAATTAATACATGGTCTCAATCATAAACCAACTATGATCCAGGCAAAATCTGAACGAGCGATGCTGGAGATATTAGATGGATCGTGCCAAACACCAATCGCAGGTTTAGCATCAATCAATGAAGATACAATCACTCTTAAAGGAGAAATACTAAAGCCTGATGGTTCTCAGAAAATAAGATATGAAGCGAGTGACAATATTAGCAATGCTTCTATATTGGGGCGATTAGTTGGTGAACGTTTAATACAAAAGGCAGGCCGTGATTTTTTATCAAATCAATTAGGAAATTAAATTATTTTGTTTGGGAATAACCTTACCTGGATTCATAATGTTATTAGGATCAAGAGCAGATTTTATCGTTCGCATTACAGCTATGGCGTTTGGATCTTTTCGACGCGCCATTGATGGCAGCTTTGCGAGACCTATGCCATGTTCTGCTGAAAAACTTCCTCCTAGTTCCAAAACAGTCTCTTCTATCATTTCAGTTACCCTCTCTCGCTCATCCAAATTTCCCATTCCTTTTGTTTTGGGGTCCATCCAAACTGAAAAGTGTAAATTGCCATCCCCCAGATGTGAAACTGTTAAAGTTTCAGCATTAGGATTTAGCGCATAAACTCGTTTTTTAACTACAGTTAAAAAATTATCGACTTTGTCAACTGCAACAGAGATGTCACACGCCACAGGAACACCTTTTAAAAGTCCAACTTCATAAGCTCTCTCTCTACGATCCCACATTTCTGACCTCTGAGCTTCCGATTTACAAATTACTGCGTCTAAAATCTTGCCAGTTTCTAGCCACTCTGAAAATAAATCCTCTATCTTCATTTCAATAGGCACATTACCCGTTTCATCAGGAATTGCATCTTCCTCTGCTGTAGCACCAATCTCCAAGAACACGCCATGTTTCGCAGGACAATCAAAAGGCTGTCTCATATCGTCAAATTTTTCACACAAAGCATTAAAATATTCCTCTGGCATGTATTCAAATGCCTCCACAGAATTATTTGTAACTTTATTTAAATCATTCAAAATCGGTAATGCATCTTTTAAACTAGGTATTGAAATAATCGCTGTGGCGTAAGCTTTGGGCCTTGGAAACAACTTTAGAACTGCAGCTGTTATTATTCCTAGTGTTCCCTCTGAACCTATTAAAAGATGCTTTATATTATACCCTGAGTTATCTTTATGCAACTCTGACATTAAATTAACAATCTCCCCAGTAGGCATCACTGCTTCAATTCCCAAAACAAGATCTCTGGTGTTTCCATAACGTAAGACATTTGAGCCCCCAGCATTTGTAGCCAGATTACCCCCAATCATAGCCGAGCCACGAGCCCCAAAAAATAAAGGGAAAATTAAATCATGTTCTGCAGCAGCTTCATGTAAATTTGAAAGAATCACGCCACCCTCAACAATCGCTATACGACCCTCCGGTCTTATTTCCTTAATTTTATTCATTCGTTCTAAAGATAAAATAATTGAATCTTGCTTTTCCCCTGCAAAGCACCCACCTGCTAATCCTGTGTTGCCTCCTTGTGGTACAATTGGGATCTTCATCTTGTTGGCAATTTTAACAATTTCACTTACTTGTACCGTATTTTCAGGCCTTACCACAGCGAGCGAAGTACCTTTATATTTTCCACTTGGATCTGTTTCATATTGATCTAATCTTTCACCTGATAAAACATTATCAAATCCCACAATTTCCTGAATTTTTTCCATGGCATTCATAAAAATTCTCCACTTATTCTATAAGACAAAGATCACACATAACTGATTAACACAATCAACTTCAATTTGTTAGCACGACTGGTTTTAATAACAATATTTTTTTATAAAGTCCTAATTAACCAAGGCTGGTCAAAAATGAATTCTTCAAGATTATTGCCTGGTCCAATTCGATCTATCACGGCAAAAGGAATATTTTCTACCAAAGGCGTTAAAACACTATGCCAAACATTCTGCTTATAATTAACCCCCTGCTTTCCATTTGTAATGAATGCTGATGGTTTGCTTGGGCACCCCCCTTGATCAGCTGAAACAATCACTAAAAAAGGCTCATTAGACATGGGAATAAAACATTGTGAGCCTAAAGGGTGTCTTTCCATCAGTGACACATGAAAAGGTAATACATATTTTTCACTCAAAAACATGCTAACACCAACATGGCCACCTTTAGAAGCTTGGAGACTTGCCAGATTATTGTGACGCTCGCATTTATTTTGATTTATCAATGATGGATTATCCTTAAGCTCTACAACCTCCCCAAAATCTATAAATTTCTCACCAGTTAATCTCTCTACAAATAGTTCTCTAGTCATAATTATAACATTAGCTTTGGATGTCGATTTACATCCTTATACAACAAATATCTAAAACGTCCTGGTCCCGCAGCATAACAAGCCTGAGGGCAAAAAGCTCGTAACCACATGAAATCACCAGCTTCCACCTCAACCCAATCTTCATTCAGACGGTAAACTGCTTTGCCCTCAAGCACGTAAAGACCATGTTCCATAACATGTGTTTCTTCAAAAGGTATCACGCCACCCGGTTCAAAATTAACAATGTTAACATGACAATCATGCCTTAAGTCATTCGGATCAACAAATTGAGTCGTTGACCAACATCCATCTGTTTGATTTGAGGTTAATCCGCCAGGTAAAATCTTTTTTTCATTAGTTACAAATGACTCTGGTGTATCTAGACCATCAATTTGTTCGTATTTTTTTCGAATCCAATGAAAAGTAACATTATTTTTAGTTCGGTTATGTACCTTCCATTTTGATTTTGATGAAATATATGCATATCCACCTTCTTCCATTTCATAACTTACACCATCCAACACTAAATCGAGACACCCATCTGTAACAAATAGCACACTTTCTACATCTATCTCAGGGTCAGGATCAACACTTCCACCATTAGAACCAACCTCCATAATATACTGAGAAAATGTTTGAGAGAATCCGGACAAAGGTTTAGCTAGAACCCAAGCTCTTGTATTTATCCAATTTGGAAACCTAGAAGTCACTATATCTGTCAAAACGCCTCTAGGAATAAAAACATAAGCCTCCTTAAAAACAGCCCGTCCAGTATGCATCACCGCTTGTGAAGGAAGCCCGCCCTTAGGTGTGAAATAATAACTCATGGTAGAATATCCTTTAGTCTTATATACGCAATTCGTTCGACCTGTTTACAAGCTGTATCGAATTCTAACTCTGTTTCATTTCTTAAACGCTTTCTAAATGAAGCTAATATACCAATTTTATCAAAATCTCTAACGGCAATAATAAAAGGGAAATGATGCTTTTCAGTATACTTCTTATTTAAATCAGAAAAAATGGAAAACTCCTCTTCCGAGAGCCTATCTAAGCCCGCAGACCCTTGCTCTGAAGCACTAGCTCTGGTTAAGTTATTTGATATAAGTAACTTTCCAGCTAAATCAGGATGAGCTTTTAACACCGCTAATCTTTCCTTTTTATTTGCTGATCTAAAACTTCTGGTCAATACTGCATGTATTCCGACTGCCGTATCATGTGCAGGACCTAACTCTAATTCATATGCTCGTTCAGCAACCCAACGCGAATTTTCGAAGATCCCACCAAAATTTCTTAAAAATTCTGATCGAGCCATTTCAGATGGAAGTTTGAAACGTTTAGGTGGATTATTTTTAATCCAAAAATCTGCTATTTCAACTCTTTTTGGAAACCAAACTTTTTCATGACTTTGGCAATAATCAATAAATTTGCTTAATGACTGAGCTCTACCCGGTCTACCTGCTAACCTACAGTGTAAACCAATATTCATAATCTTCACGTGACCCTCACAACCTTCTTGATACAAGCAATCAAAGGTATCTTTTAAATAAGTAAAAAATTGATCACCACTGTTGAAGCCTTGAGCAGATGCGAATCTCATATCATTCACGTCTAAAGTATATGGGATTATCAATTGATCTAAATTTTTGTGAGACCTCCAATAAGGTAAGTCATCATCATAGGCGTCACTTACATATTTAAAGATCTTTTCTGAACTAACCAAATCAACGGTATTCATAGAACATCGCCCTGTATACCAACCTTCTGGTTCACTGCCAGTGACTTCTTTGTGCAATGCAATCGCTTTTCTTATTTCTTTTCGCTCTTCAGAGATAGGCATGTCCTTATGTTCGATCCACTTAAATCCATGACTTGCAATCTCCCAATCCATATCTTTCATAGCCGCTACTTGCTCCGGGGAGCGCGCTAACGCTGTTGCTACTCCAAATACTGTTGGCTTGACTTTAAATTTTTGAAAAATTCTAGCTAGCCGCCAAAACCCAGCTTTTGAACCATATTCATATATCGACTCCATATTCCAATGACGCTGACCCTGCCAAGTTGTTGCACCTATTATCTCTGAAAGGAAAGCCTCAGAGCCTTTATCACCATGCAAAATGTTATTCTCTCCCCCTTCTTCATAATTTACCACAAATTGCACAGCAATTTTTGTATTTGAGGGCCAATTAACTCCTGGATAGGTCCTCCCATATCCAGACATATTTCGAGGATAACGCTTATTCATTCACTCAACCTTATTTTTCTTAACTTTCTTTAGCTGAATTTTCAGCAATTGATTATCAAATAATTAGAGATAGTGAAGTAAGATAAATCTTATAATGCCCAAAAAGCAATAATTTGTTTCACACCTTCCACTTGTTTAATATTAAATCAATCAAAACAGACATGATACTCACCTGTTTTAATCCCATTCCAGTTTCTAATTGGCCCTAGTAACCTTTTCTTAACAAGTGGGTTATCACGTTCAACAACCCCATATCTTACTAATAATTCAGCAATTACGGCTTCAGATGCTCGAATACTTCCATCCTCAATCTTCAAAGCTATCCCCAACTTCAATTCAGGCAAAATTGCCACAAAAACAGCCTCTGCTCCAGTTTTTACTGCTGCACGCATTTTTGACGCCCGCATAAGTTCTGTACAAGCCCTCCCTTCTCCTGCCACCAGATCTGGGTGCTCAAGCATAGCATTCAATAATCTATAACTCGCTTTTATTCTGCTCGATGAGCTAATTTCATTAGCTTCAGAAATAATTGCCATGCTCTGAGCCAATCCAAGTAGAGTACACGCAAAATTAGGAGCAGAACAGCCATCTATCGCATGCTGCGCGTTTATAGTACCTGTCATTTCCTCAAAACATTCTTTGACAGCCTTTTGCACTGGATGCTCTACGGAATGGTATTCACCACCGCTAGATAAGTATTTTGATAGAGTCAAAAAACCTGTATGTTTCCCAGAACAATTGTTGTGAAATTGACATGGGCTGTTATCCCCTTTTATCAAATTTGAACTGGCTTCAATATTATTGGGTATTTGGGTCCCACAACGAAGATCTGAGTCGGACTTCTCAATCTTTTTCAGCCATTTTTTAATGACATCAGTATGAAGAGAAGCACCATCGTGAGAGGCACAAGCTAAAGCTAAATGTTGACTATTTAAATTGTATTTATCTGCAGCCCCACTTTCTATTAATGGTAACGCTTGCAAAATTTTTGAAGAAGATCTTGGTAAAGTTATTCGATTAAAATCTCCCCAAGATTCTACAATCTCTCCTCTTGCATCTGCAACAACAGCATGACCATAATGAACAGATTCTTCAAATTCACCGCGCAAAACCTTAACCATCTCTACAGCTGCATGCATAAAAGCCTCTCAAATAAAATTTATTCTAATAACATATTCTAGGGCTAGAATTATCAATCAAAATTAAGTTAATGTATACAAAATTTAGTATACTTTTTAAAACTTAGATATTTTTGCAATATTAACTACTGATATTTTAAATAAGGTGATAATTATCAATGAAAAATAAATATGTTACTTCATTCCTGATTGCATTACTAATCGGAACACCAGCCATAGCTAAAGAATTCTCCACAAATAGAGTAGATTCAAAACAAGATTGGTCAGTTTTTGTCGAAAATAATCCCTCTCAATGCTGGATAGTCTCAGCTCCAAGCAAAACAAAAGCAACTCGAAACGGAAAAACAGTATCCGTAACACGTTCTGAAATTCAATTATTTGCTCTTTTTGAGCCTTCACAAAAAGTTTACGGGCAAATTTCTTTTACAAGTGGCTATCCGTTTAAACCAGGATCAACAGTTCGAGTATCAGTTGGCGCTTCGGAGCATTTAATGTCCCAAATAGAGGGCGAATGGTCTTGGCCCAAAGATTTAAAAACCAATGATGAAATAATCAAATCACTAAAACGTGGTGTTAAAGCTATAATAATAGGTACGTCTAAAAAAGGTACCAGAACTCAAGATACTTTTAGTTTACTAGGATTTTCTGCCGCCCTAGAAGAAGCGCAGAAGCGTTGTGGAACGTAATAATTAAACGGCTTCTAACAATTGAACCAATTAAAGGTTAGTGTTTTGAAACGACATGCTCCACTAAGAAACGATGTATTGACAGTCCCACGAAAAAAATTTGATGGCTTAAAAGTTAATATCATTGGTCAATCTAGAACTTCACTAATTGAGGAATTGTCAATTGCAGGCATTCGCGATGAACATCTTAATATGAGATTAAATCAGATCTGGGGTTGGTTATATCAAAAGGGTGTTACCGAATTTTCTCAAATGACTAATATTTCAAAAGAAGTTAGATTAATTCTACAACAGCATTTTGATATAGCTTTACCCAAAATAGTGAAAAAAAATGTTTCCAAAGATGGAACTAGAAAATATCTTTTAAGTTTATCAGGTAAACATGAAATTGAAACTGTATTCATACCAGAGACTGATAGAGGAACATTATGCATATCCAGTCAAGTTGGATGCACTTTAACTTGTTCATTTTGCCACACGGGCACCCAAAAATTAGTAAGAAATTTGACTGCTTCAGAAATCGTTGGACAAATCTTGCTAGCGCGACATGATTTGCAAGATTGGCCAACTAAGGACAATAACTTTACTGGCCAACCTCGTAAATTGAGCAACGTGGTATTGATGGGCATGGGTGAGCCATTATATAATTTTGATTCTGTAAAAGAAGCTATGAATATAGCCATGGACCCATCTGGGTTGTCACTCTCACGTCGCAGGATTACTTTATCGACAAGCGGTGTAGTTCCAGAAATTGCTAAGGTTGGCTCAGAGATAGGTTGTATGCTAGCGATATCATTTCATGCAACTACAGATGAGGTAAGAAACAACTTAGTTCCAATCAATAAGCGCTGGAATATAGGTGAGCTTTTAAATGCTTTACGTAATTACCCAAGATTATCTAATTCAGAAAGAATCACATTTGAATATGTTATGTTAGATGGAATAAATGATAGTGATGAAGATGCCAAACGTCTTGTAAATTTAATCAAAGGTATTCCAGCAAAAATCAACTTAATTCCCTTTAACGAATGGCCTGAAGCTCCGTATAAAAGATCAAGTAATAACAGAATTAACGCTTTTGCAAAAATAATCCACAATGCAGGTTATTCTAGTCCCATTAGAACACCACGAGGAGAAGATATAATGGCCGCTTGTGGTCAACTAAAATCAGTGACAGAAAGAGAACGAAAATCAAAAAAACAAATTATGCAAGAACTCACAAGCCAAGATTTGTTAAAATAAAAAAGTTATAAGAGCGACCATATGATAAAAAGACGAATCTTACTAACCGGTGTTTTAGCGACAGGATTATCTTCATGTTCTTCGTGGTTTCGACCAAAAATACAGCCAAAAATTACTCAAATTGTAGTCTTTAAAGAGTCGAGAAAATTATACCTTTATAGCGGTGACAAGGCCGTCAAAAGCTATAATATCGATTTGGGGTTTTCGCCTGTTGGGCATAAAATAATTGAAGGAGATGGAAAAACACCTGAAGGACGATATTATATTGATAGAAAAAATCCAAAAAGTGCTTATCACCTTTCGTTAGGAATTTCCTATCCAAACAAAAGAGACAGATCTGTAGCCAAAAAGTTAGGCAAATCACCTGGTAAAGATATATTTATACATGGCCGAGTTGGGTTTTTTGGAAGGCGTCCAAAAAAGGATTGGACATGGGGATGTATCTCGGTCTCAAACTCAGATATTGAGGAAATATACAACTTAGTAGATATTGGAACCGCCATAGATATAAATCCCTAGGCTTACAAGTTAGGTTTACTTCCCAAAAATTTGTGTCCACCAAATCTTACCATCCTCTGCTTGATGCCAGCCTAGACCCATATAATTTGCATCCTTATCAAGAATTATTGAGCGTGTATTTTCTTGATCCATCCACGCATTCAATGTTGATACATCATCTTCATAAGTCTCTGAAATATTCTCACCTATTAATTCACCAGTGAAGCCAAATTTGGCTATTCGTTCTATAGGTGAAGAACCATCAGCTCCAAAGTGCCATGCCCGGTCTTGCTGATACATATCTTGGGAATGCGCTGACGCAGCTAAATTAAGAGATTCGTGTATTACAATTTCGCGCAAAGAATTTTCTATTCTCAAAAAATTGACTGCATCTACCATTTTGCCATGCATCTTTTCTGCTCTAGACTTAGAAATCCAATAAGTTTTTCCACTAGAAGTCGTTAATTCAGCAGGATCCAAACATCCTGCCAAGAAGGTACTCAAAATAATTATTGAAATCTTACGAACCATGAAAATAAAAACCTTAAATGCTTACATCCAGAGTTTAAACCTTTATGTGGCATCAATCAAACACTTGCGCAAAGATATTGGCACTTTTTACCAAATTAATTGTTATTCGGTCACAATAATATTAAAAGATTAACAACCAATAACTAAGCGAATTTAAAAACGAAAATGAATAGAAGACAATTTACAAAATATATTGCGGGCAGTATGGCGTTAGCTAGTTTTCCTCAGTCTGGATACTCGCAAACAATTATAGAAGATTCTAAATTAGGCGATGGAGTTGTAAGAAATATTTCTAGTTTTAAAGCTCAGCACTGGAAAACATATTTTGATCATTTAGAAAATGGGGCCATTTTGTCGGATACGACTAGCAGGGCTATACATTTTTGGTCTGAAGATCAAAAAGTTTATAGGATTTACCCAACAAGTGTACCTATCTCGGACGAACTAACTAAATTAGGAAGAACAAAGATCGTGCGAAAAGTGGTAGGCCCAAGTTGGAGACCAACACCATCAATGTTGGAAACCAATCCTGAATGGCCTGAATTTGTTCCCCCAGGCCCAGATAATCCCCTTGGAACTCACGCTATGTATCTAAGCTGGAAATATTACCGAATACACGGAACACATGATACCAGGAAAATTGGTAGAAAATCGTCAAATGGGTGTATAGGATTATATAACGAGCATATTAAAGAACTTTTCGCATTGGCTAAAATAGGTACACAGGTTTTATTAATTTAACTGGCATTTTCTATTTGTTATCACTATAATTAAAAGCATCATTGCAAAACGTTACTATTACTGGTTTAATTAATTATCGAGTACTAAGCTTTAATATTACAAATAAAGAAAAAAAGTAGTTAACTTTGGAGAACAAAATGAAAAAAATACTATTAGCGGCTGCATTCTCACTGGCAGCAACCTCTCTTTCAGCAGGCTCAATGGCAACACCCAAAATGGAAGAACCTGTGGTATCAGCTTCGTCTTCATCGGGTGGCACACCAATGTTGATGCTACTTCTGGTTTTGGTTGGAGTAGCAGCAAGCGGATAAAAAAATTCTATTTCAAAGGGCTAGTCAATATTAGCTCTTTGAAATATCCATTGTTAATTTACAATTAGAATTACTGAAGAGAATATTCCTCTTTGAATAGTTCAGATAACCCAATCTTGTAATCATAATATTTCAATTTAATCGCGAGTGCTGATTTCATCTTTGAGTTGTCTACACGTTTACACTCCGAATAAAAACTCCTGACCATCTCAGATAAATTCGCAGTTAAAAAATCTATTTTTGGTGGTTTTGAAACTTTTAATAGTTGTGCGGCATAACTAAGTACCTCTTCAGGAGGAGCAGGTAAGTCGTCGCAAACATTATAAATCTCCCCAATACCAGGTCTTTCAATTGATGCTAATAAAACCTGCGCAATATCTTCTACATGAATTCTACTGAAAACCTGTGCTTCTTTAATTATTCTTTTTGCCGTACCCGCCAAAACCTTTGAAAATGGGCCTCTCCCAGGTCCATAAATTCCTGCCAACCTAAAGATATTTACCGGAACTCCAACATCTTTAGCCAAGCTTAACCATTGGTTTTCAGCTAAAACTCGATACTTGCCCCTTTGTGTAGTGGGATTCAATTCAGTATTTTCATCTACCCAATTACCTTGATGATCTCCATAGACTCCTGTTGTTGAAAGATACCCAACCCATTTTAAATCTTTAGAACTCTTCAAGGTATCATAGTATCTTTCAAATACTGGGTCCCCGGACTCATTAGGGGGGATAGATAATAGCAAGTGGCTTGCTTTTTTGATTTCAGTCGTTATGTCAGTTTTTGGCCAAATATAGGCATCAACATTGCGAGCGCTTAATATAGCCGCTTTGTTTTTATCTCTCGTTGTCGCAGAAATGCTCCAGATCTCTGGATCTAAGTATTTCTCTAAAACTTGAGCAGAATAACCATGACCAAAACTTAATATATTTCTTTTCATTGCTTACTTAATCTTTCAAATGCCCAATTTGCTGCATCGCGTATCATATAATTGTTATCGTTTAGAAACGGTTTCAAGCAAGAGATAAGCCCTAAATTCTCTGAATTTCCAATAGCGTAAATTACATTTCTTACAAATCTATTCCGCCCTATTCTCTTTATTGGTGACTTTTTAAATAGGGTCCTAAATTCCTGATCTGACAAAGTAACTAATTTCTTCAGCTCTGGAGCCATTAATTCTAAGCGTGAAATATAACCACTTTCACTTGCTGTTTTAGCAAACTTGTTCCATGGGCAAACCGCCAAACAATCATCACAACCATATATTCTGTTTCCAATTAATGGTCTTAGCTCCTCATCTACTGGACCATCGTGTTCAATTGTTAAATACGATATGCATCTTCTAGCGTCTAAAGTATAAGGGGACGGAAAAGCTCTTGTTGGACAAATATCCAAACATTTCCTGCAATTACCGCAATGATCGACCTCTGCCTGATCAATTGGCAATTCTAAGGATGTAAATATTGAACCTAAAAAAAACCAGTTTCCTATCTGTCGACTAACCAAATTAGTATGCTTTCCCTGCCAGCCAAGTCCTGCCGATTGGCCGAGTGGCTTTTCCATAACAGGAGCCGTATCAACAAATACCTTGATTTCTAACTCTTTTACTTCTTGCAATAGCCAACGACCTAACGCCTTTAAGCGTTTCTTAATGATTTCATGGTAATCATTGTTACGGGCATAAATTGAAATACATCCACTATTTTTATTTTTTAACAACTCTAAGGGATCAATATCACTACCATAGGTCTGAGCCAACATAATGATTGATTTAGTTTCAGGCCAGAGAGCCTTTGGACTTTGTCGTCGCGCTCTATTTTCTTCTAACCATTTCATCTGGCCGTGATAACCTGCACTTAAAAATTTATCTAATCTGTCAGGAGCTTCTGGAATAGAATCGGGAGAGCAAACTCTACAAATATCAAAGCCCTCAGATAATGCTTTTTTTACAAGCTTTTCTTTTAACAAATTCAAAAATCTAAATCCGCATAATGTGAAGGTTGTGGAAAACCCGCTAGATGATCAGCTAATAAGGAACGAAACGCTGGTCTTGACTTAATCTTGGCGTACCAATCCTTGACAAGATTACACCTGTCCCAATCTACATCTCTGCTGTAATCCAATACAGAAAAATGTGCAGCAGCACTAAAATCTGCTAAAGTCATTTCATTTCCAGCAAGCCATTTTCGATATTCAAGCA
>Ga0163110_10001065_pt1 | contig 13753 bp, 8 predicted proteins | sample CRUFie1St17metaG_FD_108703 | JGI IMG/M metagenome (GOLD analysis project Ga0163110, IMG submission 108703) | Marine microbial communities from the Costa Rica Dome - CRUD Field 142mm St17 metaG | ecosystem: Environmental > Aquatic > Marine > Oceanic > Photic zone | place: Costa Rica: the Eastern...
CTCAATTCACTTATGAACAAGGATCAGCTCCAGCACCAGCTCCAGCTCCAGCTCCAGCACCAGCTCCAGCTCCAGCACCAGCTCCAGCTCCAGCTCCAGCTCCAGCTCCAGCTCCAGCTCCAGCTCCAGCTCCAGCTCCAGCACCAGCTCCAGCACCAGCTCCAGCACCAGCTCCAGCACCAGAACCCGCTCCAACAGTTATATATGTAGATGGTGGTAACCATAACGGTAATTATGGAGTTTCTGGGTTTTATAACTTTTTCTCTGATTCGGAAGGAACAGTTCCAGTATATGAATTATGTATGGCTGCGTATAGTTATGAGTTTAGAAGACTTGGTGAAGCAACAAGTCATCCTTTCTATATTAGTGATACTGGATATAAACAAGCATCAAGCACTTTAACATTTAGTGGAGATGGTAATCATAACTCGGGTATTAGTGGTTCACAATCATTTATAATGTATTTAAATGGCATTTCTGCTTCATCTTCAATATACTATTTTTGTACTGTGACTCAGCATGTTATGATGGGTAAATTCAATCTTGTTGCGGCATTCGACTATCATAAATTTGAATTAAATTCGGAAAATAATAGTGCAAAAATAGTTTTATCTGAAATACCCAATGATGGAAAAATGATAATAAAATACAGAATGTGGGTTGCAGGTTTAATTTCATCAGAAGAAAATCAAGAAGATAGTGTAAAATTGGATGAACAACAACAAAAGACAGATTATTTGTATAAAATGCCTACAAATTGGCATTTTCAAGGTTCAAATGATGATGGTTTAACTTGGACTACAATACATAGTGTATTTGAATATACAAAACATAAAAGTTGGGATACATTTGAAGATTTAGACAAAATAAACATTGAAAAAAAGCCATATTCAGAGTTTTATGTTGATAATCCTGGACTTTATGAAAAATATAGATTATTAATTTTGAAAACTCGTGAAAGTATTAATTCTAATAATAACAATGAATTTTCTGTAATTATTGGTGATTTGAGATTTTATAATAATAATAATTATAGTAAAAATGTGTTATATACAAATAACAAATGGAAAAGTATAAAAAGTTTTACTACAAATGGTAGTTATGTGAGAAACGCTAATCTTGGATTAGAGTCTGGAGGACATGCGACTCATTATGGTGAATATTTAACAATAGAACTTCCCCAAAAAGGAATTGTTAGTAATATAAAACTGGTATGTTCAGAAAATATGGTTTACGATATAATATACTATGGATCAAATGATAATATTTCATGGACTTTTATTGCAGGTACAACCCAAGTCCAAATTGATGCAAATGGATATAATATTAATTTAAACTATATAAACGTATCTTATAAATATTACGGACTTGTTTTTACTAATGCTATTTATTATAACGGATCAAATAGTGCTAATAATACGAATATTATTGAAACGAATATTATTGAAACGAATAATGTAATTTATTCTTTTCTCAATATACTACCAAATGAATCCCCATCCAATGAAAATATACCAATATCTGATATAATACATTGTGTATCTATTGACAAAATAGAAATAACAACTTCTAAGATTGGTTATAATGAACCAGATTATTCATATTCGGCGAATGGTACAAGTCGGCTTGGATATAATACTGATTTAGGAGAATATAAAATATATCCTCCAAATGAGCAGACTTCTTCCAAAAAGATAAAATTGAATTCATTAAAAATAATTTCGAAAAAAATCGAAAATGGTCCAAAAGATTTCAAAATATATGGTTCCACAGATAGATTTGATTGGATAGAGATTTTGGATGTTATAAATGCTTCTCCAGTAACAAAAGATAACAAAAATAATGGATCAATATATTATTTCGATAATAATATAGATTTTTACAATTATTTTGCAATAGTAGTAAAAAAATTAGTAAATAGTGAAAAATTAGATATTGAAGAAATAATTTATTATTCAGAGCCATGGCAATTATTATATTATTGGAATATTGGTAATATAGGTATTGATTACTATTCAATCCCGTTGTTTATAAAAAATAATGAAGAAAAAGTATTGGAATACTCTTTACCATATACATTTACTAATTCTGAATATTTGACTTTAGAATCAATACAAATTGGTCCAGGTATGAGTTATGAAATGGCATATATATTTAATGATGATAACAGTACAAATATTAATGAAGTTTGTTTGTTTTATATGGGAAATAAATTATTATTTGATGGTCAATGGTATCGTATAAATCGTTCAAATAATGGAAATGTTTTAGATGTAATTGTAAGAACATCTGGAACTAACAATTCGAATGATTGGCAATATAGGCAAACATTTGATAAAGAATTATCTAATATACATTTAGTATTGACAATACATGAAGATGGATATGGTGCTTCAATTTATATAAATGGTCAACCATTTTCAAAAGATTTAGGATTGTTAGAAAAAAATGTAACACTTGAAGAAAGAAAGTTTCCATTATTTTTGGAAACACCAGAAATGATTAGTCTTGGAGGTAATTGGGAAACAGAAAAAAGAATAGGCGATTCGAATCCTAATTCAGTATTAACAAAGTTCAAAATATATAATAAGGTTTTATCTGCTACAGAAGTTTTAAAACAATATGATGAATATTCAATAGAATCTGCTTCATTAACGCATAAAATAGATAATAACAATGATTATAAGACTTTTGGCCTAGTAATATTGAAATCAAATAGTATTAAGAATATAAATATGAATAATGAAAAGGTATACTATAATACAAACAATTTAGAAGAACAAAGTAAAAATGTTATAATAAATGATTTAGAAATAAATTGTTTAGGTGAAAAAATAGATTATAGTGAATTATTTGGTCCCATAAATTCACAATCTGATTTGATAAAATATTATTCATTTGGAACAGTTGAAAGCGATGGGTTTGCGTTATTCAATCCTGGAATCTATTTTGATTCAGAAAATCCAATACTTGATACAACAAATAATAAATTTGTAAATTTTGATAGAATAGATGTAAGTAGTAGTGTATCTGGTCATGATTCTAATAAATCGATTGATCAATCATTGGAAACTTATTATAAATCAGAAAAAGATGGTATAAATAGATGGATAGGTACAGCTAAATTACCAGTATATAGAAATAAAAATTATAGATTGAGTATAGTTGGTAGTTTAGAAGACAATGTAGATACTGGAAATGTTAGATTAATAACAAGAGATTCAAATGGAAATTTATTAAAAGACTATGGTATTTTAACTTATTATAATCATGGAACTTACAATCAAATTAGAGATAGTATGGAAATAGATTTTATTTGGACAGTACCAGAAGGTAGAGAAATAATTAGTAAAAGTTTGTTATGTAAATATGTAGATTCTTTAGTAAATTTTATTGAATCTTCAAAATTTGTATTAATAAAATCTTATTATGGTGTTTCATTAAATCAAAAATATGATTTAGACAAAAACTATATAGAAATAAGTAACGATTTAACTAGTGCTGATTCGGAATTTATGACAACAAATAGTGGATTTGTGTTCATAAATGAGACTAATAATTTTGATTTAAATACAAATTGGACATTTTCTTTATGGGTTAGGATAAAACCAACTGAAAATAGAATAGTTTATTTATTCAATAATAACAATAGTGTAAATGGATTAAGCTTTATAAATATTGCATTAAATCAGGATGCTGATGAAACTACAGATTTAGGAAAGTTAACAATTCAATTTAGAAATTCAAATGGAGTATATTCAATTGATAAAAGTAATATTATTCCTTCTTGTGATTTACGTGATAACAATTGGCATCATATTTGTTTATTGTTTGACTACAACAATCCCACAAATATAAAAAATGTTAAATTGTATATTGATAAAAAGATACAAGATTCTACTACAGATAATTCTTTAGAATATTTACAATATACTGGTCAAATAGATGGAAATTTTAATAACGAAGAAAATGATTCATATTTTTCTATAGGCAATAGAGGTAGTACAAATTTAAATAAAGTAAAAGATCGTTTTAGTGTTGGTAATTTAGATATTAGAAATATATCATTTTTTGATATAGTTATAAATAATGAAGAATTGGATCTTTTGTATAATGAAGAATATATCGAACCAATAGAATTAACAACAACTTATAGTTCAGCACTTCCCACAATTCAAAAAAATAAAGTAGATGATTTGAAATTCGAATTATTACAATCAGATATTGAAGAAAAATCGATTTCAGAGGAAGAATATAAGTTGCAAGAAAGTTTTACAGAAACATTGTCATTATTAGAAGAAGAATCATATGAAAATATTCCATCTTATGCTAATAATGATGAAGTAAAATACGGAACAACTAATTATATAATGTCAAAACCAGAGTTATCTTCAAAATCTTATATAATTTCAAAACCGAAATCAATTAGATATAATAGGAGACACATTACATATAATGAGAAAATAGAACCTTGGATTATTTTTGGAACTAATGATTATAGTTTATCATCTGAAGAATCAGGGAATTGGTCTATAAATAATACAAGTAAATTTGTTGGAATATTATATGATATTATTGAATCAGATGAATTAACTATTTTGAACAATGAAATTTTTTTATTTACTGATGGTTACAATAATACTGGAAAAATACAAGGATTCAAGACAAAATATATAGATGGAAATATAAATAATCATTTGCAGATTCAGTTCAAAAAGGATAACAATATAGCAGAGAATCTAAAAATTCAAGTAAGAGGTATAGGTAATCAATTTATCAACAAATATATTCATACATTATTTTTTACAATAAAAGCGGACAATTATTCAAATTTGAAGTCATATAATCACAGTCGTGTAAGCACTTATGATGGAGAATCGATATCAATAAGTTTAATTAATGGTAATGAAAGTGGATTTGGGCCTTTAGTCTATAAATGGACTGCAATTCAGAAAAATTTATCATTATATAAATTTACAATTAATAAAATAACTAACAGATTTAATGATATTTTAGATGGAATAAGTTTGTTATTAGAACCACAACCAGAGCCAGAGCCAGAGTTTATGGAACCAGAGCCAGAGCCAGAGTTTATGGAATCAGAGCCAGAGCCGGAACCAGAAATTATGGAGCCAGAGCCAGAATGTGAGTTAATACCAAGAGTAGAATTCGGAACAAGAGGTTTTGTATACGATAAAATCTTAGAATCTTTCAAATATGTAAAAAATGCCAGTATTTATATTGGTAGATTGTTTTGTGATTTATCAAACACAAGTATATATTTATTTAGTGATGGATATAATGAAATAGGAGAATATGATAAAAATAGAATTCCATATACTGAGAATGATATAAGAAACCATATACAAATTCAATTTAATGATGATATTGGTGAAAAATCAATACAAATAAAAGCAATTGATCCGAAGTTCAATAATAAATATATTCATACTTTGTATTTTAGTGTTAATAGTGGTGAATATTCTATATTAGACTCAAAAAATCATACTGGATTTGTAAAAAATTCCAGAAAAATATTTATACCTGGACAAATATCAATAAATATTATTGGTTATACAGATATAAGTAGATCTGATTCTCCACAAGTATATAAATGGGAAACTATTCAAACAAATAAGTCCTTATATGAAACAACATTGAATAAAACAACTGATTATTTTTCAAATATTTTTGATAGAATAAGTATTGTTTCAAAAGAAAATAAAATGATAAATGAAATGACTAGAAAATCCAAAATAGAATTTGGAACAAATGAATTAGAAATATTCACAAAAATATCAGAACTGCCAAAAACAAAAGAAGAACATAAACTTGTAAATATTTTAGAAGGAACAACTATTTATATAGGTAAATTATTCAAATTAATAAATAAAGATGGTTCTATTAAAAGAATAGATTTTTATTTATTCAAAGACGGTTACAATTATACTGGTAATATAAATGAAAATAGATTACCTTATACTAAGAATGATATAAGTAATAATATAATTATTCGAATTAAAAATTTAAGAACTATTCAAATAAAAGCAATTGGTAGTTTATTCAACAATTGCTATATAGATATAATGTTTTTCAATGTTGATTCAAATATAAAAATAAGTTCAAAAAATCATGTTGGTGTAAAACCTGGAAAAATAAATATAACAAAAATCAAAGATACAAATAGATTTAGAACAAAAAATGTTTATAAATGGAAAAATTTTGAAACAAATCCAATAGTTTGTGACTATAATGTTAATAAAATAACAAATGAATATACAAACATATTAGATAGAATAGATATAAGTACTCTTAGTTGAAAACCTGACTTTTTTTTTTGATTCAGATTTTTTGGAAAGTCGATTCTTGTAAAAAATAGATTTATTTTTAGCATTATCCTTTGAAATAGCAATTAGTTTTCTAATATTAGGATAAACAGACTCAAATAAAGAGATTTTTTTACTTGGTAATGTATGTAACAAACCATATTTATTTCTTGATTCAACTTCACATATAGCATGTATATGTGAAAATTCTTTATTAATAACCAATAAATCTTTTCTTAAATCATCAATACCTTTTTGAATTTGTTGTATTGGATTTTTAATATTAGCCACGTTTGATTTATCAAATACAGGAAATGCTCTTGGGAGTATTGCAAAATAAGTTGGTAAATTTTTCTTCCATTTAATAGAATCTTTGAAAGCTTGTTTAAATCTGTCTTGTTTTGTTTGATATTCAATAACAAGATCCCAATATTCATCAATTATACTAAGAACTTGTGGACTAAAATTAAATATTGGTTTATTATTGGTGTTTTTTCTTTTAGTCATTTTTTTAGATATTTTAGTTCTTTTCCTTGTTTTCATATATTATTACTTTATAACTTTCTATATTATTTTATCTTAAAAATAATCAAGCTATTTGTTTTCCACACTGATCTTCAACTTTAATATATCTTTCCATAATTTTTGAATGAAGTTGGGACTGATTCGCATCGACTCTTTTAGATAGTTGTGAAATTATCATATATAAATCTGAAATAAATACAAAAAAAATCCAAGTCAAAAGTAATAATCCACCAATAACATATTTTATAAGATCCTTATTAAGATTTTCAGCATCTATATATTGAATTGAAATTGAAATAGCAATTAAAATTCCAGCAGTAACAAAAATAGCTATAAGTTTTTGTTGAACGTTCATTATAATTAATAAAATAAAAAAATTTTTTTAACAATAATTCTGTCTATTATTTTGAAAATCGTCATAATAAGATCTTGGAATTTGCTTTATTTTGAAACTCATTCTATGATGTTTTGTAAACCCATGCTTTAATATTCCATCAATATGAGCTTTTGTACCATAGCCCATATTTTTTCTCAATCCATATTTTTCATCTAAATCTGGATTTTCATCACATAAAGATTCAATATATTCATCATGAGCAACTTTTGCAATTATACTTGCCATTCCAATACATATATGAGTATCATCTCCTTTTACAAAACATTCATGTGGAATAAAGTCGTCTTTATTACAATATGGTTCAAATCTATTACCATCGACATAAATCATATCAAATGGAACAGTTATTTTATCCAAAGTTTTATGAAAAGTCATCATTGTTGCTTTAAGAATATTATATTTATCAATTTCTTCTGATGTAGCAGAATCAATAGCCCAAAATATAGCATTTTCTTTAATCCATTTACACAATATTTTTCTCTTTTTTGAACTAATTTTTTTAGAATCCCAAGATTTTGGAAATCCACATTCAGGTTCATCAACATCTTTATTATTATCCCATATTACAGCACCGCAAAAAAGTGAACCAAAAAAGGGACCTCTACCAACTTCATCTAATCCAACACATATCATGATTTATTTAAACTTATATTACTTTTATTAGTGCTTAATAAAATCAAAATTTATCATTTGAAATAACATTATAAATATCCATTGGATCAAGGTCATCTTCTAATTCAGATTCTTCCTCTTCTTCTTCAATAATATTTACATACGCATTTTCTTGAAATATATTTATTATTTCAGATACAAAATTTTCTTTACCATAATGATGTTTCATAAGAATTGGATTTTTCATAATAAGACTTTCTTCTACAAAAAATTTACACATATCTATCAACTCTGGTAATAAATCACTTATAAAAGAATCTTCAACATTTTTCAAATAATTTTCATCATTAGTTAAAACAACTTCATTATCAATATTTGAAGTTATATATGGTTCTTTTGGGGAATTATGGGGATCTGCTTTCTTCTTGAGAGCATTTAGATAATTCATATGTTATGTACTATAATCATATATTGACTAATAGTCTTATTTGGTTTTCTATAAATCATCAAATAAATAGTCTTTAATATAGACGCATTACAATCAATTAAAAGAGCTATAAATACAAATATGAAATAGATTATTTAGTCGCGCGCATCATATTGAAAACAATTACAAGTGTTTTCATCTGACTCATCACAACAACAATCACAAGTATTTTTTACAGGTCTAGATAAATATTCAAAAATTTTATTATCTTCTCCAAGATCTAATAAAGGTGAATATATATCAAGTATTGTTTGTGCAAAAGCACTACGTTTTACATCTTTTGTATCTAGCTTAACAATTCCAATACCGTTGTTATATATTTCATGTTTGTTTTTATAGAAATTGTTAATAATTTTTAGAAAATTAACTAAACCATTTTCTTTAATTTTCAAATCACATTGAGTTGAATCTCCTGTTACAATTATTTTAGAATTTTCCCCCATTCGTGTTAATATCATTTTCATTTGAAGAGGACTACTATTTTGCATTTCATCAGCAATAACATAAGTATCTGTAAAAGTTCTACCTCTCATGAATCCGATTGGAATTATTTCTATTTTTCCAGATTTTACTAAAGAATTAATATCAATATTATTATTGGATTTTTCATCATTAAAAATATCATAAAGAGGTTGTATCCATGGATTCATTTTATCATCTATAGTTCCTGGTAAAAAACCAAGATTTTCATCTTCAACTGAAACAATTGGACGTGTTAATACAATTTTTTTTACTGAATTATCTTTTAACTTTTCAATAGCTGTTTTTACTGCCAACCAACTTTTACCAGTTCCAGCAGGTCCATGTACAACAACAAGACTTATTTTATTATCTTCCAATAATTGTGAATATTTTTCTTGTTTTGACGTCAATATTTTTGGTTTTGAACTAGCAAAATTATTTCCATTTTTTAAAGCATTGCACACATAGGATAAATAAATGAATACTTTAAAAAACATTGCTATAATATTCACATACAAAATCTTTTTGAATATTCAATGTCATAATCAAATACTAAATCTTTGACAAAATAATACTTATTTTCAAAACTGATTTCATTATTAGTTGATGGATTAGGACTGGTTAAATAAATTTCATTAACATCTTTAATATTAGTATTACATGCTAATAAATTTTTCCCATTAATGTTCATGATACAATTTGTACAATATGAATTCGAAAAACATGAACATGATGGCAAAGTCAAATATTTCAATAAATTACATTCATAATGTTTTTTAATATAATTCAATCCATCTAAAATCGAAGTTCCCTTACATTTATCAATATTTACTCCATATACTTGTGTATATGTGAATTTGTTCTTTCTTAATCCATTGATAATAAAAGTTTTGAAATTGTTATGTAACTTAAGAGGTTTTAAATACATTTTGGACTTTATAGCATATACATAATTTATAAAAAGTAAATCATTTTTTCAAAAAAATGACACACTTTTATTTATATAATAACAAAACAGCAACAATTAACATGGATAACTCATTTGTTTATAGCAGTAATGGAAGTCGTACAAGATTATTTTCAATAATTAATATTGACGATCAAGAAATAAATCAACCTAAAGAACTAAAACTTTCATTGTTTAAACATCAAAAGAAAGCAATATGGAAAATGATAGAAATTGAAAATACTCATAAAATAGTTAGAAAAGATATTAACAGAGAATTGAGAACAAATTTTGGAATTTATTCTGATAAAGTAGGTTCTGGAAAAACTCTTGTAATGGCTACATTATTGAATGTTAATAAAAATCCAAGTCCAGCATATATATTACCTCAACAAGTTACAAATCATGTTATGGTATCAAGAATTGGTGACAATAGAAGAAATACTTATTTCAACATTAAAACTACATTGATTATTGTACCACATGGTTTGACAAATCAATGGGAAAATACGTTAATAAAGGATGTTGGATTAAATATTCAGAAAGTGAATACAAAAAGAATGGTATCACAGTTGATAAATGATATTAAAAATTATATAAAAATGGAAAGTGATGCTTCATCTTCAACTCAAATAGAACCTATACCTATTATTCTTATTTCTAATACAATGTTCAGACATTTTAATTCAGAATGCTATGAATATAATAGAGTAAATAGTTTAAAAATTAAATGGAATAGAATTATTATTGATGAACCCCATACATTTGTTTTGCCCGGAAATAGTTTAAAGTCCGATTTTTGCTGGTTTGTTTGTGCAACTCCAAATGATATATTGTATTCTAATAGACAATGGTTGAGATACATTATGGGTGGAGAATATTATTATGAACGTATGAATCCAAATGAATTGGCTGTAATTAAAAGTGAAAATCATGTAATTGAGCAATCATTGAGATTACCACCATATATTGAAAATTTTATCAAATGTAAAGCTCCAACTTATTTGTTTGACAGGAGAATACGTAATAACTTACCAACAGAAGCTTTAGCAAGATTACATGCAAATGATGTAATGGGGGCAATGGAAATTTTGAACATAAATGCCAAATCAGAATCTAGTATATTGGATTCATTGATAGAAAATTATAAAAATAGAGTTCATAATGAAAAATTGGAAATCACCAGATTAATGCAAATTAGAAACATTAATGAATCTGATAGAAGAGATAGAATTCAAAGACATGAAGCAAAAGTAAGGGAATTTGAAAATAAGATTAAGTCAATTACAGAAAGAGTTACAATATCTGAAAATTGTCCAATTTGTTTGGATAGTGTATCAGATCCACGAGCAATTACAAATTGTTGTCATAAATCTTTCTGTTTTGAGTGTATTTTGATGGGTCTAAAAGCTTCTAACAATAGATGTCCAATGTGTAAATCAAATATACACACAAATTCACTTCATATTGAATCAGCGGTTCATATTGATAAGAAGATTAAGCTAGACAATAATCCAAAAACACCAAAACTGTTATCAAAAACAGATACTATACTAAAAATGATTAAAAATATGGATGAAAATTCAAGATATTTGATTTTCTCAGAATATGATAATTCATTTCAAAGAATTTCTTATAAGTTGTCAGAAGCAATGATTCCTTTCAAAGTTTTGAAAGGAAGTGTTGATGAACAACAAAAAAATATTAAGAAATATGAATCTGGAGAGATTAAGATACTAATGCTTAACGCAAATAATTTTGGAGCAGGTCTTAATCTTCAAAAAACGACAAATATTATTATATATCATCAATTTAGAACAGAAGATTTAAAAACTCAAGTTATTGGAAGGGCTCAAAGAATTGGAAGACAAACACCATTGAATGTTCATTATTTAGAGTATGAAGTCCAAAACTAATTATTTAGAAATCATCTTTTTTTGCATATAAGTATAAATGTTATTGTAACCAAGTTCTACCATAGTTCCAGCCATAGTTGAAAAGGCTATTTCAAATTTAGCATATCTATTATTAAATCGGGTTCCATATTTTCTTGAACATTTGTCAATTGCAGATACACTACCAATCATATTTGGACAACATTTCCCAAAATATTTTTCAAGAATAATAGCTATATCTGAAATAAACAATTCTGAATTTGTTGAACTTATATTTGTTTTATTAGTCATTTTTCTTACATATAAACGAGCTGCCATTTTCCATTCTTGTTTCAATATATGAGAATTATAATTTAAAACAACACTTTTTTCAAATCCTTTCAAACATCCAGTTATACCAAAATCAATAATACCAAGTTTATCTCCTAAACAAATTAAGTTACCTTTATGAAGATCAGAATGCCAATGACCATCTATAAATGAACTATGAAAAGCAAAATTCCAAAGAATTTCTGCCATATTAGTTTTTTCAATTTCTGAATCTATATCATCAAAACTTTTACCTTTCAAATATTCGAGACAAATTAGATTTTTATTTGAAAAGACTCTATATGGTTTTGGAATTTTTATATTCTTGAAAATTTCTGAATTTGAATATTTATTATAAAAATATTCTATTTCACATAATTCAAATTCAAAGTCAGCTTGTTTTATCAAAGAATCTTTTATTTTGTACAATTTATCATTCAAGTTTATAAAGCCAAGATTAGAAAATATGGTCAATAAATTATAAATTATATAAAAAGACGTTTCTATTTTTTTTTCAATATTGGGTCTTTTAATTTTTATTACAATATTTTCATTATTAACACTCGTCATATATGTAACTGCTATACATCCAGCACCAAGTTTAATGGGTTTTTTCTCATAGTTTATAAATTTCTTAGCATTTTCAAGCATTATTTTTTCATCTTTTTTACTTAAGCCAGGTACATTATTGGTTAAACTCGATAATATATTACATATTTTTTCTGAAAATATATCAGAATGATGACTTAATACTTGCCCAATTTTTATACCAGCTGGTCCAATTAATATTAACACATATTTAAGAAGATTTGCTATAATTAATTCGAATAATAAAAAATAATTAATCTTTGTCATTATTTATTATTCAATTCTATAGCATTTAAGTCATAAAAATGATATATGATTTACTATATTTTACTTAAAAATAATCAAATTGAAACTATGAATCCTGAATATATAGAAGAAGTGTTGTCTTTTCCTTATAAATTAGATGGATTTCAAATTGACGCCATTGATGCTATTCTGAAAGGACACAATGTATTGACTTTATCACATACTGGTTCAGGTAAAAGTAGTATCGGAGAATTTGCAATTGCAAACGCAATTAAAAATGGTAAACGAGCTATTTATACAACACCAATAAAAGCGCTCAGCAATCAAAAATATGGTGATTTTCAAAAGAAGTTTTCTGGTTCATGTGTTGGTATTTTAACTGGTGATATTAAGGTAAATCCAGATGCACAAATATTGGTTGCTACGCAAGAAATTATTTGTAATCTGTTATATACAAATATTGAATACTTTGAAGATGTTGGAACGCTTGTAATTGACGAAACACATTATTTGAGAGATGCTAATAGAGGTACAGTTTATGAACAAACTATTGCGATGATTCCTAAGAACATCATTCTTGTAATGCTAAGTGCTACTTTACCAGGCGCTCATAATCTTTCAAAATGGGTTGAAGATATCAAAGAAAAACCATGTGTTATGACTTCAACAAATGTACGCCCGGTTCCTCTTGTACACCAAGTTTATTGGAACGGCGAATATAAACAAGTATTAGAAGGTGATCATAATTTTGATGAACACGCATATAAATCTATGTTTAATGTTTGGAAAGAGTCCAAAAATGTTCGTCTCAAAGATAAGCCTTCTGATACCACTACTCTTATTAAGTTCTTAGATAACTTAAGCGAAAGAGAATTGTTCCCAGCATTATTCTTCCAATTTTCAAGAAAAGGTTGCGAAAGATTAGCCAAAATGATTCAACGTTCATGGTTAGATGGTAAA
>Ga0163110_10001067_pt1 | contig 13751 bp, 9 predicted proteins | sample CRUFie1St17metaG_FD_108703 | JGI IMG/M metagenome (GOLD analysis project Ga0163110, IMG submission 108703) | Marine microbial communities from the Costa Rica Dome - CRUD Field 142mm St17 metaG | ecosystem: Environmental > Aquatic > Marine > Oceanic > Photic zone | place: Costa Rica: the Eastern...
CCTGCCAGCCAATTGACCGCCACTTTTTCCAACATGCCCCAGACAGGGAAGTTGAATGCGTTGATGTGCACAGCGACCCCTTGTTTGGGGACCAGCAAGTGGTGTCCTCCGAATGTCCCCTCTTTTCCAAGTGGCACGAAATCGCCGTCGGTCGCAAAGGGTGTGTCGGGCAACTTCCGGCGAAGGCTTGCATTGGCGAACAGATTGCCAATGCCTCCTTCGATGTCGATCCACGAATCTGCACGTGTGGCCCCTGTGGCCCAGCTGACCTGATAGAACTCCTCTTTCATGGCATGCAGGTGCAATGCCAAACGCTTCAGCATGCGCCCGCGCTCTTGGAAGGTCATGGTGCGTAGCGCGGGGCCTCCAACCTCGCGTGCGAACACGTATGCGGATTCCAAATCGAGTCCGGTGGAATCTGCATGGGCAATGAGTTCGCCATCGATGGCGTTGAAAAGGGGCGTGCCTTTACTGTCGCCGTAAACCCATTGGTCGTTGAGGAGGTTGCCGAGTTTTTTCATGGAGTTCGTCGTTGCTTTGCGAAGGTAGCGGGAGTCGGATGGTTTCATTTCAGCCCAGGGCAGATTTCAAGTTTGTCGCTGGTTTTGGTGGGATGCAACCGCTGTATAAAGCCACTCTTAGCTTTCGATGAACTTGCGATTAGCGTCGATGAAAAAAGAATTTTTCCCGCCAACATGCTTGGGAATTTCAAATGTGTTTCTCTATCTTTATCGCGAAGACCTCAATAACCGACGGTCTGACCCTCTGATCCGAAAGCAAACAAACCTATTCTTATGAAGAACCTATTCGCAATGACTGCTGCCCTGATGATGGGCTTTGGTGCGACCGCCAGCAACGTAGAGCTGGTTGTCGAAGCTGTTGACAACAACGGCACTGTTCCTGGCAACACGTACCGCGTGTACGCTGTGTTGCCTTCTGCTCAACACTCTCTCCACGCTGTGTTCGCAGCTGAGGATCACGTGTTGAACGTCGCAACCACTGGTTCTTTCTTCCAGCACCAGTACGGCAGCTACTCTTCACTCGACGTGAACGAAAGCATTGTGGCCATGGAGCCAGGCTTGGCTTTTGACAGCTGGGTGACTGTTGGCGCCAAGAACAGCGACGACAACAACTTGTGGACCATTGGCATCGACTACAACAACTTCCTCGCTGGTCAGGAGTTGACTGTGACCGACGGTGCTTGGTTCGTGGTTCCCACCGACGTGCAGGCTGCTGCGGCTGCCGGCAACAAGGTGCTCTTGATGCAATTGACCACTGATGGCACTGCCACTGGCGTGTTGAACCTCCAAGGCCGCGACGGTCAGGGCGGAACATGGCGCTCACACGACCTCACTTTCACGTCGAATGACGCGAAGGTGTTTGGTTGCACTGACGCCTCTGCTGCCAACTACAATGCAGATGCCACTTACAACGATGGCACTTGCGAAGGCGCTGCAACAGAAGGCCTCACTGGCATTGCTGCGGATACGAAGTGGAACATCTTCCCCAACCCTGTGTTCGAGAGCACGTTCAGCGTGAAGTTCGACAAGGACATCGTGTTGGGTGAGGAGAACATCGTGGTTGAGGCTTCTGACCTCAGCGGTAAAGTGGTGTTCACTCAAGAGTACACGCAAGGTGACGTGGTTGGTGGCAACCGCATCTTGGTGAAGCACAACCTCGCTGCTGGCACGTACAATTTGTCTGCCAAGCACGTGGACTTCTCTTCAGCTCAGACTTTCGTGGTCACTCGCTAAGAGACCATCAACGACTTTCAGAAGGGGAACCATTTTGGTTCCCCTTTTTTTGTGCCCAGCTGTAGGTTCCGTCTCACACGCAGATATCTTTGCTTCATGAATCGATTTACATGTTTGTTCCTTGGGTTTCTTGGGTTGACCCTTGCCACGTCCGTGGTGGCGCAAGGCGACCTGTCTGTGGCCAGCGGACCCATGATTGGCCACGTCAGCATGCGCTCAGCCCAATTGTGGATTCAGACCACGCGTCCAGAGGCCGTCTTTGTGAAGTACAAGGCAAAGGGCGAACAGGCGTGGATGACCACAGCCACTTCCAACACGACACGTGAACACGCGCATGCCGCCCATGTCACCTTGGAGGCTCTTGAGCCTGGCACCATGTATGAGGTGAAGTTTGTGGTGGGAGGTGAGGAGATGTCTGCTCCGTTGCAGGTGCAAACCCAAGTGCTTTGGGATTACCGCATGGATCCGCCGCCATTTTCCTTCGTGACGGGCAGCTGCGCCTACATCAATGAGGCTCAATATGACCGCCCAGGCAGACCTTACGGAGGCGGGTATGAGATCTTCGAGAGCATGGCTGCGGACGCCCCAGACATGATGCTTTGGCTGGGGGACAACATCTATCTGCGAGAAGTGGATTTTCAGTCCTATTCCGGGTTTTTGCACCGCTACAGCCACACCCGCCAAACCCCTGAGATGGCGCCGTTGTTGAAGGCGTGTCCCAACTATGCGATTTGGGATGACCATGACTTTGGTCCCAACGACAGCGATGGAAGTTGGGTGCATGCGGAATGGTCCAGGGAAGCGTTCAAAACGTTCTGGAGCAACCCGAGCTATGGGCTGCCTGAGTCTCCACGATGTGTATCTACAGCGTTCCGGTTCGTCGACATGGAATTTTTCTTGTTGGACAATCGGACGTATCGGGTGAATCACCAGAACAAAACCAACACGCCACAAGTGCTGGGGCAAGCCCAAATTGATTGGCTGATTCAAGCCCTCCAAAAGTCTCGTGCACCTTACAAATTCGTATGCATTGGCGGTCAGGTATTGAACGACGCCGCGGTGTACGAGAACGTGTCTCAATTCCCTTCCGAGCGCGAAGAAATTCTTCGCCGGCTTGCTGAGGAGGACATTCGTGGCGTGGTCTTTCTCTCTGGCGACCGCCACACCACAGAACTGTCGGAGATGGAACTCTCCAATGGGCAAATGGTGTACGATTTGACGGTGAGTCCCTTGACCTCCGGACCGGGACACGCAAGAGAAGAGGGAAATTCCCTCCGGGTGGACGGAACGTACGTTGAGCAACGCAACTACGCCAAGTTGTCGTTTGACGGGCCGCGCAAGGACCGCAGTTGCACCATCGAGGTCAAAGACACCTTTGGAGAGACCTTGTGGACCCGAACTTTGGGTGAATGAGCCTGCACAGCAGAACAGATTACACGAAGGGCGCGTTGGACGAATCGGCCGTGGCCGAAGGGCCATGGGCGTTGTTGGAACAGTGGGTGAAGGAGGCGGTGGATGCGGGCATTTCAGATCCGACGGCGTTCACCCTGAACACCCTCGATGCGGAGGGCTTTCCGCATGGCCGAATCGTCTTGCTTCGGGACACCCGAGATGAACAGCTGGTGTTCTAAACCAACTATCTGAGTGAAAAAGGCCAAGATGTGGAGCGTCTGGGCAAGGCTGGGGCGACGTTTTTTTGGCCCCATGCGGAACGCCAAATCCGGGTGCGTGGCACGGTTGCCCGTGTGTCAGAAGCAGAATCGGACATCTATTTCGCATCGCGTCCACGGGGAAGCCAGCTCGGGGCGTGGTCCTCACAACAAAGCACGGAAGCCGTCAACCGAAAACAGCTTGAGTCGCAGTTTGACGCAGAATCGGCCCGCTTTGAAGGAAGAGATGTCCCACGTCCACCTCATTGGGGCGGATACGCAATCACGCCAGAAGTCATTGAGTTTTGGCAAGGTCGGGCGTCGAGAATGCACGACCGCATTGTATGCCGTCGCAAGGAAGGGGAGAGCACATGGGGCACGGTGCGGCTCCAGCCTTGATTCAGTCGTCGACCCGAACCACCAACCCCTTGAGGTAGGATCCTTCCGGGTGGAACACGTTCACAGGATGGTCGGGTGGCTGGTGCAATCGGTGCAAAATGCGGACCGTCCGCCCGGCTTGGATGGCTGCGGCCACAATCGTGTTGGCAAACAGGGTATCGTCTACCGCTTGGCTGCATGAAAACGTGAACAACAAGCTGCCCGGTTTCATGCCTTGCAGGGCGCGAAGGTTGATTCGCTTGTAGCCTTGAACGGCGGCATGCCTTGCTGAGGCACGCTTGGCAAAGGCCGGAGGGTCGAGCACGACGATGTCGTAGTCACCAAGTTCGTCGGCTTTCAGATACTCCAACGCATCGGCTTGGATGGAGGTGTGGGATTGAACGGACAACTCGTTCAGTCGCACATTGTCTTCGCATACGTCAAGGGCCCGTTGGGAACTGTCCAGGCTGTGGACTTCCGTGGCGCCTGCCTTCATGGCGTAGATGCTGAACCCGCCTGTGTAGCTGAACACATTGAGCACTTTTTTTCCCTTGGACAGCGATCCGAGCAGCGCACGGTTTTCCCTTTGGTCGAGAAAGAACCCGGTCTTTTGGCCTTTTTCCCAGTCAATGTCGAAGCGGTGACCATGCTCTGTGGCAAAGTGTCCCGCCGGGGCGCTCCCCCAAACCCAGCCATCTTCGCTGGCTTCGCCTCCGTTTTTGAGAAGGGTTTTCGCGCTCTTGTCGTAGATGCCCACCAAAGTGTCTCCAAGGGCTTCTTTGAAAGCTTCCACGAGCGTGGGAAGTGCACGATGCATCCCTGGGGTATGGCATTGCAACACCAGCACGCCGTTGTAGAGGTCTGCGATCAAGCCAGGCAGGCCATCTCCTTCCGCATGAACAAGTCGGCATGCGTTTTGGCTGGCGGATTGAAAGAGGTTCAAGTCCCTCCGAACGGCCACGGCTTGGGCAATTTGCATGTGCCACCATGCGTCGTCAGGGCAATGCTCGTCAAACGTCAGCATACGCACTGCGATGCTCGCTTGAGGGGCGTAGTGCCCCCATCCCAGCGTGCCGCCCTTGTTGGCGCAGACCTTGACCCAGTCTCCTGCTTGGGGGTCGCCTTGGATGTGCTTGATGCCACCACTGAAGACCCAGGGGTGCTTCCTGCGGATGCTTTGGTCGCGTTTGGCTTTCAAGGTCACCGTGGAAAGGGCGGAGGTGGTGGAATTCATGGTGCAAAATTAACCCTGGGCTTCCTTGCCCGACCATCGAATCCAATTCGGGTTGGCTTCGATGACCCCGCTTCGGTACCAGGTGGCTAGCAACGCCCGCAGCGGATGCCTGTGACCTGGAGCCTTGGACAAAAGCCATTCTTGGGGTTGAATGGCCCCACTTGCGAGGTCTTCCTTGAGCGCTTGTCGCCATTGTTTTTTGTCGACCGTGCACAAGTCGCACTGCCCGCACGGCGCATGCGATGCATCCGAAAAGGCACGTTCGAGGTGTTGCGACCGACAGCCCTGGGATGCCTTTGCAAACGCTCGGACTTCTTCGAGTTTTCGTAGCATGAGTTCGAGGCGACTGTGGTCCACAGTCACGGTGTTGGTGGCCTGCCTAGGCTCGGTCCATGTCAGTTCAAAGCGTTCAGAAGCGGGCTTCCAATCGAGCCATCCCATGGCGTCAAGCGCTTCGAGGTTCATGCGCACTTGCGCTGCGGTCGAAGGTGGGGCCAGCGCATCCGCACGGTTGAGCTGATTGGCGAGTAGCGAGAGGTCCACCTCCATGGGCTGGGATGGCGCTTGACGCTCAATCCATTGGGCCAGCGTGTGCAAGGGCGGGGCGAAGGACTCGTTCACGGGTGATCCCAGCCATGTGATGGTGCCAACTTCGGCATTGGCATTTCGGCATTCACGCAAATCAAAGTGACCGGCCAAGGACAACAACCGAAGGGCGGGCAAGTGCTTTGGCTCGGTAACAGGAAAGGGAGCTTCAGGCTGTTCTCCATACGTCGCATGTGAGGCATTGGCGGCCCATTGATACGCCTCTTGAATCTGTTTCAACGCAGGGAATTGACGCTCGATGCGACCCTGCAACACGTCAAAGTCGCTGTCTTCCACATAGAGAATGCACGAAGCGGGTTGGCCGTCGCGTCCTGCCCGTCCTGCTTCTTGGATGTAAGATTCGAGGTTGGGGGGTGGGCCTGCATGAAACACCCAACGGACGTGAGGCGCGTCAATGCCCATGCCAAACGCACTGGTGCACGCCAACACTTGCAATTGTCCCGACATCCACCTTTGCTGTCGGCGTTGCTTCTCTTTGGCCGGCAGTCCTGCATGAAAAGAGGCGGCGGCAAGGCCTGCCGCTTGGAGTCGTTGACTCCAGCGTTCGCTGTCGTGGCGGCTTTGGACATACACCAATCCTTGTCCTTGTTGCAAAGCCGCATCGTGCAAGAGCACCGCATCGCGGTCTCCCCAGCGTGACACTTGATAGGCAAGGTTGGGACGGCGCATCGGGGCCACGTGGCTTTGTGCCCCTTGCGGCATTTGGGATGCGATGTCTCGGACAACTTCCTCCGTGGCCGTGGCGGTGAATGCCCCCCACACGGCGTCGGGGAAGCGATCGTGCAGGGAAGAAATGTTTTGAAAAGCAGGGCGGAAGTCGTGTCCCCATTGGCTGATGCAATGGGCTTCGTCGACAACGATGGTCGTCACATTCCAAAAGCCATGTCGCGCCTCAAAAAGCGGATGCGTCAGCCTTTCGGGAGACAGGTACAGGAATTGGGTCTTCCCAAAACGAACGTTGTCCAAAACGCGATCGCCGTTGTTGCCCACCCATGCTTCGGCGCGAATGCCCCTTTGCCGCAGTTGATCGCATTGGTCTTCCATCAAGGCCACAAGCGGCGTCACCACCAGGCAAAGTCCGCCTCGGGCCAAAGCGGGCAACTGAAAGCACAAGCTTTTTCCTCCACCGGTGGGCAACAAAGCCACGACGTGATTCCCTTGGGCCAAATCCAAGACCGGGCCGACTTGGTGGGGGCGCAGGTCTGAGAATCCCCAATGCGTCTGAAGCAGGGACTGCAGATGCGCCGGAAGGCCTTGGGAAGTTTCTTGCGATGACATGCGGAGAAGACGGACGGGATGCCGATTTTTGGCCCCCAATCGAAAGAACAAAAGTGATGAGGAACGTCGTAGCAGGAAACTGGAAGAGCAACAAATTGTTGAACGACGCGCGTGCGTGGATGGACGGCATGTCCTCGTGGCTTGCCAAGAATGGAGGTGTTGATGTCATGGTGGCGATGCCCGCGCCCTACCTCGCGGCCTGTGCGCCTGAAGCGCCCGAAGGCTTGTATGTGCTTGCCCAAAACGTCAGTGCAGAAGGCTTTGGCGCACACACTGGGGAATACACGGCGGAGATGTTGAAGTCTTGTGGCGTGGCAGGAGCCATTGTGGGACACAGTGAACGACGCGCGCGCTTCGGCGATGCCGATGCCGTGGTGGCGGCCAAAGTGGATGCCCTTTTGGCGGCAGACTTGACTGCGGTGTTCTGCTGTGGAGAAACCTTGCAGGAGCGTGAATCAGGACGTGCAGAGGACGTGGTGTTGCAGCAGTTGCAGGCCGGCGTCTTGCGCATCCCCGTGGACCAAATCGGCAACGTGATTGTGGCCTACGAACCTGTTTGGGCCATCGGCACGGGCGTGACTGCGACTTCAGCGCAAGCCCAGGACATGCATGCCAGCATTCGCGGCTGGTTGACAGAGGCTTTCGGCGCGGAAGTGGCTGAGTCCATTCCGGTGCTTTACGGCGGATCCTGCAAACCGAGCAATGCCGCAGATTTGTTCTCCCAAAAGGACATCAACGGGGGCCTCATTGGAGGGGCTTCCCTCAAGCCTGAAGATTTTCAAGGGGTCATCGAAGGACACCCTGCGCTGAACCGCTGAATCGTGGCCAAGGAGTTTCACAGCTGGAACGTGTTGCTCGACCCCGTCTTGCCGGCGCGTGAGGTGGTGGTGGCTTACTTGAACGAATGTGGATTTTCCATGTTTGAGCCCCATGAGCAAGGGGTGCTCGTGCATGGGGAAGTGGAGGAGGTGAACGAACAGGAGGCGGACCTGCAGCTCGAGGCTGTGGCCGCCTTTGCCACGGTGCGCGTCGACAAGCAACGTGTGGCGCAAGAAAACTGGAATGCCAAGTGGGAGTCTGAATACCCCCAAGTGGTGGTGGAGGATGGCGCTGGCGAGCTTGCGTGCACCATTCGGGCGCCTTTCCATGACACCCCTGCGTCAGGCGTGGATGTGATTGTGGCGCCGCAGATGAGCTTTGGAACTGGGCACCATGCGACCACCCACTTGATGACGGCAAGGCTGCTTTCGCTGCCTTTGCAAGGCCAAAATGTCTTGGACATGGGCTGTGGCACTGGTGTGCTCGCGCTTGTGGCAGCCAGAGCAGGGGCGGGATCGATTTTGGGCATCGACATCGAACACGACGCGGTCCAAAACTCCCAAGACAACCAAGCCTTGAATGCCGACCTCGCTACGTCGGACATGAACTTTGTTCAGGGTGACGGTTCGGCATGCGACGACATGCCTGATGGAGCGTGGGATGTGGTGTGTGCCAACATTCACAAAAATGTCCTCGTGGCAGACATGACGCGCTATGCAAGGACGTTGAAGAAAGGTGGACACCTGTTGCTCAGCGGATTTTTTGAGGGTGATGTGCCCGCACTGGAGGCTTCGGTGCACGCCGCAGGGATGGAGGTGCTGGGCGTGGATGTGCGGGACGGCTGGGCGTGCATGCATTGTGGGAAACCTTTGGGGTGACAAGCCCACAGACGAGGCGGGCAGAATCTACCTTCGGTCCATGATCGAACGCTTGTGCCTGGTCCTGATGGTCCTGTGGATGGGGACCCTTTCGTACGCCCAAACCAGCGACAAAGTCGAGGATGCCGCGGCTTTCCTCAAAGAAATGGAGCGCAAGGCATCAGATGTCGGGTCGGGAGAAGCCAAGTGGATTCGACGCGACTTCAGCCACGCCTTTGAAGAGGACGCGGTGGGAGAAGAAAGGCGCCAAGAGTTCATGCAGATGGTTCGCTTTCTGGAGACCAACCGCGTGAAGTTCAGCACAGGAATCTTGGGGTATTTCCGTGGGGCGAGGGTGGTTCTCGCGCGTCAGGATTGGAAAACCTGGGAGGATTGGCATGGCCAACTCGCCTATTTCCAAAGCCGTCCCAAGGAAAGGAAAGCGTGCGCATCCTACCTGTCTCTTTCCGAAAAGCTCTTCCAAGAAGGCATGCTTTTTGCGTCCAGTGCGGCCACGTGGCTGGTGCGTCAAGGGGACTTGGTTTTGCGTCTCGATGCGTCGGGCAAGCCCACGATCGAATGCAAAGGCGGCACATTGGTCTGTCTCTCGAAGGGAGACAGCGCCCGGGTGCGAGACGTGAAAGGTCAGTTCAAGGTGTTGGAAGGCCGCTTTTACGGCAGCGAAGGCCGCGTGGAATGGGAGCGTACCACCAACGAAGGTGATTTGTCTGCGGAGTTGGGGGATTTCGAGGTCCGCATGAAAGGCAGTTCGTTCACCACAGAAGAGGCCCGTCTGCGGAGCACGTTGTTCGACCTTCCGTTGGAAGGGGTACTCAGTTTGAAGGTGCAACGAGAAGACAAACCCGCGCGGAGGACATATCCCCGATTCGAGTCTCGTGCGGGCCGGGTGCGTCTCGACGATGTGTTCCCTGGCGTGTCTTACGAAGGCGGTCTTCAGGTCAGGGGGTCGAAGCTCGCGGGAACGGGGTCGGATGGCCAGTGGGCCCAGATCACCTTCATGAACCACGACACTTTGTTCATTCGGTGTTGGTCCAACGAGGTGTTGTTCTCGGACGATGCGCTGGATGCGACGCACGCGCGCATGACCATGCTTTTGGGCGAGGACAGCATTTATCACCCGGACATCAAGATCAAATACAACGATCGCAGTCAATTGTTCCGGGCCACGCGTCAACTGGAAGGCGTGGGGCAGCAGCCGTTCATCGACAGCTACCACATGGTCGAGATGGAAGTGGAGGCCGTGGAATGGGAGCTGAACAGTCCCGCTGTGACCTTTCGACGTCTGACAAGTGACAGGCCTGAGCCGGCGGCATTCCGGAGTTTGGATTGCTTCGAGCGCGACGTCTATGACCAAATGATGGGCATTGATCCCATCCACCCGCTGGCGGAGCTCGCACGATACATGTCCAAGCGTGGTGTGAAATCTTTCTATTCAGAAGAGTACGCCGACTTCCTCGGATTGCAGGAGGAGCAGGCGCGTATGCTGCTCATCGGGTTGACCAATTCGGGATACGTGGACTTGGACCTCGCCACGCGCTATTGTGAGGTCAAACCGCGCGCGGAGCGGCACATCAAAGCGCGCAAGGGTGTCATCGACCACGATGTACTCGCCTTTTATTCCAACCCGCGCAGCTCCACGACAAATGCCTTGCTCAGCCTCAACAATTTGAGGTTGGAAATGAAGGGCATCGGACGCTTTGGGGTGAGCGAAGCCCAAGACGTGAAAATTGTGCCGGATGGCGGGGAGTTGGCCATGGGCAAGAACCGAAGCTTCGAGTTCAATGGCGTCATCCAAGCGGGGAAGTTTGAACTGGCAGGCGCGCGCTTTGAGTTTGACTACGACGCGTTCAAGTTGGAAGTGCGGCAAGCAGAATCGTTGCGCATCAAGGCGGAAATCGATGGCCAATACGATGCGTACGGCAACCAGGCCTTGCGTTGGGTGGCGAGCACCATCGAAGAGGTGACCGGCACACTGGAGATTGACCATCCCAACAACAAATCAGGTTGGAAAAGCGACCGGTACACCCAGTACCCCATCCTCACGAGCCGAGAAGTGTCGCACGTGTATTACGATGCAGACAGGATTTGCAGAGGAGCCTACCACAGGGACGACTTTAACTACGCCGTGGATCCCTTTGTCATTGACAGCTTGGACAATTTCAAAAAGGAAGACTTGGTCTTCGAAGGGGAATTGTTGGCCGGGGGGATTGTTCCTGACCTGATCGAGCCCCTGCGCTTGATGGAGGATTACAGCTTGGGTTTCACACGTTCCACACCGGCGCAAGGATACCCGCTGTATGAAGGGCTTGGCACGGTGAAGGGCGACTTGACGTTGAATTTGGGCGGCCTTCACGGCCCGGGATCCATCGACTTCTTGACGTCGCACATGGAAGGCGAAGACAACACCCTGGTTCCGGATTCGGCGTATGGGCGGACGACGCTGTACGACAACGTCGCGAAAACAGGCCAAATCCCCCTGGTCCGTGCGGACGTGGCGGACTTTGGGTTGCACTCGTATGGGAAGCGTTTGTTCGTGCGATCCACCCCACTTGATTCACTTCAGTTCTTTGGAGAGAACGTCTTCTTGGAAGGGGAACTGGAGCTGTCTGAGCCGCAGATGACGGGGCAAGGGACGTTCCATTTTGAACGCGCTGAGTTGTCTTCGCTTGGATTCTTGATGAAAGAGCGGACCATCGATGCCGATGAATCTGCCTTTGAGCTGCAAGGCACAGACTTGAACGAGGTGGCTTTCGGGACAGACAACGTGTCCGCCCATGTGGATTTTGATGCCCGCCGAGGCGACTTCAAGGCCCGTGACGGTGCAACTTTGATTGACTTGCCGGCCATCCGATACCAGTGCATGATGGATGAGTTTTCATGGTTCATGGACGAGGAGCGTTTGGACTTGTTGAACACGCTCATCGATCCCTCTGCCTTGACCTTCCAAGAGTTGGCGGACCGCGACCAGAGCAATTTCTTCTCGTTGCACGAGGACCAAGACGGACTGCATTTCTTGAGCCCTGCGGCCACGTACAAAGTGGACGAGGCGTATGTGGCATGCCGCGATGTGCAGTCCCTGGCGGTGGCCGATGCCGAGATCAAGCCAGGAGACGGCATGGTGACCGTGCGCCGTGATGCCGTGATGGATCCCCTTTCAGGGGCCGAAATTTTTGCCAACGATGTCACGCGCTATCACAGACTCTACGACGCCAATGTCCAAATCAACGGAAGGCTCGACTATGAGGGAGCGGCCAGCAAAACCTATGTAGATGCCATTGGCAAGGAGTGGCCCATTCGCTTTAATGAATTGGCGGTGGACACCGCCAACCGCACCTACGGACGAGGCATGGTTCGCGCCGGCGACGAGCTTTACCTCAGCCCTGAATTTGCGTTCCGGGGCCGAGTCCATTTGGAGGCCGGAAGAAAGGACCTCGAATTCGAAGGTGGGGCTCAAATGCAATTTGAATGCGACGATTTTGACAACGAGTGGGTGGAATTCATGGGGGTCATCAACCCGCAGGATGTGGCCATTCCAATCGATTCTCTCGTCACAGAAATGGGCAAGTCACATCTCGGCGTGGGATGGACGTACAACGACGGCGGCATCAAGTCCATGTATCCGACGTTCTTCACCAAAAAGCCGGTTCGTTCCGACAAATCCTTTTTTGTGCCGCGTGGTTTCCTGCGTTACGACAAGCGCAAAGACCGCTACGTGGTGACCAACGATGCCAAGTTGAAGAACAACATGCTGCCAGGAACGATGACGTACATGTCGCGAGGCGGTTGTGAAGTCTACCAGCAGGGCATGGCGCCGTTTGATTTGCTTGACAAGCACTTGCTGACGCAGTCGTTCATTGGGGACATCACCACCTCCAAAGGCCAAATGGTGTTGCGCGGCGGCATGGTGGTGGACATGCCCATGCCTGAACCCGTGTTTGAGTACCTCACCACGGTCATTCGCACCTCGGACAAGGCGAGCGGTGCGGGCTACGAAATGGGCAACTACGAGTACATGCTCAATGAACTTGTGGGCGTGGATGAGGCCATGAAGTTGATCACTTCACTCGAGTCCAACGAGCCTCCGGAGTACAAAAAGGGCGTGCCCAAGCAAGTTCGGCATGCGATGGTCTTCCACATGATGGAATGGCGCTACGATCCTTACGATCACTTTTGGGTCAGTGAAGGAGACATTTCTCTGGCCACCATGGGAGAACAAAACGTGTGGCGCACCATCCGGGGCAAGGTGGCCATCGATCGCGAGGACGGGCGCGTGTTGATTTACCTCCATTTTGGCAAGAAGCAGTGGTACTTCTTTGAATACAAGGCTTTGCAAGGCTGGATGAACCTGACGGTTCAGGAGCAGCTCGAACCGGAGCAAACGGGGTTGGCCACCTTGATTCAAGAGTTGAAAGACTCGGAAAAGGACATCAAGGAAGGGAATAAGAGATTCAAGCTTCAATTGGACAACACCCCATTGGAGAAGAAAAAATTCGTGGAGCAGTACCGCGAGTTCGACGAGTGAAGCAAGCCATGGCTTGTGGTGTACCTTGGAAAGCATGAACGCTCATCCTCTGTACCCTCGTGTGTTTCAGCCCCTTGATTTGGGCTTCATGACCTTGCCCAACCGCATTTTGATGGGCAGCATGCACACCGGGCTCGAAGAGGAGAAAGGGGGCATGGACAAACTCGCCCGCTTCTACGCGGAGCGGGCCGCAGGAGAGGCCGGATTGTTGGTGACAGGCGGAATTGCACCCAATCGCGCAGGCGTGGTGGCTTGGGGTGGCTCTCGAATGTCTTCGCACCGACATGCGTCACACCACCGTATGATCCCCGAGGCCGTGCATGCCGAAGGCGGCAAAATCGTCATGCAGATTCTGCACGCCGGTCGCTATGCCTACACCCCGTTTTGTGTCGCGCCGAGTGCCTTGAAGGCGCCCATTGGACGATTCAAGCCCCGGGCGCTGAGTGCGCGAGGGGTGGAGCGCACCATCCGTGACTTTGTCAACTCGGCTGTCCTTGCCAGAGAGGCCGGCTACGACGGCGTGGAAGTCATGGGGTCCGAGGGGTACTTGATCAACCAATTCCTGGCGGCGGAAACCAACCTGCGCACCGACCAATGGGGTGGCGATTTTGAGCGTCGCTGCAGGTTTCCCGA
>Ga0163110_10001068_pt1 | contig 13751 bp, 11 predicted proteins | sample CRUFie1St17metaG_FD_108703 | JGI IMG/M metagenome (GOLD analysis project Ga0163110, IMG submission 108703) | Marine microbial communities from the Costa Rica Dome - CRUD Field 142mm St17 metaG | ecosystem: Environmental > Aquatic > Marine > Oceanic > Photic zone | place: Costa Rica: the Eastern...
CTATAGGCACGAGTGCTCTTAAAGTCGCGCGCGAGATTCCGGATTTTATGGAAGTTGTTGGGCTCGCCGCGGGCTCGCAGGGAGAGGCTCTCGGTGCGCAGGCCCGGGAGTTCGGTGTGAAGTATCTCTCGATTGCAGATGAAACACAGCGCGAGACGGTGTTAGCCTCTGCTCCTTCGGGGAGTGAGGTGTATGTTGGAGAGCAAGGACTCAGAGAGCTAGCCTGTCTGCCCGAGGCAGATATGGTTCTGATCTCAATCGTGGGAACGGCTGGGCTTCAACCGGCTCTCGACGCAATCGCGGCAGGTAAAGATCTTGCTGTCGCGAGTAAGGAAATTCTTGTCATGGCTGGCGAGATTGTGATGTCCGCCGCAGCAGAGGCAGGGGTGAATGTTCTTCCGGTAGATAGCGAGCATAATGCTATTTTCCAATGTCTTGAGGGAAATGCCGCTGGAGCTGAGGCAGTGCGTCGTCTCCTGCTCACCGCGTCAGGAGGTCCATTTCGCACAGCGAGTCCTGATGTGCTAGATCAGGTCACTCCGGAGCAGGCGCTCAAGCATCCCACCTGGGAGATGGGCCGGAAGATCTCCATCGATTCTGCGACGATGTTCAACAAAGGGCTCGAGATGATTGAGGCTCGATGGCTGTTTGGGGTGGGTATGGACCGGGTTGAGGTCGTGGTTCACCCTCAGAGTATCGTGCATTCTATGGTTGAATTTGTTGATGGCAGCGTACTGGCTCAAGTTAGCACAACAGATATGTGTTTTCCTATTCAGTATGCAGTGACCTGGCCGCATCGTACTGCTCATTCGCTTGCGCCTCTCGATTTTGCAGCCCTGGCTCGTCTGGATTTTGAAGCGCCCCGTGAGGAGGTTTTTCCCGCCTTACGGCTTGCGCGGGAGGCGGGGACGGTTTGTGGGACGCTGCCTGCGGTAATGAATGCTGCGAATGAAGTAGCTGTAGAGGCCTTTCTTAATGAGGTCATACCATTCCCGAAAATCTGGGGTCTCGTTGAGGAGGTCATGGGGCAGCATTCGGTTGTGCAGAGCCCATCCTTGGAGGCTCTGATAGAGGCAGATAATGAGGCGCGCCAGATGGCCCAATCGAGCCTCTGAAGAGAGGCTGGGTAGATTCCAAGGCAAGAGTAGTGCGGTTCCAGGTGGAAGAATCGCTTCATCTGGTGTAGAATCAGGGATGCCTATTGTCCTGGGGTAGTCCTGAAGCCGATCACTTAAATTCTAGTCATGCAGCCGACCAAGGAACTTTCGATTGTACTCGCTGCCGGGTTCACGCTCCTTTTTGGGGTTTGCCAACTTCATGGTATTGTGTTCTTCGAAACTGGCGATCCAAGCTATCACCGGGAGACGGCTCCGACGGGCCTCTACGAGGGGGCGGGCTGGTGCTATCAGGGTGAGTATAAGGAGTTTCTTGGAACGGTGATTTCTCCCAGCCACTTCATTACAGCAGTTCACCTTGGGAAGGGTTCGGAAACCTTTATCCAGAGATCGTGGTTTACAGGTGAGGAGGCTGATCGTGTGTATTTTATTAATCCCAATTTTAATGAAGGTAACGGGTCTCTGGATATTCCGGGAACAGACTTGAGAATTTTCAAAGTTTTTGGAGAGTTCCCTGCGTATGCGGGACTGTATACGACGTCTGATGAGGCAGGGAGAGAGGTCGTTATGATGGGGCGGGGCCGTTCCCGGGGGGAGGAGGTAAGGCGGTTCGGTCAGAGGCGAGGGTGGACTTGGGCGCCCGAAGATCAGCGTGCCCGCTGGGGAAGGAATACTGTCGATGGGTTCTCCGAGGCCGGTGTGAGGGGTCCGATGCTGGTCACCGATTTTGATGATGTCTTTGGGCGTGACGAATGCCAGGCGACTTTTGGAGATTCCGGCGGGGGGGTCTTTATCCGTAAAGGAGGTGACTGGAAGCTGGCAGGCATTCTCTTTGGAGCTGATTCAACTTATGACACGAATGCGATCTGTGAGGATGGTTCGGAGTTTTTGGCCTCTTTGTTTGACGGAGCCGGTTTTTATATTGGTCGGGATGATAGCTCCTGTGAGGACTGGACTTTGGTGAGTGCGGTCAATGACCTTGATGAGAGTCGATCCTTCGCAAGCCGGATCAGTAGAAGCGCTCCGGCAATCCAAGCGGTGATTCAGCCGGCGATTGATGGTCAGGCCAAGACCCCTTCAGAACGTTTTGATGAATGGTTAAGGGAATTTGGAATCGAGGCAGGAGGTAAGGATACGGAATCAGATGGCAGGCCCGATTTGCTGGAATACTTTTCGGGGCTCAACCCTATTTCCCCGGAGGATCTGGGAATCCCGTTCTTGGTTGAAGGCAGTGGAGGCGACCTTCGCTTCAGGATCAGGGTTCGACTGGATGCTCCTGAGCGCGGTTTGAGCTGGGAAATTCAGGGAGCTCCCGACCTGAAGGCCAAGGAGTTCCAGAGGGTCAGTGGCCTGAGAAAGGTAGAGCAGAACCTTGCTCTTTCTGAGGGGGTGCAGATTGTGGACTTTGAACTGAATCATCCGAATCAGAATCTGATGTTTTACCGGCTTAAGGTGACCCTTGGGGAAGAAAACCTGGCCCAAGAAGCGGAGAGATGAATCTCACTAGAAGCCTGCCTTAAGATTAGAACGACGTGCTCGGAGGCTTGCCACTCAGCCTGCCATGGTGTCCCATCCGGGCATGCGCTCAGAGAAGAATGCCGGGAAGGAGGGTTCACGTAGGCGTGTCCCTGCGCTGGCTTTCTATGGGTATTTGAATCGCTACCGAACGGTTTTCGTCCCCTCATTGATTGCCTTGTTCGTGACTGCGGGTCTTTCCCTGGCTTTTCCATACTATCTCAGCAAGCTCATTGGCAGTCCGACTGGATCTCCCCTCGAGATGCTGAACTCAACGGCCTCTCCGGATGTCTCTGTCATCCGCTCGAATATCAATCAGACTGTTATCACGCTTCTCGCAATTCTCGCTCTGCAGGCATTTATCGCCTATTGGAGAGTGCGCGGATTTATCAAGGCAGGTGAAAGTGCCCTCAATGATATCCGGGTGGATGTTTTCAGTCGTCTGGTACGGCTTCCCCTCGAGTTTTTCCAGGGGCACCGGGCGGGAGAATTAAGCAACAGGGTCTCGGCAGATCTTGCGGTGTTAAGAGAGACGTTGCTCACTACGGTGCCGCAGCTAGCGCGACAGTCGGTGATTCTGGTCGGAGGGCTGATCTTCATTTTCGTCATGAGCTGGAAGCTTTCTCTTTTCATGCTGGCCATGATTCCGGTGGTGATTCTTGCGGTTGCATTATTCGGGCGCCGGGTTCGCGCGTATTCCAATCAAGCCCAGGATAGTCTGGCAGCCAGTGGCGTTGTGCTCGAAGAGAGCACTCAGGGGATTGCAGAACTCAAGGCCTACAGTAACGAATCCCATGAAAGGCGCCGTTATAGTGACGCTCTGGAGGATTACCTTTTGGTTGTGAACCGGGGAGCCCGGGTTCGGGCTCTGTTCGTTTCGTTTATTATCTTTGTCCTCCTCGGCAGCATCTCAGTAGTAGCCTGGTTTGGAGCGGGAATGCTGGTGCGAGAAGAAATCACCCCATTTGAATTTACGGCGTTTATCCTTTTCAGTGTTTTTGTAGGAGCGTCTCTCGGGGCGTTCCCCGAGATCGTAAGTCAGATCCAGAAAGCCAACGGAGCGACTGAGCGGCTGCGCGAAATCATGGCGGAGGATCCCGAGGAAGAAGGGACTGGTGACGTTCCATTTGAAGTGTTGGGAACAGTTGAGGCGCAGAACCTCAGTTTTGCCTATCCTTCCCGTCCCGAGAAGGTGGTGCTCGACGGGGTTTCCTTCAAGGTGGAGAACGGAGAGCGTATCGCCTTCGTTGGCTCAAGTGGCGCTGGTAAGTCCACTCTATTTTCTCTCCTGCTACGTTTCTACGAGCCGCAGGATGGAGCGGTTTTAATAGACGGAGACCCAGCGGCCGAGCTGCCCCTTGCTGCTCTGCGCGGTGCGATGGCACTGGTGCCACAGGATGTGCTGCTTTTTGGAGGGTCCGTGGGAGAAAACATCAGGTATGGTAGCTGGGATGCCAGCCAAGAACAGGTTGAGGAGGCCGCGCGGAAGGCTCATGCTCACGAGTTCATCACCGAGTTTCCCGAAGGTTATAACACCATGGTTGGTCCACGGGGAGTCAAGCTTAGCGGGGGTCAGCGTCAACGAATTGCGATTGCCCGTGCGATTCTTGCTGACCCAAAGATTCTCCTGCTGGACGAGGCCACGAGCTCACTCGACTCAGAGAGTGAACGGCTCGTTCAGGAGGCGCTGGATGAACTCATGAAAGGCAGGACGAGTCTTATCATAGCGCACCGTCTAGGCACGGTGAGAGACGCTGACCGTATTCATGTTCTCCAAGGTGGCAGAATTGTGGAGACTGGGACACACGGCGAACTGATCGATGCCGGAGGAACCTACCGGCTTCTTGCTGAGACGCAGTTCCTCTAGAAGGGACCAGAAAAACCCAGCATCATTTCGCTGGATGAGGGATGAATTTCCATGCCGTTTCCTGACCGGACCCCTGAAGGTAAAAGGTTTGCTCATGAAGAGCCCAGTGCCCGCTGATCAGGGTAGGGAGGTCTACCTTAGTTCGCATTTTAGTGCCTTCGAAGAAGCTCTGTGAAGTAGTCTTATCCTCTATAAGTTTGATCTCAATCTTCCGCATTTTGGGGTTCTTTCCGTCGACAATCTGGAGGATCTCGTATTCCTGAGTTCCATCTACCGATACAGAAAGAGTTACCGAGCGCTCTCCGCGGGTTGTCGTGCTATCCATTTTCCATTTCTCCCACGCGGCGGTGAGCTTGGTGAGGTCCGGACTCACGGAGACGGTGTATTTGCCGGTAATCTTACCGAGCTTGAAACTTGCGTCCTTACCCACTGTTTTCTGAAATTGCCTGACGAGAGTCTCTTTGAGGTTTTCTTCCTGTGAAATCCAATCGCCGGACAGGTCTTTCTTCGGGGAGCTGTTTGAGGGAAGGATAAGTGCGGGTTCCTCAGGTTTTTGGGCTTCCCGCTGTGCTCGGGCCCGATCCCGCGCTTTCTTGCGTGCCTCTGCAATCTGCTTCCGGCGTGCCTCGAGGCTTTTCTCAATCTTATCGATGGGGTCGAAGCCTGGTTTCTTTGTCCCGCTACTCTTTTTTTGATCGTCCTGTGATCTAGACAGGGGCTGAGTCGGATCGGTAGGTGCTGGAGGTAGTTGTATGGGGGAGGTCTCCTGTCCGTGCGCTTGAGCATGGAGAGATAGGAGGCATAGGATGAGTAGTTGCTTCATCTGTTGGGAGAGCCTTACAGGACAGATGGACTCTCGCGAGAAAAAGGTGAACGGCCGCGGGCAGCAAAAACCCATAAAAGCTACCCGGCAGCCGTTCACTTTGAAAAGTGTGTCTCCTCTTTAAACGTCGACAACGGGGAGTTTATTCTCGCAAACGCTCACTAAATTTATGCCTCTGGGAAAAGCGGTTATAACGGCGATTCAGGCGTTCTAACCGGTATTCTGGTAGCTCAAGGCAGGGTCATGTTACCGCATGTGGGTTAATTGGAGCTGGGGGACGGGCGGGGGAAAGCTCTGGACAGAGGGGGCCTTGTCCCGTGGTGTTACCGAGCATGAGCTTCACTGAAGGGCAGCCAATGAACTCCGCGCAGGAGACCTTGATCTCCCGGCGCTCGATTTTCTCATTCAGGGATCATCCTGTGGATAGGAATATTCTTGAGGAAGCCTTCGAGGCAGCTCGGCATGCGCCGTGTCACAAGCATACTCATCCATGGAAGTTCTATCTTATGGGGGAGGCGACCAGATTGCAGCTCATCCCTGGTGTGGACCAGATTGTGAGACTCAAGAATCCGGAAGCGACATCAAACCTCTTTGAGAAGGCCAGACGGAAGATTCTGGAACCGCCAGAGCTGATAGCGGTTAGTTCGAGAAAGTCGCCAGATGATCCCTTCAGAGAGGAGGAGGACTATGCCGCAACTGTTTGCGCTCTTCATAATCTTGTTCTTTCTCTCTGGTCTCGAGGCGTCGGGGCACAGTGGACTACTGGGGCAATCACGCGGGATCCGGTAGTGTATGACGCTCTAGGTGTCTCAGAGCATGAGGAAAGGGTAATTGGTTTCGTCAAGGTTGGTTACCCTGAGGAAGTTCCTCGGACGAAAAAGAAGGCGTTGGACGAAATACGATTCTATCTGCCGTAGCCGCTGGAAGCGGGTGAGGCTTGGGTTGGTGAAAATATCGATAGGAAGAAAGAATTGACGGCTCATGGGCTGCCTCGCAGGGTTCCGTGAAATTTGAGAACCATGGTTAATATTAACCCGATCCGCCGTTGCCTTGTTCCTGTTGACTCAGGTGCCGCCCAGCGACTTTGCAGTCCAAATTATGATGAGTTTCAGAGCGATCGCGAGATCTGGGAGCTTTTACAGGTGCAGCCAGAGAGTGTTCTGCGTGTGACCATGCCGCACTGTAATGCGGTGAGTGCTGACGAAATCCTTAAGGACGGATCTCCCGAGGCGCTAGAGGACGGGGCAGTGAAAATGGCGCAGATGGTAGAAAGCGATTCGACCAGGGTAGTAGAAAATGCTCTTTTCCTTTACGAGATAGCGGATCCTGAGCGTCCAGGGGTTCGCCAGATTGGGTTGGGAGGCATGGCTCCTACGGATGATATACGGACGGACCAGACACCCGAAGGTGTCATTATCCGTAATGAGGGGATTCGAGAAGAGAAGGCCAAGGGGCGCGCAGATCTAATTGAGGCTACAAGCGCGATCATTGGAACGGTGAATCTTTCTGTCGATGACCGAGATGGTAAGTTTCTCGGCAGGTTGAAAAGCTATACCGAGCAGAGACCCTGTGACTTTGAGGCTCTCGATAATGAGGATGGAAGCGCGCATCGGATCTGGATGGTTACAGATTCCGTTGAAATAGATTCTCTCCGTGAGGTGCTCGCAGCTGAGCCGCATGCGTATGTTGCTGATGGTAACCATCGAAGCGCAGCGGCTGCGATGCGGGGGACTGGAGGGTTCCTCACTGTATTTTTTCCTGCGCACACCATGGGGCTGGCGCCCTACAACCGACTTGTCACAGCTCCTGGGATTACTTTGGACACTTTGACAAACGGGTTGTCCGAGGCCTTCGACATAGAGAGGCTGGAGGCCTCGATCTACCAACCCGGGAGGGTTCATGACATCGGAGTGTATATAGATGGAGGCTGGCTAAAGCTCACGCCACGATCGGGAGCGTATGACGCCTCGAACGCGGCTCAGGCAATCGATTCTGATATCGTTCAACGCCATATATTTGCCGGTATTCTGGGAATTGAGGACCCTCGTGCGAAAGAGCTGACGTTCGTTGGAGGAAATCGGGACGCGGGCTATCTGAAGTCTGAGGTCGACGCGGGGCGTCATGATTTGGCTGTGACCCTCGCTCCGGTTACGATTGATCAGTTTATTGAGGTTTGCCGTCAAAACCGGATCATGCCCCCGAAGTCTACGTGGTTTCAGCCCAAGATTCGTAGTGGTCTAGTAATGGCTCTCCTCGGGTAGGGGGCCATGCTGGAGGGTAGGTTGGACCGCTCGACGCTGGATTCCTTGCTTCCGGATAAAAATTCCCTTGTCACAGGCCCGGAAGAACCCCATTTTCCGCGCCTCCCAAGCGGGTAAAAAAAGCGGAGATAGCTCAGTTGGTAGAGCAGTTGGCTTTTAACCAATTGGTCCTGGGTTCGAGTCCCAGTCTCCGTACTTCTTCTCCCTAGTCCGGGGGGTGTTCTATACCGCGATCGACACTTAACTTGAGGCTACGAAACCCTTTCGCACTCTCGTGCTGGGCTTCTGGTAACAAGACCAGCAGGCTTCTGATTAAGGGTGAAGATCGTCGCTTCCCCGTAAAAAAAAGAGGGGAGGCGCTGCACTGGTGTTGCAACGCCGCCCCCCTCAATAAGGTTTTACTTGGTTTTACTTCGTGGATGCCATGACGCGATCCAGAGCTCTGCGCATGGTCCAAGCACGGGTGGTGTCGCACTGACTGTTCTGGCTCGCCTTCAGAGCGGTCATAAGAACAGCCTTCGTGTCGGAGCTCAGCTCTTTGCTGTCCATTTTCAGTCCCGCGAGAGCAGCCACCTCATAGACATCAGCGCAGGCGCCGTGTTGCCCGTGATTGAACAGCTTCACACCTTTTTCGATGGCAGCAGCCATAAGGTCTTCGGTCACGTTCTTGCCTGTCTTTTCACCAGCAGAAGGAATCAGGACGGAATCAATCACGTGGATAATGCCGTTTGAACACTTAATGTCGGCCTTAACGACCTTTGAAGAGTTCAGGTAGAGAGACCCATCCTTCACCTCAAGGCTGATGGATTTTTTGTTCAACGCCTTGGCGGTATCAAGCTTGACGGCTTTCTTGGACGCCACCTTGCCGCTGATGACGTGGTAGGTAAGAATGTCTACGAGCTTGTCTTTGTTCTCGGGCTTCAGGAGTGTTTCCACCGTGCCTTTCGGCAACTTTGCGAAAGCTTCGTCGGTTGGGGCAAAGACAGTGAAAGGACCGTCCCCCTTCAGAGCGTCGACGAGGCCGCCCGCCTTGAGGGCCGCTGCGAGGGTGTTAAAGGAGCCAGCTGCTACGGCCGTATCAACGATGTCCTTTTTTGCACTTTTCTCCGCAGATGCGATCTGGGCAAAAGCGAGCATTCCAATTAGTGATGTTGTTAGTAGTTTCATATATTTCGTTTGTTGTGGGATTGTCTGTTGTTTGTTTGTGCTAATTTCAGGTGATCTTTGCGCGCGAAGCGCGGAGCTACCTCCTCCGCAACGCGCGTGTCTAAAACAGTTTCAAAGAGGAGAGCCCTCCGTCTGCCTTGATGACGTTTCCGGTCATAAAGAGGGATTGGTCCCCGAGAAGAAATTGCACCAGCCCGGCAATCTCTTTTGGATCCCCGATTCTATTCAGGGGATGCCTCTTGGCGGAGCTAGCCCTCTTCTCGTCGCTGCTCACCAAGGACGCTGCGAGCGTGGTGTCGGTGAGTGAGGGGGCGATACAATTTACTCGGACCCGAGGCGCCAGCTCTGCAGCGAGAGAACGCGTGAGACCCTCTACGGCCCCTTTCGCTGCCGAGATGCTGGCGTGGAAGGGCAGGCCGGTCTGGACGGCAACGGTCGAGAAAAAAACTGCGGCGGCATTTTCGCCCTTCATGAGGGAAGGAAGAGCCTTTTGGAGGAGGCCGACTGCTCCAAGCAAATTTACCTGCAAATCGTGGAGAAAGTCCTCGGCGGTTAATCTGCCAAATGGCTTTAGCGTGATAGTGCCCGGAAAGTAAACGAACCCATCGAGCGTTTCGGGAAGAGCGAGAGCCTGGGACGGGTCGGCGGCGTTAAATGATAGCCCGTGAACGTGGGGATCCTCAGGGAGCTTCTCGGGAGAGCGACAGGCGCAATAGATCTCATGGCCGTCTTGCTTCAGCAGCGTGAGGGTCTCAGATCCTATTCCGGAAGTTCCTCCAGCGATTAGTATACGTTTGGTCATCGGCAAGAATGTGTAAAAAGAGGCGACCAGTCAGACCCTCTGTAAGGAAAAGATTTCTACCTCTACACCAGGGGAGAAACACGTATGGTGAGGAGGTCCCGACACCGGGCTCTGACGGTTCCAAGCGATAGGGTTACTAGAATAACTTTCTATCTCCGCGTTGTGTAATTGGTAGGGGCTGTGATGGACCCTTCCTCTCCACAGTTGGGACCCGTGTTTGGAGCTGGAGTATAACGCGTATCTCTCGGTCAGGAAAAAATCTAGGCTCCCCGACTGGGCGATGTGGCCCGAACCCGTGCTCCGATAGCGAAATGTAGCGTCGGCCGAGGAGCCGTTTCGGGTAGCTCGAAAATTAATCCAGTCTCCCTCGGAAGCTTGGATTTTAGCATTGCGATAATTTAGGTTGAAAAGCCTGCGGCCAAGGGAGCACGCGATTCCATTGTTGGCATCCAAAGAGAAAAACCACACTCCGGGCGTGCCACTTGCATCATAGACGTAGGTCCTGACATTCAGCTCGAGGAAATTAGAAAGACCCGGAACACTTGGGAGGAATGCGGGTCGTACCCCCCTCATGAAGAATGGAACGATACCAAGCCAAGCTGTCCCCTCAAAGGTATCGACGTGAAGACCGGGTGGAAGGAGGGGTTGTAATTGTTCTGCTGGCACTTCCCAATGAAGGAATAGCAGATTTTTCCACGCTTGGTGCATTACTGCACCCTTTGCGGGACGCTCTCTCGCAGCAAGACGGTCTCCTGCAGCCGGTGTTCGGAACTCCACTCGGGAGGCCATTCGTGGCTTGAAGGTGTCTGGGCTTGCGACAGCGTTCACAGAGGGGCAGGAGGGTGTATTCGGAGGCGACTGAGCCTCGCTTCGAAGGCGACCGAGGCTTAGGAGGGAAGAGACGGCGAATCCGCAGTTCCGTTTCCGAGCGAGTCGGAGTTACAGTCCCAAGGAGTGGGCCTCTGGAGGACAGCGCTTAAGAGATTCAAATATGCTGCCTGCTCAGAGGTTTTTCGGCCAAGGTCAGCGAGAGTTGAGCGTCCTGTGAGAGGATTGTGTGAATTTAGGGAGATTGCGTTGTTCATTTGTAGATGTTTGATGCCAATTAATCTACTCAAAATTTAATCAGAAGCAACACACTGGCAACACAAATTCCGATCAAGCTCACGATTAGCTCTTTTCGTTCATTTTTTGTATACATTTGTCGCGGTCCAGGTAAGATAAAGCCGCTATGAAGAACTCAAATCAGGGGGTTTACGGGATTGGAGCAGTTGTGAAGAGGACTGGACTCGCCGCGCCCACAATACGGATCTGGGAAAAGCGCTATGGGGCGGTGAAGCCCGGACGGACTGAAACAAACCGCAGGCTCTACAGCGGGGAGGATGTGACGCGGTTAGGTTTACTGCGATCACTTACCGAGAGGGGGCATTCCATCCGCAATATCGCCAACCTCGAACTTCCACAGCTCCAGAAGCAGCTCGCGGAGGATGACGAGGCTGGCGCGATGGTTTCGACTGACTCGGTAAGCCCATCGCGCCGGGGTCGTCTGCTCATCGCAGGTGAAACAGCAGCCACTGCTCTTTCAGAAGAGGAGGTGCTCGGTTCAATGATCGTAGGTCGGTTTGACACTGTCACCGCATTAATTCAGCAAGAGGCGCCTCCGACAGCCGACCTTCTTTTTATCGAGGCGGAAACCCTTCACCCCGAAACTGTGGCGTCCGTAAGAGAAGTGGTGAACCGCACCAGAGCAGCGCGAACGATTCTTTTGTACCGCTTCAGCTCCTCTAAAACTGCAACCGCTCTCGCTAAAGCTATCCCCGGGCTCAAGCTGCTTTCTGCGCCATTGGAAAGTCGCCAGATCAGGCGGGAGGTGTTAGCGCAACTCGGATCGCTTTTTCCAGCCTCAGAGAATCCTCCTGTCGTGCCTGAGGATATACCCGAGCGAATCTACACGAAAGATCAACTGTTGAAGTTTGCCCGTGTTTCCACGTCAGTAGAATGCGAGTGTCCGCAGCACCTTGCGGGCCTCCTTCAGGGTCTTGCAGCGTTTGAAAAATACAGCAGCGAATGTGAGGATCGAAATCCGAAGGATGCGGCGCTACACTCTTTTCTGCACAGGGCTACTGCAAACGTGAGGCGAACGATGGAGGACGCTTTGCAGCATCTTGTCAGGGTCGAGGGTATTGAGCTGGATTAGGGTGCAGCGGCGTTTGTTGCTCTACGGCTACGTTAGCAGTTGGGTGTGACGCCCCTGTCACTGGAATTATGTGTGGAGTCTGATGCTTTTGCGTTTTTCTCTCATCGGGTAGCTTCGCATAATGGGTTTGCGGGTTGCCTTTTCAGACGGTGGCGGCGGTGGGGGCCGCTGCCATCGTCCTTACCCCAACTGTTGAATTTGGCTGGTTGCTCGACTGCGTCCAGAAATTGCGGATCCTCTTCGTTAAAGCTCCTGATCAACGGCAGAATTCAAGGAAGTCGATCAAGGTGTTGGCGGGACGCTTGAGGTGGAAAGAGCGGATGCCTGCAGAAGAGGCCCCGAGATAGTCGGCCTCATAGGAATCACCGCAGAAACAGGTTTCCTCGGCTCGGAAGTTCAGTCTCTTGAGGGCAAAGTCGAAGATCTTCTGATCAGGCTTGCGTGCCAGAGCGTCAGCCGACGTTATCACGTCTTTGAAAGAAGACCCAATTCCAAGACCGTTCAGAATTGGTGCTAGCCGATCGTCGAAGTTTGAGACAACTGCAAGGGTTCCGATCTCGGAGGCCGCTTTCAGGAAAGAAACGGTCTCAGGGTAGAGTGCCCAAGAGGTTGGTTGGGCGTAATGGTTAAAAAGGGAATCGAAACAGGCTTCAAGTTCGGGGGCAGGCGCAGAAAGGGAGCTCTTTTGAAGGGTTTCTGAAAAGATTTGAAGGACCAGAGAGCGCCACCAACTTACCTCGGTGTCATGTCCAGAATTTTCAAACGAGTAAGTGGGGGATGGTGCTCGTGCAAAGGAGCTTCGGAAGGCTGCCTCCATCGTGGCCGGGTCGACATTAAGGTTCGTGCTTGCCTCGAGGTATTGTGCATACACGAGACCAACGGGTTGAGAGGGCTTGATCAGGGTGAAAGAAGAATCGAGGAGAATCAGCATCACTGAAATTGGAATTCATGCTCCGACTGCTGCCTTCTACCTTCAGAGGCGGTCGTAGTCACGCCTGCCATGAATTCAGCTGTGTCTTTGCTTGTCGTCATCAAGTGAACGGTAAATAGTCGTTCTATGACACAATCTATTAGAAACGGAGTCGGGGTGTTTCTTTTATCAATCATGGTGTCGGGGGCAGACCAAAAGACAGTGGAAGTGGAGGCGAAGGACGCTGAGGCCGAAAGAAAGTGGGTATCCCTAGCTCCTTCAAAAGAGGGCATGGGGCCCTGGAAGGCGTTGAACTTCGGAGGAGAAGGCGACACGACGTGGAATGAGGGGACTCTCACAATTGAAGAGGGAGCAGAGCTTTCGGGAGTGGTTTTTACCGGGAAGAATCTGCCCGAAGCTCCCTATGAGCTTGAGTTGGAAGCCCGGCGGACCTCGGGAGTCGATTTTTTCTGCGGGCTTACCTTGCCGGTCCGGGACCCGAAAACCTGTGTGACCTTCATCTGTGGGGGATGGGGGGGAGGGGTGGTAGGCTTTTCAAGTCTGGACGGGATGGACGCATCCGAAAATGAAACTGGGAGTTACCAAGCGTTCAAGGATCAGGAGTGGTATAAGATTCGCCTCGAAATTCGCAAGGACAGCCTGAAAGCTTGGGTTGGCAAAAAGGAGCTGGTGGATGTTGTCACTAAGGGCAGGAAGCTGGGCCTGAGGTTTGGTGATATTGAAAAGTGCGCCCCTTTGGGGTTGTCTACTTGGCAGACCACTGCGGAACTGAGGGGACTACGGTGGCGAAAGCTGCTCGAGTAATTTGGGGCGGAAAGCCTGCTTGAGTGTCGAAACACCGATTTTCAGCCGCGGAGAGGTTAGTTCACCGGTGCCCTGGCTGCCGGTTTTCTCTTGATTCGTTGGGGGAGCGCCTCTATAGCCACGCCAACAGAACAACTCTTGACGCTTTCGAGGAGTGGGTTCCACAGACCCGCTCTTTTGCGTCTCCAGACCACAACGATTAGAGGATCATGACAAACGATCTCGTTGCCCTCATAGAATTTTACGAAAAGGAGAAGAGCATCGAACGC
>Ga0163110_10001069_pt1 | contig 13736 bp, 3 predicted proteins | sample CRUFie1St17metaG_FD_108703 | JGI IMG/M metagenome (GOLD analysis project Ga0163110, IMG submission 108703) | Marine microbial communities from the Costa Rica Dome - CRUD Field 142mm St17 metaG | ecosystem: Environmental > Aquatic > Marine > Oceanic > Photic zone | place: Costa Rica: the Eastern...
GGAGAAGGTTGAGGGGAGATTTATTGTGCTGCTTGCACTTGTGCCGATTGTGCAAGTGAGAGCAGTTTTGGAAAGGGTAATGGATATGTGGCTTCCTTTGAGGATATATACTTTCTTGGTTAAGGAGGTTGTGTCTACCTTAATCCAGTATGAAATGATGAGATCTTTACTATTAGGGGTATGGTACCCTATGAAACCTATGAGAGCTGTTGTGCCTTGGAAGCTACCATAGGGACCGAAGGTTGGGTCATTGCCTTGATGCAGGAAGTTGTCTTCTAGGGTAATAGCTGATTTAGGCAAACTGGGGAAGGCACTGAATAAGGTTGGGGATTGGATGGAGGTCAGATTTAGGTCTTGTTGACGTATAAGGGAAATATTGGTTGTAGTAAGGTTCTGCTTATACATTCGTAGATGTGCTAAGAAAAAGTCATAGCCTGAAGATCCTGATGTTTGTAGGATAAATTTGCTATGGGGGATGGAGAAGTGGAAGTAAGGACTTCCTTGGATAGAGCTTCGGTCAATCATTAGCTTTTGACCATCTATATATAAATCGGTTCGATTTTCATAGGTGGATATATCCCAAACAATATGCGTCCATTTGTTTTCTATTTGGAGGTAGTTGTAGTTTACGATATATGAATTGGTAGGGGTTCCGTTTACCACCTTTTTGAGTTGCCATTGTCCATCAGGGGAAAGGATTAGGGAAAGGCTATTGGGGGGATAGGAGCCTTTTTGGGTAAAGCGTAAGGTAAAGGATTGGAGGTGTTTCCATTTGACCCAAAAGGATAAAGCTATGTTCCCTTCATTAGGGATATTGATTATGTCTGTATCTAAAGAAGCAACCGTTGAGAGCCCTATGTCAAGGAAGGAAGGGAAGGTTTGGTCGTGGATATTATGGATGTTCCCAGAGTGGGACATAGAAATCATCTGTGGGGTATATACCTCGTTTGGGAGGGTAGAGCTATTGGCGGATATGATGAAGAGAAGCAAGTTCTCGTTTATTTCTTGTATGGTCATGGTATGGATTGCTTTGAAGTTTTGTCTTTGGAGAATAGTCTGTTTTGGCTGTGGAATAAAGTAATACCTTGTGCTTTTATCAGGGGACTTAATATTTGATGAGGAACAAGACTTTCGTGTATGGGGGCAGGATGGAAAATGAGGTCTGAGTTACGGGGTTTTCCTCTTCTCCTCGGCAATATCCTCCCATTGTGGCTGTATGGGAATGCTTTCCTCCCTCTTGTTGCATTAGACCAGAGTATTCGGTGTAGTTCGTGTTTTCCGTTTCATAGCAAGAGCCTTTTTGATCGGTTTTGAGATCTATGTCGCTCCCTTCAGTATTTATGTTATGGCTATGTTCTCCCCCTGAATCAATTGTTATTGCATGTTCATGATTGGGTAAGTCTGATTGTTGTAGTTTGTATGTAGGATTTCCTCCTGTTATAGGCTGATTGTTGTTTTGAATATTGTTTGTTGTGGCTCCATAGGGGAATTTGTTTGTAAAGTCAGGGAGTGTAAAAGTATGATATCCTGATGTATAGGTTAGACCTGTAATTGCTTTATATAACTGGGGATAATGTTGGGCGTTCTTTGGAGATCCATCGCAAATGAGCCATCCTTTGATTTTTGCGAATTCTGTGTATGTCCCATACCACATGACAATTGTGCCTACAGGAGGGATTTGCCCATATTGGTCATGGATGTTGCCTTTAGAGGTAGATATATCCTGTGCTACGGATAAGCCCCCATTTAGAGATTTGATGTTGCTTTGTACGGTTAAATCGCCTTGGGATAAAGAAGATTTTTTAATTGTGAGGTTGCCTTGTATGGTGACTTCTTTGTCTTGAATGAGGAGAGGGGATTTTATGACGGTTAGTTCTTGGCTCCCTGCCCAATATGGGACGTTGTTGTTGTCGAGTATGCCTTCGTATTCTATGCGGAGGGTTGTGGAGCCGTCTTTGGCGTTTGAGATAAAGTCGGAAAGGATGATGTATATACTTTCATTGGGAGGCAGGGTTTGCTGAGATTTGGGAGTTTGTATCCATGTATGGTAACCTGGAATAGGGCTATTGTTGGTTGTAGCTGTTTGCCAGGTACTTTGGGAAGAGGTGTAGTTGTTTTGATTGTCTTGGATGGTAGATAGGTTGGAGGGGGCGTTTCCGTCATTACTCTTTATGATGCAGGGATTGAGGCTGTTTACATATGTGGGGAGTATGAGGCCGAAGCGTCCTATATGGGCGCCTATTCTGAGCCGAGCAGAAGTAGGAATGGTCATGGTTGTACTGCCTGTGTTTGTGAGGCGAATGACTAGGACATTATGAGTGCCGTTGTTAAGGATGCCATTGGTTCCCCAGAAGCCGATTTCGAGATCAATGTCCTTGCGGCCGAGGTGGTTGATGATGTTTAAAGTGGAGAGTAGGAAGCCGTTTAGGGGCTGGGTGCTACTCTGGAAAAGGAGGTTGTGGTATTCTAGTTCGACTTTGGTTGTGCGCTGATCGGTGGTGCTAGATAGGGCTACTACGTTTTGTAGATGTAGGTGGAGGCTGTTTTGGGATATGTGTTGAGCGGTTGAAAGGGATAGGGGAGTCGTTCCTGTATAGATGAAATATAGGGAGAGGGTTTTGTCAATATTCTCCTGTTCTATACATGTCCAGTTTGTGTCTCTTCTGTTGAGGGAGATGGTTTTGGGTTTTACTACGTTGGGTTGGAAGCGTAGTTGGAAATTGTAGCCGTCGGATTCTGGGTTGAAGGTTAAGGGATTGATATTGGGACTTGTAATGGGATTGATGACGAGGGGATAGGCTGATTCGTTGAATATGTTAATCTCTAGATCTGACCCTAAATCGTCGGTGATATATATGCTTGGTTCTCCGTCTTTATCGGTGAGGGTAAAGGAGATTGGTTCTGGTAATGCACTGGGGAGTTCTGTGGGGAAATGTGCTTTGTCGAGGGTTATTAGTTCTTTGAGTTGATGGGCTATGAGGGTTTCTTGCCATATTCTGAGATTAGAGATATAGCCATAATATGTTTGAAAGAAGACGAGTTGCTTGAGTATAGGGAAGCTTTTATGGGTTTGGGATATGGGAGTGGCGAGTTGTTTTACTCCGTTTTGGAATATCTGTATGTGAAGGACGTTGTTTGCCCATTTTGCAACAAAGGCCCAGTGAATCCATTTGTTTGTTAAGGTAGAAGGTGTGATGGCTTTGCTGGCCGTTACTCCATTTACGCTCCATGTTACTTTCCCACTATCGAGTAATCCTATGCTTATGCTCTTATCAGGAGTGGTGAGGAAGGTGGCACAATTGGCATTTTTCTTATATGCCCAGAAGTCGATGGTTAGTTCTGTGGGCTTTTTGATGAGTATGGAAGAGAAGTCAATGGTGAAAGGACTACCGTTCAGTGATTGTAGGTATAATGCTTTTTCGAAAGGTTGTTTGGGGCTTGTAGCTATTGCGTGGGGGGGAATTTGATTCTCGGTTGTTATTTGGTTGCCGCTTTGGTCTTTGAGGTTTGTATCGAACTTAAAGTATGCAAGGAGGGGTTTGGTAGCCATTTGGATGGGGAGGCTTTCGAAGTTGTTTAGGATCTGTTGGGGGGTAAGGACTTCCTGGTATACTGTGAAGTATGTGAGAGGGATTTGATAATTTGCATCTATGAAGCAGGGATGTAGGGGCGGAATTGGGGTGTTGAGGGTTGTAGATTGGGAGGCAACTAGGTTTCCGTCGATATAGATGTTTTGGGAGAGAGAGGTATTGGTTTTGCGTTCTGCGGTGAAGGTGAAATAGTGCCATGAGCCTTTTATGGCTGTGTTGAATACTGATGTTTGTAGGGTTTTGCCTCCAATGTTCCATTTGAGGGGATTGAAGGAGATGCTTATTTGGTTTGGTACTATGGTCGTTCCGCCTGAGTGGGCTACTCCTTTACTCAATATTGTTTGTGAGTTAGTTAGTGAGGTTGGGACTTTTGCCCAGAAAGAGATGGTTAAGGCTAGGGTGTTGGAAAGGAGTACTTTGGGGTAGGATATATTGAGCTTGTGAAGCTGGAGGACTTTGCCCATTAAGGCATCTTGTATGCTTTTGGCATCCTGATAAGGGACTGTTGGGATTTGGTTGCCGCTAATGTCTTTGGCATCTTCTATGAGAGGAAGGGAGAGGACGAGGGGTTGTTTTACGGTTTGGAAGTAGTATGTTTGGATTTCGGTGGTGGAGAGCGCCTTTTGCCAGATGGTGAAGTTGGCTATTTTATCTGGGGAAGTGATAATCCATTCGTCTGCTTCTAAGGAAGGGAGTTTGCCTGTGAAAGGTAAAGTGGCGGATTGTAGTTGTTTGCTGTCTAGGAAGATACTGAGGGTCAGTTCATTTGCCGATAGATTGGCGGTTAAGCTTAGTAGGTGCCATTCGTAGCTTTTGGGAGCAGTGGTCTGAATTTGCTTGTTGGGAGCTACCTTCCATGTTACTTTGTTGTTGCCGAATTGGATAAAGGCAAACTTAGACGCGTTGCTTAGGAAAATACTTGAAGATGCGGATATGTTAATCCAAAAGGAGATGGTTAGGGCTTGCTTGTTTTTGATGCGGATATTAGCTCCTTGGAGGGTTAAGCGGAGAGTTCCTCCGTTGTCGTATACATAGCCTCCGATGAAGGGGTTAGTACTGTAGGTGTAATCTTTATTGTTTTCCCAGTCGTCTCCTTGTCGGACAAGGATATTGTTGCCGCTTTCGTCTGAGGCTTTTGTTTCGGGGATTAATGGGAGGGCTGCGACAAGGTCGTTGGAGAGGGTTTCGAAGTATGGGAAGACTTGGTTTACGTTTTGGGTGGTTAAGGGGAGTTGGTGAATTTGGAATTGGGAGATGCTACCTAAGAAGCTGGAAGTTCCTAGGGTCAAGGTTTGGAATTTGGGGAAGTTTGGTGCGGTGTAGTTTTGGGGGCTGGCATTGGTTACCTGCTTGTTGTTTCGCCAGATTTGTAGGCTTATTTTTCCCTCGGAGATTTCGGCGGTGAATGCCCAGAATCTCCATAGGTTATTGTCGGCTTGAGGGGTGTAGGTTGTGGCGGTTAGGGAGCCTATTTGCCACTGAAGTTTTTTGCTTGTGGCGTTGTATTGAATGCTTACTTTATTGCTTGAGTCTGTAAGGATGGTCGCATTTGCTTGGAGAGATGTGAAGTTGATTTTTGCCCAGAAGCTGATGATAAGCTGGGGTTGGGCTAGGCGGAATCGTTGGAGGTTGAGGGATATGTGACTGTTTTGTTTGTTAAATGAGAAGGAGTCTTGGAAGAGGTAGTTATTTTGGAAGGTGAGATTGGAGCTGGTGATAGGGATTTTGTTGGAGCTAATATCTGTTGTTGCTTGGGGGGCGTTTAGGGGGATATTGGCAACGAGGGAATCTTCTATGCTGATGTATAGAGGGGTTAGGTAGTTCGTGATTCTGGCTGTCTTGGTAGGGAATTGATAGGTGATGTCTTTTTGCCAGAGGGTAAAGTGGCTCATTGCCCCATGGAATTTGTTGCCTATGATGAAGTTGTGAAGAGGGGTGTTGGTCTCAGTGGGGTATACGCTCTCTAGAAAATGTCTCTGTGGATAATCATCTCTCGTTTTAGTAGATGAGGTATGGTAGGTAGTCGTATCGGTGTTTATGATAATCTTGCTTTTTATTTTATCTATTATCCCGACTTCTACTCCGACGGCACAAATCCATAATGCCCAAGAAGTAGGGAAGGAATTAATGGCCATGGTTGTTGTGATTCTGGGGCTCTTCCATATGATTTTATCACTGTAGCATTGTAAGGAGAATTGGCCTGAAGTATCGCTGATGAGGGTTTGGGGGGTACCGTTACCGTTATTGTAGGGCTGTAGGTGGCGGGTGTCTAGTTTGGCCCAGAAGGCCATGGAGAAGCCGTATTGACCTACCTCTATTCTGCGGAGGCCTATTTTGAGGGCTGTTGTTTGGTCGAACTGGATGAGGGAACCGAAGATTGGGTCTTGTTTGAGGGTTGGGGTTCCCGTTGTCATGACGGGGATGTGGTTTTCGGTGAGGTCGTAGGGGGCTGGGGTGTCGAAGTCTATGGTGAGGATTTCTTTTGACGCGATGGTTTGGAAGTTGCGGTTCCATGTATCAGACAGAATTTCCTCGCTTACTCCTTGCCAGAGATAGAGTTGGGATAGATGGCCTGTAAATGTGGGGCTTCCTATGGCTATTTCTCCTTTGAAGATGTTGGAGAAGGAGGTTGTGGAGGTGGCTTGGCTATATGTATTTGTCGTTTTGGTTCCGTTGAGGTATAGTTGGATTGTTAGGGTATTGGCACTGATGGAGGCTGTATAGGTTATGAGGTTCCAGGCATTGGCGAAGTCTGGTGGGAGGGTGTTTGTATAGGTTTGTCCTTCTACGATGTAAGTGATGCTGGTTTTGGTGAGGGAGATTGATAGGTGGGGGCTATCGATGACCTTGACGGCTTGGGTTAAGGTACTTGTGTTTGTGTGGAGCCAGAAGGAGAGGGTGAAGCTGGTAAGGTTGGGTATGTGGTAGCCAATGAAGTCAATTAGGTAGGGCTTTTTGGCTATGGTAGCGAAAGAGCCGAAGATAGGGGAGTTTTTGAGGGGAGGAGGGGAACCAAGGGTTAAGGCTCCTTCAGGATCGGAAGGAAAGGCACTGAATAGGAGGGGTTTGTCAATGTAGAGTGGGTGCTGGTCTTGGTGTGTGATGAGGGCTACTTCGTCTGTTTCGAGGGTTTGGGCGAACATTCTGAGGGCAGCTAGTCCGAGGGGATTGGAGGAGGAGCCGCCTATCTTTAGGCTGAAAGTTGTGTTGGTGAGAGGGAAGGAGAAGTAGGGGGAGCCGACGATTGCACTACGGTCAATCATCATTCGTTGGCCGTCAATGTATAGTTGGGTTCGGTTTTGTTCGGTGGAGATGCTCCAAACGATGTGTACCCAGCGATTTTCTGCTTGGAGGTGGTTGAAGTATGTTTTGTAGTGGTTGGATTGGGAGGCGAGGCCTTTTTCGATTGACCAAGAACCATTGGCGTCTAAGGTGAGGGTTAAGGCTGGTTTAGGGGCGGAGCCTTTGTTGGTGAATGCGAGGCTGAATGATTGGGTGTGTTTCCAGTTGATCCAGAATGAGATGGCCACATCTCCTGAGGTGGGGAGGGAGAGTGCAGTTGTATCTATGGACACGCCTGATGCTTTGGCAATGTTTAGGTATTGGGGGAAGGTAGAGTCGCTTCCATTGGTAAAGATACCTGTTGGAGCGGGCTGGAGGTTTTGGGCTTCGTATACCTCGTTGATTAGCTTGTGGGTGGTGGTATTGATACCATTTATATATAGTAATAAGCTGTCGTTTAGTGCTTGGATGTTCATAATGATGGAGGTTTAGGAGTGAATGGGAATAGGTTACTTTTTGGGGTTTGGGATAAGTTTGAGCCAGCCGTCATAGATTTGGCTGATGCCCATGAAGGTTGCGTGATGGTTGATGGGGCCGAGGCTCCATGCTGCTTCTCTGAGGGATGCGCGTGCCATTTCCTCTAGGCCTTTCCATATGCCTGTGAAGGTGGTGTCCTTCTGCATTTGGGGGATGTTTAGGCGTAGATAGGTGTTTTGGGCGTGTATCCAGCCTAATTGTTGGAGGTATTGCCAGAGGTAATAGGCATCGGATTTGGTGCGTTGCTTCTGTGATTGGAAGGCGAGCCATGCCGCGGTGAACTGAGAAGCGGATATGATTTGTGTCTGGCTGACGGATGGTAATAGTTTGCGGAGGAAGAGGTCTATGTCCTCTTGGTTGCTGCCCCAGAGAGAGAAGAGCTTTGGGGCTTTTCTTTGGGTGGGGAGGAGAACTTCAGCCTGTTTGCCTTGGGGGGCAAGCCAGTGAATGTCCTTGGTTTGGAGGTATGCCCAAAGGGCGCGGGCAAGTCCGAGGTTCCATTGTTGGGCGAAGCTTTCGAAGGTGATTGCGGGCGTTTCCTTCCATGATAGGGGTGTGGTGGCGGTGGTTCCTGTTGCGCTGAGCCATGTCCATTCGTAGCCTGGTTCGGTGGGAAGTGGAACACGTACCTTATTGGTAGGCGAAATGATGGGCGCAGTGAGGAAGGTGATTTGGATCTTTTTGAGGATGCTTTTGTATTGGTCGAGGGGGATTTCGATGGATTTGGTTGGGAGGATGCCTGAGGTTGCGTGTAAGCAGCCTGTTGGGTCTATGAGGAGAGGCAAGATGATGGTTGGGTCATCGATTGCCAATTGTACATAGAAGTTCTCCTTTTCGCCTGTTTTGATGTTGGGGTCTTTTATGCTGATGGCGGCATTGGTTTGGGGAGCGAAGAAGATATCGCTGGAGTCGATGGTGCCCTTGAAGTCGGTTTCGGTGTTGTTTACGGTTAAGGGCTTCCAGTAGCCAATGAGGCCGTCGCTGAGTTGGCGATAGTCGCCGAGGCGGACAGGGATTTTGACCTTGGTGAAGCCAAAGGTCTCACGTATGTCCTTGATGTATTCGTCTAATTCTGCGGGGTTGAAGTCTTTTTTGTAGGCGAATGCCCGTTCCATGTCTTGTCGGAAGAGGTTCCAGTTGCGGTGTATGGCGGGTAAGCCTTGGAGTTCGAAGCCGACTGAGGCGCGCACCAATGCGATGGGGCGGCCCATTAGGAGGGCGAAGTCTTGGTGTTCGGCGGCGTAATCGGGTTGGATGTATTCGAGGGAGTTGTCTAGGGTTGTGAGGAAGTCCTTCATGAAGGCCTTGCCCTTGGAGGTGATGTAGGAGACCATGGCCTTCAGGTGGGGGTTGGTGATTTGGGCGATGGCTAGGGCTGAGCCTCCTGGAGGGCTTTGCCAATGGGCGGCTTCGTTGATGAGGCCGAGCATATTGCCTTGGGCGTTGTATATAAGGAGGCTGTCATCGAGTTTGTTGGGGACGAGCCAGCCGCAGATAGGAGTTGTGGCTGGATGGGTGTTCATCTCCATGTCTTGGTGTTTGGGATCGGCGGAGATCCAGCGGAAGTTGAGTCGGGCTGCTTGGGAGAGCCGTGGGGAGAGTCGAATGAGGTTGGTGTGACCTGCGTAGTCCATCTTCTCGGTGGATACGAGGTCGGTGAGGTTTAGGGGGTGTGAACGGCCGAAGGTGTCGATGAGGCGCATTTTGAGGATGTTGATTGCGCCTGCTCGGATGGGGTTGAAGTGGTCTTGTGGTTGGGGGGCGAGAATGTTGTTGCGGCCAACGAATTGGCGGACCTTTTGGGTGAAGGCGGTGTATTCGGGGAAGGCTAGGGGATCCGCTATGGGGAGCTGCATGGTTTCGCGGAGCATGAGCAAGGCGCGGTTGAAGCCGCTTAGGGCTTGGGAGAGAATGGGTTGGAGGGAGAGGGTGTAATAGGCTGCGAGGGCGTGGTAGAGGGTTTGGGTGTTGGGGTTTGTGAGGTCTTTGCCCTGCTTCCAAGCGGTTAGCCATGCTTGGGCGGTTGTGCTGCCCTTTTGTTCGTCGGTGGCCATGGCCGCTTGGAGGGCGGTTAGGTCGGCGGGGGCGTGGTCATGGAGGAAGTTGGCGAATCGTTTGGCGAAGCCTTGGGGGATTGAGTCGGTGAGGGGCGTAATGCCTTGGTAGTCACTTTGGTAGATGCTGAGGTCGGCTTTGTCTAGGATGGGGGTGAAGTCGGGCTTTTCCTCTGGGAGGTCGTAGTTGTTGCTGAGGAAGTCGGGGTTGTATCCTAGGTAGTTGGTGTCGTCTATGGTTGTGGGGTCATTGACGGAGGTAAAGCGGACTGACCATTCGAGGAGGAAAGGATTCCACGGCTTTTCGGATACTGTTTTGAAGCCGATGTAGTCTAGGTTTCTTCGTTGTACCATTTGCTCGATTGATAGAATCTCATTGCGGAGTACTTCTATGGGGAGGTTGGTACGGGAGAAGGGGAATTGGAGGGAAGTTGATTCGAGGATGGGGCATTCGAGGAGTTCGTCGTCTCGGTTTTTGCCGTCCTTGAAGTGGCGTTCGGAAGGAGTGACCGCTTTGCCGCGGAGGAGGATAACGGGATTGGTAGGCTCCCAATAGCGGGGGCCTGGTATCCATTGGAGGTTGTAGTGGCGGGGTTTGGCGGTTTCTAATTGGGCGATGTTAAAGGCTTCGATTTGTTCGATGAGGGTGTTGATCTTGCGGGCGAGGTTGCCTGCGAGGGTATTTTCGGGGATTATGACGGATATTTGTCCTTCCACTTCCAAGGCATCCGCTTTGGCACCGAGTACTTTGTGCCCGTCTTTGGCGAGGACTAATTCGCCTGTGTGGTTGATTTTTTGGTAGAGCGGGCGGATGACGTAGTGGTTGATGAAGTACTTGATGCGGTCGGGGGAGGGATAGGCCGCGAGGTCGTCATCTGGGGGATAGGCCGCAATCATGTACTTGTACCAATCGCCGAATAGCTCTCGTTTGAGACTGTCGATTTCGTCGAGTGCCTTTTGATAGGCCTGTTGGGCGAGGTTTAGTTCGTTGAGGAGGTGAGCGAGGTCAAGGGGTAGGGTGATTTGGGTGTTGGCTTCGGGGTTGTTGGCGTTTCGGTCGGCGCGGATTGTCCATAGGAGGGCGCCTTGGTGTGCCATGAACTCCTTTTCGTGTCGCATCTCTTGGAACTTTGCCCCGATGTCTACGCCTTTCTTCTTTAGCTTGCGGGAGAATAGGATTGCCTCTAATTGGTCTTCTATTAGGGCTTTGTTGCTGTCGTCGATGAGGTGTGCGAGGCGGGCCGATAGGGCTTCGGTGCCCGTATTGGCGATGGTGACGGAGGTGCGTTCGTTGGTGATGTGGCCGTTCTCCTTGGTGCTGCCCTCTTGCAGGGTTACAGTTCCGAAGAGGAGCATATGCTGGGGGATGGGGTCGTTTACGATTGCGTGGTTGCAGAGGCGTTCGATTTGGTTGCGGTACTTGCGGAACCTGAGGGCGAGGGGTTTGCGGTATTTTAGGGGTTCGATGATGCCTTCGTTGGGTTCGAGTTGGAGGAGCCATTGTTTTTGGAGGAGCTCTTCCCAGAGGGCTGCTTCGTCGTCATCGTCGGCTAGTTGGAGGGCTGAGCGTTTGAGGGTGATGCCGATGTGCCATTTGAAGCGGCTTTGGAGCATGCTGTAGAGTTCGGCCTTTTTTCGGTAGGTGAGGAAGTCGATGAGGTCGGCTTTGTGTGGATCGGTGAGGAAGTTTAGTTTGTCTACGTTGTCGGTGTATTCGAAGAAGGCCTCCTTTTGGGGGATATTTCCTTGGGAGTCGGTGGGCATGGTGAGCCAGCCTTTGGCCAATAGGGCTTTCCAAAGCGGTAGGGCTTGGGAGCCGTATGCCTTCTTGATGACGTTGTAGGTGACGGATTGGGAGAGGAGTTTTTTGTCTACGGTGTCAAGGTCTTCTTGGGTGATGGGGGCGTTTGGTTTGCCCTTTAGGCGGCTCGTTTTGGGGTTAATGGTGGCGAGGTCTCCCGTGATGTAGGTGATCCATTTTTTGGAGAGGAGTTCTAGCCAGATGCGTATGGCCTTTTGGGGGCCGAATAGGTTGGTGACTTGGGCGAGGGTGAGGGAGAAGAGGCGTTGGTAGATTTGGGCGTTTTTGATGTTTGGGAGGCCTAATGAGGGGAGGGGTTTGGTGAGGTTTAGGGTTGCTTTGGTGGGAAGCAGGCCTGTATAAGAGGCTTGGGTTGCTTGGGGGAGGTTGAAGAGCTTTTTCCAAAGCGTTTCGGCTTGGTTTAGGAAGTAGGTAATGACGGAGGGTTTGCGGAGGCCTATGTATCGGGTTTGGATGGTTTCGGTTGGGAAGGGGAGTTTGCCGTTGAAACTCAGGGTATTGCTCTTCCCGATGGGTAGGGTTGTGCGTGTAGGGTTGTCTTCTTCGCCTTCTGTGGGGAAGAGGTAGGCGCGTTTGATGAGTTTGTTCCATGCGGTGGTTTCTTTGGGGAAACGGGCAAGGAACTCTGCTTGGGAGAGTTTGGTGTAGTGGGCGTTGGGGTTGAGGAGGAGTTGGCGCTTTAGGTCGGCGGTTAGGAGGGGGAGAATTGTGCTTGGGATGTTGGTGTTATAGGCGTTTGGGGGTGTGGGTTTGAAGGCACGGGTGAAGGCGAGGTATTCGGGGTGTAGTTCGAAGGTTTCGGGGCTTTGGCTGAATTGTTCCCAGAGGGCGGCGGCGGTTGCGGCTCCGTAGCGGTCGGTTAGTCGTTGTTTTGGGAGGATTAGAATTTGTTTGTGGCGGATGATGGTTTCGGGGAGTCGTTCGAGGAGGGCAGGGATGTCTTTGCCTAGTTGTGGGGGGAGTTTGGTGGTGAGCGTCCAGTTCTGGGATGCGTCTCGGGTGGCTAGGGTAATGATTGGGGTTGGGTATAGGAATTGTTGGATGGCTGGGGCGATTGTTCCGCTGCCGTATCCTTTGGGGGCTATTTGGGTGGTGAGGACTTCTAGCCATCTGTTGTCTACCATTGCTTGCCATGCTTGTTCGCCCATTTGTCGGAACCATTGGGTGAGGTCTCGTTTGTGGATGGTTAGGGGGCGTTTGTGATAGGCTTGGGTTTGTTGGTAGAGGTAGTCATTGTTTATGTTGTCATACCATCCTAAGACTTGGTATTCTACTCCAGAGGAGGGGATTGAGGTGTAGTTGTCGTAGAAGCCGAATGCGGAGCGGCAATTGGGGTAGAATGCGGCGAAAGTGGGTTCGCCGTAGCCTGCTGCAGTGAGGGGCGTGTCCCAGTGTTTGGGCCAGTAGTCGTGTTGGTTTTGGGTGGCGGTATTTTCGGCCTGCCATTCGGCTAGGCTGAGGCTGCGCCCCATGTATCGGAAGGGAGGGGATGGGTTTTCGGTTTCGGGTAGGGGGACGGTGATGTAGGTGTTGGCGAGGGTTTGGTCTGTGGATGGGGGATGTAGGTAGTCGCTTTCGACGATCCAATCGAAGCCTTGGAGGGATTGGGGGTTTCGGCGGGATACTAGCCAGCGGTTTGGTAGGGCTGGGAAGGATTGTTTGTCTGAGGGGAAGATTGAGGTGTCGTGGGGTTGGTGGACGAGTGCGTCTGGCATTGCCCAATGAAGATGGATTCCTTTGTTTAGGATGAGGCTTTCGTCTTGAAAGGGTTGCTGTGTAATTGATTCGCTAAGGAAAGCTGTTTCGGGATTCCGATCTTCTATTATTTTGCCCTTTTCATCTTTTTGAACGTAAGGAAGGAGGGAGAAATCGGCCTTTGGGGCTAGTATAGGGGTATTTTCGGATAGATTTAGGGCATCTACTCGGATGGGTATGAGAAGTAGAGAGGGCATAGTGGTGGGGTTATTGGTATGTGCCTTTGTAAGAAACGAATATTAGGTGAAATTTAAAAATTATTATATTCGTTTATTATGGTATTTTGGTATGTGATGGTGTGGTATTGATTGGGATTGGTTTATATGGGGAGTGGAAGAATGGGGGATGGGATGGGTTGGGGGATAAATGGGAAACTCCCTCGGCCTTTTGGGCTTTGGGAGTTTCGAGAGGGAGATTTATATTCTGCGTGTGTTTATGCGTTGTTTCTGATTTTGCGGAGGAGGACTGCAATGGTGTAATCGGTTCGTTTTGTGAGGCCAATTTTGCTGAGGGTTTTGCCGAGTTTGGAGATGCCTGCGATCTTGGTGTAGATGGCGTTTCTCTCAAGCTGGTTTGTTTTGGTGTTTGTGGTCACGTCTCCCTTCGCTAGCTCCTGCCTAATGTTTAGGGGATGGAAGGTTATGTAGTGCTGCTGGAGTCGGGAGATGAGTCCTGGGGAGATGTTTTTGCTTTGAA
>Ga0163110_10001070_pt1 | contig 13731 bp, 10 predicted proteins | sample CRUFie1St17metaG_FD_108703 | JGI IMG/M metagenome (GOLD analysis project Ga0163110, IMG submission 108703) | Marine microbial communities from the Costa Rica Dome - CRUD Field 142mm St17 metaG | ecosystem: Environmental > Aquatic > Marine > Oceanic > Photic zone | place: Costa Rica: the Eastern...
GGCAACTTTATAGGCTGGAACATTTTGTTCTTCTAAATAGGCGACCGCTGTTTTGTCGAATGGCGTACTGAACACAGTGATACCAAGTTCCTTGCCATACTTAAATAAACGTTCATGCCAATCCCATGGCGTGCCGGCTTCTTGATACAGCTCATAAAGGCTACGTCCCTTCCATAGTCCCTTTTCAATTTTAAATCCTGGCCCATCGTGGTCAATGGTCATTGTATCAGCGCTGTACGTCTGTAATTTAACGGCATCAGCTCCAGCTTCTTTTGAAGCACGCATGATGGCAAAGGCTCGTTCAATATCGCCATTATGATTTGCAGATAATTCCGCAATTATGTAGGGCGGGTGACAGGGCCCGATGTTTCGTCCATCGATTGAGATATTTTTCTTAAGGTCGGTCAAGCTATTACCTCACGGACTAACATGAATGACTCGGCTGAAGTTACACCAACACTAGCACCACGGAATTTTGCCAAGGCGTCAATATTCTCTATGGAACGGGCATGGGGGAATGAACGCATTTCCATTTTATAAGCCTTGAGTGCGCGGTGTTTAGCGTCAAGTACCGGGCTAATGTCAACGAAAACATTTGGCCTGAATTCGGTTCCAGTTGCAGGTGTCGCCCATTCGGTGCTCGAGACTGTTTCAAACGTTAACACCTTTTGGATGGCACCGTCCGGCTGGGGCCGACAGGCTGTAATGACTGCTTGATGTACAGTGCGATGGTCAATATTCAAGTCCCCCCCATGATGGGTGTAAACTATTTTTGGCGCAATCTCTGCGATCACTGTTTCTATTTTTTGTGTGATTTCTAATAACGCAATATTGTCGAGACGATTGTCGGGCAGGCTCAAAAACATTGGACTTTGTAGTCCTAAGATTTCTGCGGCAGTGCGTCCGGCTTTTTTAAGTTCCGAAAGAGTTGCCGCGAGGTCGATATTTTCTCGATCATCACTTCGAGATGTTGCGCCCTCGGCTACAATTAGAACGTGGACAATATCGCCATTGCGGGCATGGATTGCTGCGGTTCCCCCGCAGCCAATAACTTCATCATCCGGATGGGCAGCAACAATCAATACTGATTTGTTATTAGTCATTTTTCTCCCCTTTTAGTCGCAAGACTGCCTTTGCCATTATGGTGTCCCCTGATATCTGCGCATCATGGAGTTCAATATGATAGGAATCAATTTCAATAAAAGCACGCTTATATGTCTCAGCATCGTGCATGCGGATGTGGTCATAAAGCTTTTCGATATTTTCATTAGATGGCAGTCTACTCTGAGCTTCTGTGTGCCGTTTAAAAACAACTGGTTTACCAACCTGTGGCGACGCTTTTGGTTCTGTTTTCACTATCTCCTCGATCATATCGAAGGCCAGTTTACTGGCTCGTTCAAATATTTCCTGTGCCGTTCCGGCTAGCGAGAGTGGACGCTTGAGGTAAACTGGACCTGAGTCTAATTTTTCTGTCATCTTTAGGGCGGTTAACATAGTTTGGGTATGTCCACGTTCGATAAGATTTTGCAGTGGTGTCCCACCACGGCCATAGGGGACATCGGTCATATGGAAACAAACACATTCAACCGCTTCTAGAATAGCTGCCGGAACAATCCAGGACCAATGGGGAAAAAATATGTAGCGTGGTTTCAATTTCTGAACGATAGCTGTATTTAGCTTTACTGGATCTGTGACAATGGTCCACGCACCTGGAAAATCATTGGTTCGACTGTCGAATATTTTGATATTCCATGGTTTTATAGTTGCGACAAGATACTGGTTCATGGTCGTGAGAATGTCCTAATATATTTTTTGTGGAGCGGGACAAGTTGTTTAGGGCGAAGGGTGTAAAGGTTTTTTTTGCGAAGGAATCCGGTCGTTTTAAATAAAGCATTGGAAGCTAAATTGTCTGGAAAAGCCTCAGCCACCATAGTCATGTGCGTGTGTATTCTTCTTGCGGCCAAAAGTGCTGCTTTTGCAATTCCAAGGCGGTATTTGCTCGGAGCTATAAGAATGTTGACTTCGAACGTGTCCTCTTCGTTAACTTTTTTCTCAAGGCGTAAGACGCCTGCAGGTTCCCCGTGGTGCTCTATAATGTGGAAGTAGGCTGTCGTGTCAGCAAGTTTTGACATGAACCAGGTATAATGTTCATCACGAGTAGGAATGCTAGGATTGTGAAAGTAACGCCTAGTCTCTGGCAAAGACTGCCAGGTCAATAGAATGCTGGCATCTTTTTCACTTGCAGGGCGCAATTGCACAGATTTTCCATCCTTGGCTTTCTCAGGGTCAAGGAGCAATGCAACACGTCTGGCTCCGAGACCGTCGCAGACCTTTGCTGCGTTGCGAGCAAGAGTTGCTAACTGTTCTTGAGACTCTATGGCCTGGTAGATTTTTTCAGCTGCTTCTTTTGTTTTTAAATTACGCAGTGACCCCAAATTTATAGCAATGTTTTTTTCATCCAAAGCGTCAGCAACTCGGCGTTGGTTCTCTGCTAGAACCACAATCAGTGCGGGTATGCCGAGGCAGCATCTTTCCCAAGCACTTGATCCGGCAGCTCCGATAACCAAATCTGTTTTAGCTAGAAGTCCTGCCATATCGGTGACATTCGTGTAAATTCTCGTTACGAATGGTAGATTGAACACCTTTTTTCGGATTTTTTCTAAATGGGGCGCACTACCCCCTAACACAATGTTAACCCTTATATTCGAGATATTTTTTTTCAGGATATTTAGAATCAATTCTGTTGCATTGTCTGGGTCGGTTAATCCCATCGCAATCATCAAACGAAGTGGGCTATCTGTCAAACGGTTTTGCGAGAGCCCACACATCCTGGCACTCGCAAACTGGGAGCGCAGTACAGCAAATGCCGTGCCTGTGGCTACGAATGCAGTCTTGGGAACTAACCCTTGATAGTCCTCAGGTGTGCGTCCTAGATTTTGATCAACTAAGATGTCGCAGTCGTGAGCACGTGTAGGCAAGTCGTCGAAAACCAGAATTTGTTTTGCATGGGATCGGCAACTTTTCTCATATTCCAAGCCGAGGCCATAATGATCAATTACCAGCCAGTCTGTCGCATCTTTTTTAGAAATTATGCTATCAAGCATCTTGTGGCCGCTACTCTTTAATTGTGGAATTGTAAAATAAGTCTCATTTGAACAACAAAAGGATGTGTCCCAGCCATCATTTCTCAACTGGTTGGCTAAAGTTAGGCAACGCATAACATGGCCTCCACCGATGGCTGGGGACGCCTCTGTACGAAAGACAACGGAGGGCATTACGTTGTGAAACTCGAAATTATATTGGTGACCTGCAATGCTATTTTAAGACGACCTTCCTCTCTGACATCTTCGATAGGACAGCGTTTGGGGCCTGTTTGTTGATAGATTTGTTGCATCTCAAATTACTTCAATACTTGCGAGAGTTAATTACTAAATGCTTTGGATTGTAATTTTTCAAAAATAGATCGAATAAAATCTTTTCAAAAGAACGGATAATTTTGTTTGCTAGAATGAATTTTTCCGACATATACATTTGAAATCTCTTTGCATATCTTCCTAGGTTGTACTTTAAAATAGTGTAATTCCAACGTCACGAATTCAATAAATCCAGTCTATTATACCATTCAATTAATGATACTTATTAATTTTTTATGAGTTTGGAACCTCTAAACAAGCTACCGCATACCGGGTGAAATTTGGTCCCAGTGTTTTTTCATTTTGGTCGCAACAGCATTCTTAAACCAATAATTAAGTCGCAATTTGCGGGATGTTTGTTCACTAAACACCACTAGAAATCATATAGTTGTGAGTTTGAGGCCATCGGTAGACATTTAGCCCCCTAACCCAATATCCTGTTCATAGCACGAACACATAGATATAAACAAGTTAGTTATGAAACAAAATCTTTTTATAATCTGGATTAGTTTTAAAAAAACATAAGAGGAATATTCCAAACCTTTAGCCTTTTTTGGTTGTGTGTATTACCTTTCTAAATAATGGCCGATGAAAATATTTGTAAAAATTATTATTTTTTGAATAATAGAGAATATAGTTTGTTGCTGGAGATGAACTCTTTTGAGAAAAACTTTCATCTATTTTTTTGCTCTTTTGTTAGTTGTCCTTCTTATTATTGGGACCATTCTTAGTGCACCAAACGTAAGAAGTGCTGCTTACAGAGCTTTTCCTGAATTGGTAGAATATGGTTTTCGTGCAAAATTGCGCTATTTCGTACAAAACAGGCTATTTGAATCTGCTAATGGTATTTTGCTCTCTCAAATTAATTTTGTTGAGTGGTTTTCCTCACAGCGAAATGTTTTGCTTCCGGGACTTGTGGCAAACGCTGAATTTGTGGTTGAGCGCATTCGCAATGAACAGGACTATATAAAAATTTCTTCATTTCTTAATAGGTTTGTTTCCTCCAACCCAAAATTGTTACCAGCTCATTTATGGGTTGCTAGAGCTCATATACTTGAAAAACCACATTTAACATTTAAACATTTAAATATAGCAAAAAAACTTGCCCCGGCCGAAGGTCAGATTTATCGGATAGCGTTGGAAACTGCCTTATTGCATAATTTGCCAAAACAAAAGCGGGAATGGTGTCAAAGTTATTATCAGGCACGCCAATTTGGTGGACCACACCCATATGAGTATGAGCCAATGTTTAGAGGTGTAGGAGAACGTAAAATAGCAGTTGATACATTTACCAAGGATGGCCGTTATCAACTCATTGAAAATTTCGGGCTGCAACTTGATAAGGAAACTGTATACAGTTTTAATCTGAATCCAGGGGATATGCGCCGTCTCAGAGTTCATTTGGCTATCGGAGCCGGCTATCAGGTTGAGTTTGGTGACTTTGATATATACCGCGGTGGTGCAAAACGCACTGTTCCGTCTAATAAGTTAATTCTCTCAAGTTGGAGTAGTTTCACACCTAAAAAAGGATTGATTTATACCACCTCTGCGGATGGAGCAACTATCACAATTCATACCCCGCCCGAGGTTTTTGGGGAAGTTGATCGTCTAGATATTAGAATGCGTGTCAGGCGTTTGCCACCAGTTTCACCAGACGTGTGTGCTGTAGGATAGCTTAATCAATGTTGTTTACGCGCGTTTATGCTTTTATTGCTTTGCTGGGCCTCACCTTATCAATTGGATTTTGGGGAGGGGGTGAGTTAATTAAAGAATTTAGGTATGGTTTTACGGCATTATTTACAGGAATAAATAGCCATAATTTATTGAGACTAAAATGGGATTCTGCAGTTGAAGAAGCAACGCGACTAATGAGCTCTAGTTCTTCTCCTGGTTTACCAGTAGTGCGTTTATATATACCAGAGAAATCACAAAAGCAGTTACTTAGTAATGTCTTTGACTCAACAAAAGAATGGCAAAACGCTTTTCAACTATTCCCTGATAAACGGTTGCACTCTGTTAGAGTTCGTCATCAAGGAGATAATCCATACAATTGGGGTTTTGATAAAAAATCTTGGCGTGTCAAAACTAAGAAGCAAGATTTACTCAATGGTCAAAGATACCGCGATTATCGAATCCCTCAATCCTCTTATCTGCTAGCAAATCACCTTGCTTTGTGGTTTTCCAAGTCGCTTGATTTGCCTTCAGCCAACTCACGTATGGTTGAGCTTGTTATAAATGAAAAATCATTTGGTGTTTATCAAGAACTAGAACGACTAGATGAAAGTTTCTTGCGCCGAAATTCAATCATGCCAGTAAATTTATATAAGGGCGAACAAGTGCATATTGAAAAGACAATGCGACGAAGTATTGATTTATTTGATAATCCTGATTTATGGAAGAAAACCGCAATATTTAACCAACTGCCTGAAAATGACAATTTGGACCTTGCTCAATTTCTTGATCTTCTTCGTGAGGCTATGACATCGAAGTCTGCTTGGGATAGATTTTCGCGCCTCGCTCCAATTGATGAGTGGGCAAAAATGGCTACTCTAGCTGTTCTCACACAAAGTTATCATAATGATGATGTTCATAACATGCGGCTTCTTTCCGATCCTTGGAAAGGAACGATTACTCCGATTCCAAATGATGTAGGTGCTTTTTTTAATCGCTCACGGTATTTTATTGATTTTGCACCCCACCCGCTTTGGAAACTATATATGACCTCTAGCCAATTTTTATGGAAGAGGGATCAATTGCTTTATAACGCCTTAAATAACAGCGCGCTTCTAACGGAGGCTCAGAAAGTTGTTAAGCTATTCGGTCCAAAACTACAAAATTCCTACTCAAGAGCACCCCATCGTGTGCAGTGGATGGAGCGTTCATTAAATTATGATCAAATTAAGAATACAGTGATGTCATTATCTAATGAGTTAAATGAAGTTACTGAAAATATTGGAACGTTAGATAAATGGCTTCGCTCTCGACTCTGGTCCTCACCAAATTCTTCTTGGAAGCAATTGAATAATGGTCTGCAAATAGTTGTAGCAGGATCAGTGCCATTAAATAAGGTACAGATTTTATTTCCTGAGAATGCAACTTACCCTTCACGTATTGTATGGGATGCTGATTTTAACGGACGTCTCTCTAAAGACGACTTTGAAATACCATTTGTAAGAATTAAAGGTGGAATACAACTGGATGCGGTTTGGCTGGCAAATAGAGTTCAAGTTGGGAAGGTTAGAATAAATCAAGTAGCAACCGCTTTTAATATTTTTGCAAATATCCCCTTGAATATATCATCTATTAAGGGTGCTAACGCGTTAACCGGTATTAAATACGACCTATCAAGGAACAATAATTTTAACGGGGCGACACCTGCTCGATTGAATCATCCATTAGTAGAACCAACACCCAGCCAGACCTTGAATTGGCCTCAAAATGTAACAATTGATAAAAATACTATCATTAAGAGTCCAGTGGTCATTAAGGCAGGATCAGTAATTCGTATGCGATCTGGTGTGAGTTTGATATTTAGGGACCAAGTTACTATAAACGGTACTCCAAAATCGAAGGTACGAATTATCGGTGAAAACGAAGATGATATATGGGGAACGGTTGCATTAGTTGGGCCTGGAACTAGTGGGTCACGCATATCAAATCTCTCTATCTCGGGTGGGAGTGGAGCTACTGTTGATAATATACGTTTTGTCGGAATGTTGTCCTTACATAACGTAAATGGAGTTAACTTCGATTTCTTAGAGCTCTCAGAAAACAATTATTTTGATGATATGATGCATATTATTTATAGTAATAACATTCAATTATCAGAGCCCCATTTCACAGGAGCAATATCCGATGCTTTGGATATAGATGTGTCTCAAAATATTCGTATTGTGAATGGTATCATTGAAAATTCTGGAAATGACGCGATAGACTTAATGTCGTCAAAAGCTATATTAGCTGACATGAACCTAAGTGGTTCTGGCGATAAGGGAATTTCAGTTGGTGAAGCTTCAAGTATATTGGTGCTTGACTCAATTATTAATGACAATAAGGTTGGCGTAGAAGTAAAAGATAATTCAGTATCCTTTATTGGGTATAGTAACTTTTATAACAACAAAAAACCTGTTAATGCATATGCTAAGAACTGGCGGTATGGATCAGGGGGGAATGTGCATATTGATAAGGTCTTATTTCAGGGACCAGTTAACACCTTAGGAACCGATAAATCTTCAAAAATTAAAATTACTGATAGTGCCTTTATTTCAGGTTGCCCAAAAACACATACGCAACTATTTCTCGGCCCTAATGTAGATTGTCAGTTTGTTTCTGAAACTAAAAACACAAAACTTGACCCGTATTTAGAGGACGCAGTTAAGTCTTGGGGTAGGAGACCCTCAGCGTTACAAAGAGGAGTTCCCAATTGATTGGGCAAATTAGCTCAAAAGTTAATATTGAAAAATTTGCGCGTTATGAATTTAAATATCTATTGCGAGCTGAGCTATTTCAAAGGCTTGTCGAAGAGATATCACACTTCATGGACTATGATGGTTATGTTCATCCTGAATTGAATGATAGTTATTTTGTGCGATCACTTTATTATGATGATAATTTGGCCAGCAATTATTATGAGAAGATTGACGGGGTGAAAGTCCGTCGAAAATTTCGTATCAGGACCTATGAAATTAAGGCCTCGAAAGAAACACCAATCTATTTGGAGGAAAAAGGCAGAACAATCGAGCGAACATATAAACGTCGTACTCAAATTATAGCAGATCATTTACCCCTTTTTTATGATCCTCAAATCAATGGTGAGGAAATACTAAAATTATATTCTGGTGCGGATCTGGTTGAAAGTATGGTATTTAATACTCTTCGTAAAAACCTAAAACCGAGGGTGTTAGTCGACTATGTAAGAAAACCGTTCATAAGCGAGTATGATGCACATTTCAGGGTGACTTTTGATACTGCTTTGAAGGCATCCTCTACAGGTTGTTTATTTCCTGAGAAAAGTGCAAATTGGATTAAGGCAGAAGCTGGGTATACAATTCTTGAGGTAAAATTTAATAGACGTATTCCGTCTTGGTTTCACAGAATTTTACAAGCATATAATATGAGGCGTCTTTCAATTTCAAAATTTTGCAAAGGTATGGAAGTCTGTAATCTTGCTCAAGACTTATCCTAAAAAGGTTTCAAATGAATACTGTTGAAGATTTCCTGCAAGCTGAAAAAATGGCCTTTAATTATGGCCCTACTGAAATTATCACCAATTTAGTGTTGGCTTTCGTTTTGGGGCTAGTTATCAGTTATATATACAAAAAAACGCACAAGGGCCTTAGCTATTCGCAATCATTCCTGCTTACGTTGGTGTTTGTGACTGTTATTGTTTCTATGGTGATGATGGTTATTGGTAATAGTTTGGCTCGAGCTTTTGCCCTTGCTGGAGCACTTTCAATCATTCGTTTTAGGACGGTTGTAAAGGATACCAAAGACACTGCTTATGTCTTTTTGTGCCTGGCTGGCGGCATGGCTGCTGGCACGGGAAGTTATTTTTTGGGGGTTGCAGGAGTTATTTTCATATCAATAATTGCTTATGTTTTGAATTTGACTAATTACGGATCATTATACAAATCAGAATTCATTTTGCGCATGCGGGTGCAAGCAGGCGCGTCTGAACCAGAATACAGTGGTATTCTGGAAAAATTTGCCCAATCATCTGATTTATTGCATGTTGAACCATCTGGTGACGGGTCTAGTTCTAAGTTAACCTTTGATATAGTCATGAAAAAAGGTGGAGACCCGGCACAATTGAGTCATGAAATATCAGCACTTTCGGAAGTTACGGAAGTGTTAATTATTGCTTCAAAAAATGACATAGATTACTGATTAATGTATTCCCCAGAATGTAAAATATGTGGTGGTAAACAGTGTCAACCCTTAGGAATTGAATCTTTTCTTTTCCCAACTGTTTCTTACCTTCCAGACTTACATGAATATAAGAATTTTATTTGTAATTGTTGTGGCATTGTTTTTGCCTACCCGCAAATAGAGCAGGAAAAGCTCTCTCATTTTTATAATTCAAATTATTGGCGGTCAATCAATGATGAGGGTCTTAATTATGGTGAAGATTACTTCAATAGCCCTATCGATTTTGCAAATAGTGAAATAAGCCTTAAGCGAGCTAGAAACTTTTTTTTAGCTTGCGAACGAGCGGCGTTAAACTACCCGCATGTGTTGCCTCAGGTGAATGATTTGGTAATAGACCTTGGTGCTTACCAAGGCCTTTTTTTGCACGCTTTGCGACAGAAGTTTCAAGTAAGGGTTATTCCATGTGATTACAGCCAGTCTGGAATGGACTTTGCCCGTAACTTGCTTGAGATGGATAATGCGAGGGTTATTAAAGATTTTTTTGCCGAAACTTTTGATGAGCCAGCACGTTTTGTTACCATGGTACATTTTCTTGAGCATATAAACGATCCAATAAGGTTGCTTCGTCATGTTCGTGAAAGGTTGCTTTCTGAGGAAGGTATTTTATACATTGAAGTACCAAATTTATACGGACATCCAATGTCTGACCCATTTCATTTTTTCACGTATTCAAAAGAAAGCTTGTGTCGCGTTCTTTCTATATCTGGATTTGAGGTTCTTGAAATTTTTACTAATTCGTTTCCACCAAACTCAAAAAATCTTTGGGGCAATCAAGAGCAAAACTTGGTTTGTATAGCTCGTCCAACCGATGATGATGTTGAGTTTTCTCCCGTTAATATTGATTTGATAAGAGAGAATGTACGTATAGCTTACTCTCAACATAGTGCAAATGGGATCTGGTCGTTTGGAAAGTATCATTTAACCCAATTTTTCAAGGTTTTTTATTATTTAACTTTTGCTGTTTTACTTGAGCGGATCTCTCCAAAATTTATGATGCGTGTAGCGCAATTGATAGGTGTGCGTAAACGGCCTCCAATTTAAAAAAAATAATCATAAATTATGACATTTCATTATTTACTAATTCATTGAGGCTTTTGACGACATGCTCAACATCTGATCTCAGCATTGTTGGAAATAAAGGTAGGGATAAGGCTCGAGAATAATATGATTCAGCCCCTGGAAGGTCTTGCTTGCCATACAAGGCTTGATAGTATGGTTGTGAAGAGACTGGTATATAATGAACTTGTGTACCAATACCTTTTCTGTAAAGATCATCCATAACTTGAGCACGTTCGATACCAAGATTATCAAAGTCAATAAGGATTGGATATAAGTGCCAAGCAACGCTACAACCCTCTACTTTTTTTAACAAGCTAACACTAGGGCTTGATCCTGCAAATTTTTGATCATAATGAGCTACTATTTTTTGCCTTGAAGCGACGTAATTATCAAGCTTCTTCAATTGACTGAGGCCTAGAGCAGCATGAATATCGCTTAGTCTATAATTGTATCCTGGCTCAATCATTTCATAGTACCAAGGATTGTTTGACCCTTCAGAGTTTTTGGCTAAAGTTATATTTATGAAATCATCTTTGTTTCTCGTCATCCCATGATTTCGTGCCAGACGTAGTCGTTTTTCAAGATCAGGGTCACAGGTAGTTATCGCTCCACCTTCGCCACAGGCAATTACTTTAACTGGGTGAAAGGAAAACACTGTCATGTCAGCATGGCGACAAGCTCCGACAAAAATTTTATTGGAATTCTCTCCTTGGTAGGAGCTGCCTAAAGCGTGGCTTGCATCTTCTATAACCTTAATACCTTGGCTATGGGCTAGTTTAGTAATTTCAATTGAATTTGTAGGCTGACCAGATAGATGAACCGGCAGGACGGCACGAATATTTTTTTCTTTATTAGCCTCAAGGGCCGCTTGAAAAGTTTCAACAGTCATCAGACCACTATTAGGATCTACATCTGCAAAAATGACATTAGCACCTGTGTATCTAATAGCATTGGCCGTTGCTAAAAAAGTGATTGTTGGCACCACAGCCCAGTCGCCAGGTCCAAGTCCAAGCGCTAATACTGCCAAGTGAAGGGCTGCAGTACCACTAGAACATGTAACTGCTGTTTTTGCACCAGTTTGTTTACAAATAGCTTTTTCAAATTCCTCAATCACTGGGCCAGAAGTTAAAAAATCTGACCTTAATGTTTTGACAACCGCAGCAATATCATCTTCGTCAACTGCCTGACGCCCATATGGAATAAATTTGAATTTATTTTTCATATTTACATATTATCTTACACGAAATAACGGAGTTAGTGGTTTACATTTTAATTTTTCAAACAAGGAACGTTCCTCTATGGCTTCTTTCATCAACGGTAATATTTCATCATACACACATAAAAGCCGGTTTATGTCTTCATCGGTGTGGGCGTAGCTCATATTGTGAGCACCGAGCATTAAAATATGGCGTTTAAACATTTCTTGAAATAAGTAAGTTCGGATCTCCCAATTAGAATAGGGGTCAGTATCTTTTATATTTAAGAAAGACCACGTTGGATGTCCAGAAACTGAAAATATATGATCTACTTCATATTGAGTTATAAGATCTCTTAATCCAAAAATAATTCGATTGCCCTTTTCTGTAAGGTGCTCAATTACTGGCTGACAGTTTATTTTTTCTAGTGTTGCTTTAGCTGCTGCAAGAGAGAGTGTTTCGCTACCCATGGTAAAAGAAAAAAATATATCTTCCATGAGCTTCATAATGTCAGCGCGTCCAGCAATTGCGGATAAAGGGTAACCATTTGACAGGCCTTTACCAAAGGTTGCTATGTCAGGCTTGATCCCAAATAATTCTTGTGCACCTCCCTTAGCAAAACGGAAGCCAGTAATTGTCTCGTCCAAAATAAATATGGCTCCATGCTCTCTTGCTAAAGTCTGGACCCCCTCAAGAAAATTGGGTGCGGGTTCTTCACAATTCATGGCCTCCATCATGATGCAAGCAAATTCACCCTGTTGGGTTTTTAAAAGTTTGTGGAGTGAGTCTAGATTATTGAATTTGAAAGTGTAGGTCAGTTCTTGCACCGCTTTTGGCACACCTAGATTACGTGATGTTGATCCAATATACCAGTCTTGCCACCCATGATAGCCACAGACTGCAATTTTATCTCTACCTGTAAAGGCTCGAGCTAATCTCACTGCCCCTGAAGTGGCATCGGATCCATTCTTGCCAAACCGAACCATTTCAGCGCAAGGAACCATCTTGCAAATACTCTCTGCAACATCAATCTCAATTGAATGAGGTAACGAAAATATAGTCCCTTTTTTCATTTGTTTGAGAACGGCTGCATCAACATCGGTGTCCTGGTAGCCAAGGGTAATTGCACATAAGGAATTGACAAAATCTATGTATTCGTTTTCGTCGGCATCCCAAAGATGACTTCCTTTTGCATGGTTTGCGTAAAAAGGTGAAACCCCATGAGGATATATCGTATGGCTTTTAGAAAATGTTTGTGTTCCTAAAGGTATTATTTTTAGTGCACGTTCTAAAAGTTTTTCTGAGAGAGTGAATGGGTGTCTGTTAGTTGACATTGTTTTCTCTCTTTAACAAATATTCCTTATCTTTTTTTTCTGACTCCCGCATGCCGTTGTAACAATCAACTTTAGCATTCATCATTGATAATGCAGGATTGCACTCAACTAAATGGATTACATCACCCAGTGAAAATTCAGAATTTTCTGGATATAAGGAAGTGTAAATTTGTTTAGCTTTATCAAAATCAACGATCTCATCTACAGTTAATCTGTGGCATGATATATCTCGCACGTTTCGGAGGTTCCCACACTTATATTTTTCTGGGTGATTTCTAATAAATGGTGTCACGTGTTCACGTTCAGACGGCAACTCAGCTAAAGTTGCGGCCTCTTCAAGGCAAGAATAACGTAATATTTCAACATCCATTCCATCCGGCCATGTTGGAGGTAGAGTGTTTGATGTATAATCATACCCTTTTTTTAGATGTAGGTGAATAACGCGATCTATGATTTCTGGGTCAGTTAGTGGGCAATCTCCAGTTAATCGAACTATATGGCTTGGTTGGTAGATTTTAGCAGCTTGGAAAAAACGGTCCAGCACATTAGTCAAGGAACCACGGAAGCAAGGTATTCCAATTTTGATGCATAACGTTTCAATTGGGTCATCTGTATCATCAACACTTGTAGCAACTATCAAACGATTGATTCTAACCGAGCGTCGTATGCGCTCAATCTGAAGTTCCAGCATAGGCTTGCCCAGTATTTTCATAAGGACTTTTCCTGGAAGTCGGTTTGAAGACATTCGTGCTTGAATAATACCAAGAACCCCTGCATTCATTGTTTGCCCTCGGAATTGTA
>Ga0163110_10001071_pt1 | contig 13729 bp, 13 predicted proteins | sample CRUFie1St17metaG_FD_108703 | JGI IMG/M metagenome (GOLD analysis project Ga0163110, IMG submission 108703) | Marine microbial communities from the Costa Rica Dome - CRUD Field 142mm St17 metaG | ecosystem: Environmental > Aquatic > Marine > Oceanic > Photic zone | place: Costa Rica: the Eastern...
CATAATTATAATAATGATAATTGGAACTTTTTTTTATCCAATAATATTATTTATTTTCGGAGTTCCCGATTTTGGACCAATCATTACCGGTTACTTAGGATTAATTTTATATAGTGCAGCGACTTTATCAATTGGCATATTTGCATCTTCTCTAAGTTCAAATCAATTAATTTCTCTTGTTGTTGGTTCAGGGATACTTTCTTTTCTAACTTTTATTGACTTTGTTTCATCGAGGGTTGGAGGTGTTACAGGAACAATACTTAATGAACTTCAATTAGGTGGATCATTTTCACTTTTTGATAGTGGTAGTTTTGGGATAGCTGAAGGAGGACATTTTGCAGATTTTGCCAGAGGAATTGTAAATATTTATGACATAATTTTTTACCTATCAATTTCATTAGTATTTATTCTATTAACTGTATTTAGCTTAGAAAGCAGGCGGTGGAGATGAGCGACAAAGAGAGAAAATTTAGTAATGATAAAAAAAATTTATTTGACTCATTAAAAAATTATTCTTATTCAATCCAATATATAACTATGATTTCTGGCCTCATAATCATGTTTATCGGGTTAGTAATTTTATTATTTCTTAGAGACATACAGCTAACAGGAATAATTTTATTTATTTTGGGTCTAATTTCTCTAGGTATTTCGACTGTTTTAAATATTTCAAATATAAAAAAATTCTTATTTAGTTCAAAAGGGGCATACAGCGCAAATACTTTTTTTATTCTTATAGGTGCTGTAGCAATTTCGTTGTTAATAAATTCAGTAATTTATGTAACTAACAAGAATGGTATGGCTCCTTCTTGGTTCAGGTCAGACTTAACAGCATCTAAAGAATATAATTTATCTGATCAAGCAATAAATGCTCTATCAAACTTAAATGAAAATCTTGAAATATTTATGTTTTTAAGAAATGACTCTAGCAAAGATATGTTGTCAATAAAAAGGACTGAAGACCTATTGAGTGAATTTTCAAGAAATTCAAATGATTATTCAGTTTCATTTAAACACATTGACCCGGATTTAGACCCAAATCTTTCAAGCAGCTTGAATATTGAAAAATATTTGTCAGGTAGAGATTTGCCGATTTTAGTTTTTAGACTAGAAGAATCTCAGCGACTGTCGCATATTGTTGGCAAAGACCCAAATTTAAGCATTGATGTTTTTGACGAAAAAGATGTTATTTCTGGAATGCTTATTTCAAGTCAAGTGAAAAGGAAGCGTGTATTTTTTCTTTCGGGACACGAAGAAAGAGATATAAATAATACTGACAGATCAAGTGATTCATTAGGACAGGCAAAAATTACCCTTGAAAGAGATAATTACGACGTGTCATCAATAACCACTGATGAACTTTCGAGAATAATACTTAACTATAGCCTATCTTTTGAACTTGATTTATTTCCAGCAGCTATTATTATTTCTGACCCAATCGATAATATTTTAGAGTCAGAAAAAAATGTAATTTTAGAATACATTACACTTGGAGGTAATGTAATGTTATTACTAGAACCTGACTCACCAAAAGGTTATGTGGAAATGTTATCAGGATGGGGAATTATTTCAGGAGAAGGAACGCTTGTTGATAGAATAAGTTACGTTGCACCAAATTTAGAATTTTTACAAATTAAAGATTCAAATTTACAAATGCCTGATCATCCAATAACTCATAATTTTGATGTCATTTATTTTCCGGGATCAAAATTTATAGGACTTTCTTTGATGCCAGATGAAATTCCTATAACTGAGGAAGGGATACCTTACGTTAAAGCTGACCCGCTTGCTTACACAACAATAAGTAGTTGGGAAGAGACTTCAAAAGAATTTATAGAATTTGATCAAGGAGACATATCTGGACCACTGCCAGTTGTATTAGCTGTAGAAGTAATATCTGAAATTAAAGGAAATCCAAAAAAGCAAGAAAATGGAGAGTACATAAAGTCTAAATTTCTTATATCTGGAGATACAGATTTTGCTAGCAACAGATTTATATTTTCAGCAAAAAATGAAGATCTCTTCGCCAATTCTGTAAATTGGTTAACGAGTGATGTTGAATTAATTTCAATTAGGCCAAAAATTAAAGTTTTCAGAGAGTTAGTTTTAACAAAAGATGAAAGAAACTTTGTAAGATGGAGTGGCTGGATTTTTTTACCTGCACTATCATTATCTGTTGGTTTTTTTAATTGGTGGCGAAGAAGATAATGAACTTTAAAATAAGCCTGGTCATAATTATAATACTCTCAGTAATAGTGCCAATATCAATTTTTTTTCTAATCAATGAACCTAAAACAGAAATAGAAAGAAAAAGGACATTTCTATATACAATCCCTGAAGAAGAAATAGTTTCAATAAATATTGAAAAAGGGGGAGATAGAATAAGTTTTGCTTTAGAAGATAATGTGTGGAGAATTATTGATAATAAATCTTCATATCCAGTCAATAGTACAAGGTGGTCAGGGATAACATTTCTGATAAAAGAGCCTGTAATTCAAAGAGAAATATCCATGGACGACAAAAAAAAATTAAGTGATTTTGGTTTATCCAAACCAAGTTATATTGCAAAAATTGAACTTAAAAATCAGTCTGCATACGATGACTTGATAATTTCTTTTGGTAATTTAAGTCCAGATGGAAATTATCAATACATCAAACTAAATGATGACAACGATATATATGCTTTAAATACCTCTTTTGGTAATGCTTTAAAATATTTAATTGAGTCACCACCATACCCTGATTGGGTTTACTCTTTTGAAAAAGAAAATATTAATGAAATACTATTTTATGAATCAGGAAAATTATCAAGGGCATTAAGCAGGGATATATTCACAGAAAATAGCAATGAATGGGTGATATGCGATATTTTAATTGACGAGTTGACTGGTGATAATTATACAGAAAATGAACCTTGCGATGGTACTGAAAAGGCGGATCAAACTTACATTAATAGTATTTTAGATTTGATGCATAATCCTAAAATTGAAAATATTATAGTTACTGGATTAGAAACTGAAGAAGAATATTTACAATACGGGATTAATAAAAATAATGTTTATGTTTACTTAAGAAATAATACATTTAATGAAAATGGATCTTTAATCATTAGGCCAATAACTTTGAGTTTAGGGAACTTAGAGAGAAATGAATACCAGTCATCTAATATTAATGCTGTCTTTCAAGATACAAGTGATGTTGTTCAATTAGAAGAAAATTGGGCTAATGAAATTGGGCGACTAATTTATTGCTCAAGCCCTAAAATTAATCAAGAAAAAAATAGTGAATGCAATTACTAGTTTGATGTTAAATTTCTATAAAGTTGAGGTAACCTCAAAGGAAGTGATGAAATATCATCTAGCACCTCATAACTAAGGTCCTCCATCATGCTTTTCATATAATCATGACCTTCTTTATCTACAGTTAAACAAAATGTTGTAATCCCCTGTTTTTTTGCTTCTAATAATGCCTTCTTAGTGTCATTTACTGCATATTCCTTTTCAACACCCTCTCTGCTGTAACCTCTATCCTGAGGCCTTCCATCACTTATCAAAAATATAAATTTAGATCTTTCATCGGTTTGCATTAATTTAGATGCACAATGTCTTACTGCAGGACCCATTCTAGTTGCGTGCAATGGGCTTATCCTGTCTATTCTTTTTGGTATTTTAGGTGAAAATTTTTCATCTAAATCTTTAATAGTATAGTATTCAACATTTTCTCTTCCATAACCAGAAAAACCAAATATTCCATACTTATCACCAAGATTTTCTAATGCATCCAAAAGAAGTATCAATCCTTCTTTTTCTAGATCAACTATTCTTTTATAAGACCTTCTGAATCCTTGCGACCTTCTTTTTCTTAACCATTCCATATATTTTTCAGGATTACTCGGAGCAGACCATTCATCTGATTGGTTGCTTGAGTCATCGATTGCTTCGGCAGTAGAAGCACTCATATCTAACAAGAAAGCAACTGCGATACTTCTTTCTATTTTATTTCTTCTCCAGTAAAGTTTTTCAGAAGGTGTGATACCAGACCTTAAGTCAATCATTGCCTCAATTGTTAAATCTAAGTCTTGTTCTTCACCATCTTGTAACCTTTTAATTTTTCTATAAGTTTCTGGATTAATTAATTCAAATTGTTTCTTTATATCTTTCACAATGTCTGAATATTTTTCTAATGTCTCTTCGTAATAAATTAAATCACCTTCTCCAATAGTTTTTTCATTTACTAAGCACCAATTTTTTTTATAGGTTTCATCTCTAAAGTCCCATTCGTCATATAAAAATTGATTCTCTTCTAACACTTCCAAGGGTTTACCATCTTCATCAAAATGATCAAATTTATCTGCAAATTTTGATTGATCTTCTTCACTCTGCTCCATTTGCATATCATTTAATGCATCTTCAAGGTTTTGTGTAATATCTGATTCTGATACTTCGTCATTATTCTCACTTTGAGATTCTTCAACGGAATCTTTCAGCATTTCCTCAATTTGTTCTTGAGTTAAATCTGATAAATCACTTTCTTGAGAAAGTTCAACCTCACTTGAATTCATCTCAAAAAGTAATTGAGAGAGCTCTGGTTTAAACTCACCCCAAAATTCAACCTCTTGAGGTGAGTTATAGTCTAACTGATCTTCAGTTGGGTCAAACTTTTCATTATTTTCATCAATTTCTAAGGCCTGGTCATTTTGGTCGATGTTACTAAGATCTATTTCATCAGTTTTTAAGTTAAAAAATTCAGAAAGACTGTTGAGATCCTCATTTTCAAATTCATAATCTAAACTTTGGTCATAGTCAAACTCATCAAAATCTTTTTCTGGGGCATTTTTTATTTCTTTTAAGATTTTGTATGCACGTAAAGTTGCTTCTGCAGTATCTTCGATAGATGCTTCTGTATTTTTTAATATAATTAAAATATTTAGTAATTGCTTAAATGTAGGCTGCAAATTTTTTGCTACTTTCTGACTGAAATCATTCAAGCTATATCTTATTAAAAGCTCTAACAGTTGTTCTCTTGCAGGCAAAGATGTGATGTCAGGTCTTCCTTCTAAACAGCTACTTTGAACATCAATAAATGCTTTTTTAATACCCAAATATTTATATACTATTTTTTGATCAACCCTGAAAGCTTCAAATATTGAAAATATATCTTGAGCTAATTGAACGTCTTCAAAAAATCTGAATAAATTTGTCATATCAGTTATTTCTTTATTTTCTGAATCACCTTTCAAATTGGTGTTTACGATTTCAAATCTTAAATCATTAAAAAAATTAGATTTATTTTTCAATTTAAATCTAAAAGTTCCAAATTCAACATGACCAACTTGATGAGTTGCGATAACTTTAAGCCAAGAAAAATTTTTTTCCTTTTCATTAAATTTCTTTATAGACTCAGGGAGAAATATAGTGGTGCCTTCTGTTGTGGCTAGATCAGGATTAAACCAACCAATTTCTTTATCAACCATCATCGATGAATTTTGTATTGCCAAATCTTCTCCGCTCAAACCACAACAATAAAGTTTCAATACTTCACGCTCTATATCCAAATCTACTGAAAATGTTAAATCATTGAATTGCTCTTTTGATATTTCATTTTCAAGGGAGAAATAACCTTTTTCTTCAGAGTTACTTTTTATGTATCCATTTTCAAACCAAATTTTAAACTTATCTTTTGATATTTTTTTTCTCATATCAATGTAATTAGCTGAAAATGCTAAAAGTTCGTCACAATTAGTCTTTTCAATTACTTTTTGAATTTGATTTTCATAGTCATTTTTTTCATCAGGGCTTGAATTAAATATGCGTATAGAATTTTTTAAAAAAGTTTTAAAAATTTGTGGATTTTCCTCAATAATCACTGGTAATGTTTTCATAAAAATTTTATGCTCGTTTATTTTATCTGCGTTTTGAGCAAGTAATGTAAATATTTCTTCGAAATCTTTAATTAGTTTTTTTGATACCAAAAAAATAATCTTATTCCATACAATTAAATCATTAGGCGCAATAGAGGAAATTTTTACAACCCAATCAAGAATTTTTATTGAAAAAGTAATTGATCTAGCAGAAATTCTCTTTAATGTGTCACTTAATATTTCAAGTTCATCATAAGAAAGCTTGTCAGCAATCGACGGTGAATATTTATAAAAATTATTAACAAGTGAAATTGAATTTTTGGATGACCTGTAAAGTCCAAGCCCTATATTCCCCCAATCAAGCAAATGTCTTGGTTTTAAATTTTCAATAACACTACTTGTTGAATTTACATAAGTAATAGAGATTTCTTCGCTTACTTCAGAAATTCTAAAACATTGCTTTATCCATTCTAAATATTGACTTTGAGGAATTATTCTTAAAATTTCGGGAGTTTCTTTTACAATAGCCTCAATAATTAATTTTGAGCTTGAAGAATTTAATGACCTAATAGTATTCAGCCAATCTTCAATACCCTTTTCGTTTAAACCTTCTATAATATTTTCAATGCACTCATTGATTAATATTTCGTCAATATTAAGTTTGTTTAATTCTTTTCTTAAATTCTTTTCCATAATTAAATGACTTCGAGTGCTTGAGTTAATATATTTGCAGTAGCTCCCCAAATTAACTTATTTTTACAAAAATAAGCATTTCTTTTTATCAAATTATTATTGACTACATGATAATAATTTCTTTTATTTTTATTATCCCTCAACTCGTTTATTGATAATTTAAAGTATGCGTCTATTTCTTTATTATCAACAATAATTTTTACCTCTTTTTTTATGAGCCCAATGAAGGGCCTAATAGTAAATCCAGTCCTGGTAATTTCTTGATCAAGAAAAGCTAATAATTTAATTTCATATTTTTTTATTCCAGTTTCCTCTTCTACTTCTCTATAAGCTGTTGCTAACAAATCTTTATCATTTTTTTCATATGATCCTCCAGGGAAACAAACTTCACCTTTATGGAATTCTAAATTATCTGACCTTTTAAGGAATAAAACTTCACTATTACTTTTTGATTCAAAAATTAATATGAATACTGATGAAGGTTTATATCTCGCATCATAGTGATTGAAAAGATTTTTTTCATTAATATTTGAATTATTTAGAGTATCTATTTTCAAGGCACTATTCAAAAATTGCAGTGATTATTTCTTCAATACTTTTGTACAATTTCTGATCATCAGTTATTCCCCAAGTCACAGCAACCTGACAGGCTCTTCTAGGTTCAATCCCATCTTTGATTAATTTGCCGGCATAAATGAGAACTCTGGTACTAGCTGCCTCAGTAAGGCCATGGTCAGTAAGATTTCTAATTTTTTCTCCCAAAGATGCCAATGAATCAGATGTCCTTGAATCAACGCCAGATTCTGACTCAATTATCTTTGTTTCTAATTCAGGTGTTGGAAAATCAAATTCTATAGCAACAAATCTTTGTCTTGTGCTTTGCTTTAAATCTTTTAATGCATTTTGGTAACCTGGGTTATATGAAACTACCATTAAAAAATCATCATCAGCCTCATAAACTTCACCTAGCTTATCAATTGTTAAAATTCTTCTATGGTCAGTTAATGGATGAATAATAACAGTTGTATCTTTTCTAGCTTCAACCACTTCATCTAAGTAACAAATTCCTCCAGACTTAACTGCCCTTGTAAGAGGACCATCAATCCATTTAGTTCCAGCGGCATCAATTAGATACCTCCCAACAAGATCGCTTGCAGTTAAATCTTCATGACATGCAACTGTTACCAATGGAACCGCCTTCTTTTTTTTCTCTGAAATGTACCATGACATATATTCTACGAATCTTGTTTTTCCTGTGCCTGTAGGACCTTTCAGTAATACAGGCACTTTTTGATTATATGCAGATTCAAATACATTAATCTCATCCGACGTAGGTATATAAAAAGGTTCTTCATTTATTGAATAATCTTCTATTTTAAAATTTTTTGAATCTTGGTTACTTTTAGTCATTAAAGTATTCCTTTCTAATTTTTTCCAACAAATATTTTACATCATTCTCAAGTTCTTGCCTCGTATGATTATTTTCTATAAATTCATCAACTCCTGTCAGGAAGCTGTATTCGTTGATTTGGTTTTTTAATCTTTTTAGTAAATTTTTATGATTATGACTTGTTTCAATTATCCTTTTTTTGATATTTTCTATTGAAGAAACAATACACCATATTTTGTCACAATACTTTATAAAACTACTATTTAATATTTTTGCCCCTTCAATAAATATCAATTCTTCATTTTTAAATTCTTGCAAAATATTTTCAAGATTTTTGGTTAGTTTTGGCCAAACAATTTTTTCAAGTTTAGATATTTCATTTTCATCATCAATAAATACTTTTTCGGAAAGATATTTTCTTGAAATTTCACCATCCTCACCTTTTACGTCTTCCCCCCAAGTATTTATAATTTCTTTGAAAGCCTCAGAACCACTCTTATATACATCATGACTCATTTGATCTAAATTTAGAACTGTGTAACCATTTTTATTAAGAATTTCACAAACAGTAGTTTTTCCTGATGATATTAATCCAACTACACCTACAACAATCATTGTAAGAGCGATTTAATCACTTTAGATGTCTTTTCTATTACATTATTAATATCTTTTGATGTAATACCATAATGAGTCACCATTCTTATAGAGCCATAAGAAGAATTAAAAAATATACCTTCTTTTTCTAGTTCAGTGCTAAATTCAATTAAATTAATCTTGTTGCTTAATTCAAACCTTAAAATATTGGTTTTGACGTATTCAGGATCAATTATTATTTCTGGTATTTTTGAAAAACCATTTGCAAGTGTTCTCGCATTTACATGGTCTTCTTCTATTCTATCTACCAAATTTTCCAAAGCATATATTCCAGCCGCTGCAATCACTCCAGCCTGCCTCATTCCTCCACCAATAGATTTTCTCCACCTTCTAGCTTCAATAATAAATTCTTTTGAACCGCTTATTATGCTCCCAATAGGACATGACAATCCCTTTGAAAGGCAAAATGTAACTGAGTCGACATTTTTAACTATATTTTCAACACTTAATCTTTGAGCTATTGAAGCATTAAACAGCCTTGCTCCGTCCATATGAATATTTAAATTATTTTTTTCTGCGATTTCTTTGACACTATTAATAAATTCTATTTTTAAAGGTGATCCACCACATTGATTGTGGGTATTTTCAATACTAATTGTTGAAGTTTTGGGTTTATGGTCATCAAGCGGATTTATTGAATTTGATAATTCTCTCAAATCAAATGAGCCGTCATTATTATTATTTATTATTTTCATACTTATGCCGCCATAAATTGAAACTCCCGAGCCTTCCCAAGCATAAACGTGACATTTATTGCCTAGAATAATTTCTTCTCCTCTGTTAGTTAAAGTAAGCAATGAGACAAGATTCCCCATGGTTCCTGAAGCCACCAGCAAAGAGTCTTCCATACCTGTTATCTCGGATACCATGTCTTGCAATTTGTTTACAGTAGGATCTTCTCCATACACATCATCACCAACTTCTGAGTTATACATAGCTTTTCTCATAGGTTCATTCGGTTTTGTAACAGTATCACTTCTTAAATCAATCAATTTGTCACCATAAGTAATTTTTTTGTTTTAATGTAAAATTGCAAAAGTTAATTTATTTAACCTATATTATTAATATTATGAAAGAAATAACTAAATATAGGAAATATTATATTCCTTTTTTAATTTTTATCTTTTTCTTTATAGATCAATTAACAAAAGAAATAGTAATTAGGAACTTAAAAGTAGGATATTCAATACCTGAAAATGGTTTATTCAGATTTACACACGTAAGAAATTTTGGAAGTGCATTTAGCCTGATAAATGATGCAAATTTATTTTTAATGGTAGTTGGGATTTTTGCGATTATTTTTATTTTTTATTTTTTGATTTTTTACACTAAAGAATCAAATCTTCTTCAAATTGCAATTTCACTTCAACTAAGCGGGGCGCTTGGAAACATTGTTGACAGGATTAGGTTAGGGTCTGTTACAGATTTTATAGATGTTGGAGCTTGGCCTGTTTTTAACATAGCAGATTCATGCATAAGCGTTGGTATGTTTTTACTAGTTCTTCATATTCTAATAAGTTGGAGAAAAGAAAAGATTGAAAATGAAAAAGGTCTATGAAGAATCAGAAAAAATGAGACTTGATAAATTTTTATCAATTAACCTAAAACATTCCAGAAACGAAATAAATAAAATTATTAACTCGGGCTTTGTAAGTGTGAATAGTAAAGTAATTATGAAACAATCAATGTTATTAAAATTAAATGACATTGTCGTATTTGACGAAATTACAAACAATGATAAATCAGTAAAATTAAATTCAAATTTTAAATTAAATATAATTTATGAAGATGATGATTTAATTGTTATTTCAAAAGAATCGGGAATCTCAGTTCATCCAAGCTCAAATTCTAATTCAGTCACAATTGTAGATTTAATATTGAATTTATACCCAGAAATTTCAAAAGTTGGAGAAAAAAATAGACCTGGAATTGTTCATAGAATTGATAAAGGGACATCAGGACTGATGGTAATTGCTAAAAAAATAGAAGTTTTGAAAGACCTTAAGAAACAATTCAAGGACAGAAAAGTTTTAAAAGAATATCTAGCTATTGTTCATGGAAAAACAAAAGTAAAAGGAATAATAGATGCACCTATTGGTAGGCACCCAACCAATAGAAAGAGAAGGGCTTTAATAGACGGCGGAAAAAATGCATATACTTCATACGAAAAAATTGAAAATAACAATGATTTAACATTTTTAAAAGTTGCTATTAAAACTGGTAGAACTCACCAAATAAGGGTACATTTAAGTTCAATCGGTCACCCTATTTATGGAGACACAATGTATTCAAGAAAATTTAAAAAATCAAAAGAAAGGATTTTATTACATTCCTACAGATTAAAGTTTTTTCATCCTATTAAAAAAATATTTATTGAATTTAAAGATAGCGTCCCTAAAGATTTTCTTAATCACTTTAGAACTGAAGAAAAAGATATATAATCACTTAATGGAAAATAAAAATGTAAGAGTAAGATTTGCCCCTAGCCCAACTGGAGATCCTCACTTAGGCGCAATGAGAACAGCTTTATTTAATTGGGCTTTTGCAAAAAAAAATAATGGTAAATTCATATTAAGAATTGAGGACACAGATAGAAATAGATTAGTTCCAGGTTCAACTGAGAATATAATTGAAGGTCTTAAATGGCTAAACCTGAATTATGACGAGGGGCCTAATTTAGGAGGTGATTATGGCCCTTATTTTCAATCAGAAAGGAAGGATCTTTACGCTAATGTAGTAAACAAACTAATTGATGAAGATAAGGCATATATGTGTGATTTAACTACTGATGAACTTGAAAAAATTAGAAATGACCAAAAATCAAAAGGACTGGCACCCGGATACAATGGATTCTCAAGAAATCGACCCAGAGAAGAATTAGAAAAATCAAAAAAAGATGGAAAGCCTGTTGTTGTAAGATTAAAAGTGCCTCTTTCTGGAAATATAGAATTTAATGATCAGAAAAGAGGAAAGCTTGTATTTGATTTATCAAAAATTGATGACTTTATAATTTTAAAAGCTGATGGAATGCCGACTTATCACCTTGCTAGTGTTGTTGATGACACAGAGATGAAAATAAGTCATGTACTTAGAGGTGAAGAATGGATTTCAAGCACCCCTAAACATTTATTGATTTATGATTATATTAATCAAAAAGCTCCAGAATTTATTCATTTACCTCTTATATTTGGCAAAGATAAATCAAAGCTTAGCAAAAGGCATGGAGCAAATTCAATAATTGAATATAAAAACCAGGGATTATTACCCAATGCTTTGTTAAATTATTTAGCTCTACTTGGGTGGTCACCTGGCAATGATTTAGAAATATTAAGCCCTGAAGATATTTCTAATTTATTTGAAATTAAGGGCCTTAGTACAAGCCCATCAATATTTGATCCGGAAAAATTATCTTGGATAAATGGTGTTCACATTAGAGATCTTGATGTAAGCGAATTAAGCAAAATCGTTAAAGAAAAGGTATCTTCAAATTCATCAAATGTGGAAAATATTTCAAAAGATGATTATTTAAAAATTACGATGTTAATCAGGGAAAGAATTAAATCACTTGATGAAATATACCCTTTAATAAAATTTTTCTTTGAATATGAAAAACCAAGTAACATTCTTATAAAGTGCGCCGATTTAAGTACAAGTGAGATTATTGACTTGATTCAAGAATTAATAAAAGATTTAAATAATTTGAAAGACAACAACAAAGTTTCATCTTCCGATATTGAAAGACTATTAAGAAACAATTGTGAAAAATTAAGTTTAAAAGTTAGAGATTATTTAAGCTTAGTAAGAAATTGCATAACTGGATCTGAAATTTCCCCTCCTTTATTTGAAGCTATTGAAATTTTAGGAATAAATCAATCCACAGATAGATTAAATATTTGTTTAAATGAAATTTCTTGAATGAAAAGCTTTCAAGATGTATACTCACACCGTTAATTAAACAGGAGTCTGATGACACAAGTAAAACAAAGAGATGGCGAAGCTTTTGATAGCATGCTTAGAAGGTTTAACAGAAGAGTGCAACAAAATGGCATTTTATCTGAAACAAGAAAGCGACAAGCTTTTGAACCACCAAGCGCATTGAAGAAAAAGAAGATGGCTAATAAGAAAAGAAAAAGTAGAGAAACGTAAAACTATACTCCTACTAAAGATTCTTATTAATATTTTTCTAAAAAAAGAAATTTACTTAAATAAAGTGTTGAGTCTTTAATCCCGTTTTTTTATAATCATTTCATCTACAATTTTATAAAAAATGCCGATTTACGAATACAAATGTAATAACAATTCCTGTGAGTCTGATATTTTTGAATTAATTCAAGGATTTAACGACAAACCAGTTGGTCCATGCCCAGAATGTGAAAAAAATGGGGAAAGATTAATTTCTGCTTTTTCAGTGCACTTTAAAGGTTCGGGTTGGTATTCTACATCAAATAGAAATTCTGGTTCATCTGCAACAAAGAAAGATAAAACTGGAAATGACAAAAAAACTACTAAAAAAGATACCAAAAGCAAATCAACAAAAAATAAATGATATCTCTCCTGCAAAGAGTTCATTATGGAAAACTTAAAGTAGATGGTTCTATTAAATCTGAAATTAAAAATGGATTAATTGTATATATTGGAATCGATAAGAAAGATACAGAGAAAGATATAGATTATATTTTAAATAAGATTATAAACTTAAGAATATTTTCCGATAAATCTGATAAATTCAATTATTCAATTAAAGATTTAGATCTTGAAATATTAATTGTCAGCAATTTTACCTTGAATGCTAAAACAAGAATTGGAAATAGACCTGATTTTAGCGATGCTAAAAAACCAACAGATGCTAAAGAATTTTATGAGTTATTTATCTTGAAAATGAAAAGTATATTTAATAAGGTCCAAACTGGTGAATTTGGAAAAAATATGGAAATCGAATCATACAATGATGGTCCAGTAAATATTATTATTGATTCATTTGACCAATATAAGCCAAGGAATAGTTTTTAAATTCTTTCAAGACTTAAATCAATTGATTTCGGAGAATGAGTTATTGCGCCTGAGGAGATAAAATCAGGTGAAAACTGTGCATAGGAAGCAATATTTTTTTCATTTACTCCACCTGAGATTTC
>Ga0163110_10001072_pt1 | contig 13725 bp, 29 predicted proteins | sample CRUFie1St17metaG_FD_108703 | JGI IMG/M metagenome (GOLD analysis project Ga0163110, IMG submission 108703) | Marine microbial communities from the Costa Rica Dome - CRUD Field 142mm St17 metaG | ecosystem: Environmental > Aquatic > Marine > Oceanic > Photic zone | place: Costa Rica: the Eastern...
CTTCTCGGTACCGCCTTCACATGCCTTTACAACAAACTTTTTCTTACCGTAACCGGGCTCACCCTTACGAATTCGTCTTGAAGAGTTGCATTTCATGCGATCTTTTGCAGATTTCTTCTTTTTTTTCTTCTTTTTTTCCTCTAAAGTTCCACTTGAAGCTTTTTGAATCAGTTCATCTCTTATGCTCTGTAGATATGCTCCTATTTTGGGGTTCACCCCGGACGAAACTTGGTAAATCGCATAATCAACGTTATCCTCAACGCTTGTTGCATCGGTATCTGGAATATCCTCAAAAGCAGTCAAGAACCTAGCGAAGATATCTTCTTTGTCGAGTTCTTGTTCTGATAATTGTCTCTCTTTCATAACAGCTTCTATTTCTTCTTTGACCATTATGACAAGCTTTTCTCCGTTTTTACCATAGCTATCGCAAGGATCATTACCACAACCACAGTTGGGTGACTCGGTAATTTGTTCTTCTTCCTCCCTAAGCTCACTATCATCGGAGTCATCTACAATTTTTTCTATTTTTTCTGCTTGCCCAGCGTGCATTTTAGAGGCTTTTCTAAGCTGACCAGCAATATCCTCAAGTGTTTCCTCATCTGCTTCTGAGTGTGACTCATCTAACTCATCATTTGGTGATCGATCAACGATACCTTGTATCTCTTCAGCTTGTTCACCATGCATTTTAGAGGAATTTTTCAAAGCTTTAGCAATATCTTTTAATTTTTGTTCATCTTCTTTAGAGTGAGACTCATTCAATACTTCTAATATAGCATTTTGTACATCAATTTCAACAGATTCTTTCTTAGAATTACCCCAGTTCTTAGCGCCAACTCTACGACACTTAACCAAAGCACCTGAAGCATATGCGGAGGGCCACACTTTATAACGTGATTTTACCTTGTGATAACAGGCATCTCTCTTGGCTTTCTTCTTTTTCTTCTTCTTTTTCTTTTTACGTTTTTCATCAATAACAGCTTCAAGCTCTTCTTGAATTAATTGCTCTAAATCCATGTATAATTCCTCATTCTTTCTAGATTTTCTTTTAGATTTCTTTTGTTTAACGTTTTTAGCTTTGCCACGTCTTTCTGGGTTTGGATCTTCCTTTCTTTTCTTTTTAGCGCGCTTATCACGTTCTTTTTTGCTCATTTTAGCACGGTCATCGGGATCTCTACAATATGGTTTTGTTTTCTGACCGGGTTGCTTAGCACATGGTTTGCCATCATACTTGCCACCTGTTTGCACCCAGCCGCCACCTTTAAACCAATCACGTAATGTATAGCCTTTTTTACTGGAGCCTTTACCGTCTTTTTTACCACCTTTTCTTTTTGTCTTTTTACGTTTTTTCTTTTTTTCGTCAAGAGGTCCGTAAAGATCTTCTAATTTATTCATCTTGGTCAAATCCCGCTATTTTTAGAGCTTTCTCCAATAAATAGATCGGTATTTCAGTATTGGCAATCTGTTTTATATCTTCTATATTAGCCCATTTCCAATCATCGTGTTCAACTTTATTAGTTTTTGGATTTGGCTTCTCGACATTAACCTTACCACTCCATTTTAAAGTTAAAAAGTAGTGCTTTTCGGGCTTGGGCTCACCAAGATAAATTAAGTCTGAGGTGTCGCATAACAGATTAGTCTCCTCATCTAGTTCTCTAACAGCACCTGATTCTATCGAACGGTCTTCTTCGTCAATATGACCACCCGGTATAGTCCATGACCCGGCACGATCATCAATATTGGAGCGTCTTAAAATTAGAAACCGTTGCTTGTCATCTAGACAAACAACGATTCCAACCGTTCTTAATTCCTTTTCAGTTAAAAATTTGTTCCATTTATAATTCATTTACACGCTTTATAGCCTTTGACACTACCTCTGCAAAAAGCATCGAGAGCAGTATTAATATCAATATTTCTGATCGGAGCGACCCAAATTAGATTTTCTTGAATTTGCACTCCATAAGAATATTGCACATCAACACCATATAGTATACCAACTAATTCACCATCTGTGTTGTAAACTCCAGAGCCCGAACACCCAAACCAACCATAGGTGTTGACAATTAGTTGAGTACCAGAACCTGCTAATTCTTCATATCCTACGATTCTACCGTTAAATGACATTAATTTGTGCCAAGACGGATGACCTGAGTAAACAATATCCGTACCAATTTCATATTTTTTGGTCGGCTTCCAAGGCATAGCTTTTAAATATCTAAATGGTGTTGACACAACTAGGACTGCGATATCGTGCTCGCGACTTTGGTAAATAAGTGTAGCATTTCTTTGTTCGTGTTCATTAGCCACTAAATAACTTGAGCCTAAAACTCCATCAGCTACGTGTTTAGCGGTTAATACTAATGTTAAATCTTTGTATTGTACCACAGTACCGCTACCGTGACCTCCTCCAGCAACCACTTTTACGGCTGAACCTCTAACTTTTTTCTCAACAAAAGTTAGAGATTTGTTAATTTTTTCAATTGGTTGTTTTGGTTTATAGCCATCTGCAGCAATGGTATTGGTGTTAATTGTAATCATAGAGCATAAACAAGCGGCTACAAAATATTTAAGTAACTTTTTCATTATTTTATTCCTTTATTTTTTAAGAGCCAGAGTCTACAGCGCCCGTATCTAACTCAATATATCTATATCCTATTTCAACTAATGACCCAGCAGTTGGGATAATAGTGAAATAAACAGTGTTATCTGACTCTTGATAATACCAGTCATGGTTAAGTGCTCCATCGATGAATACTCTTACTGAATCTTCTTCAGCTTTATGAGTAAGTGTCAATTGCTCATATGGTTCTATGGAGTGGGTAGCATCTGTAACACCGGGCGTCCAGTCTTCGCTACATATATCCAACACAACTCCACCTAGCATGTTTGTTGCTTCCCGATATCTTTTACCAACATAGTGTGCCGGAACCCAACCACCAAGGCAAACAGAATCTTCTGATTCTACATTAATAATACTAGCCATAAAAACTGAACCCATTCTCATGGATTGATACCAAGACATAAAATCTGAAACCGCGGGGTATTCAATATTACTTTGTTCATCTTCATCAGAAACAAAAACTACGAGCAACCCAGCGTCTGGGCGCATCCAAGTGCCCGAATAAGGATTAAGGACTACATAATCGTAAACTGAGTTGAAACCTTCCTCGAAAGGTGCAGCTGTTAGAGTGCTCAACATATCTCTCGCATCATCCGCATCATCTCCCGGTACCAAGGGAAATTCAGTGCTAACTATTGAGTTACGTGGATCCGCACTAATCATAACCAATCTCCAATCGGAAGTTGGCAGCGCAAGCATCATAGCTTCTATACCGGCTATTAGCCTATCATTATGTGTTATCATAGAGCCAGACCGGTCAATTACCCAAATAATGTCAATACCATCAACCGCCATGTGTTGAGTGAAAGAGTCAACCCAAATAATACCCTCGTTAACCGGTACTTCAACTTCAACATATACAGGTACCTCTACTTCGACCGGTACTTCTACAAGCACCTCAACTTCAATTTGCTCTCTAATTGTTCGATCTTCGGATTGATCACCAATACGGTAATCAGTATAGCATGAAAACATGCTTAGAATGAAAATTATTAACCCCACATTTAATCCTCCATTTATAAACTCACCAATAGTAATTATGTCGCTATTCATCTTCTCGACGAAGAAGTGCAAAACTTAATAAAAGCATATTACATAGAGACAGTATCTCTAAGTCGAACCAATCATTCATGCTAGCATATATAAACATCCAAATATTAGCTAAAAAGGCCGCGACGACAAAGGGAAATAGAAATGTTATTAGTTTGTTCACTACAGTAACTAATTGTTGTTATTCAAAACCGAAATTTTTTTTCTTTTTACGACGGATATTTTTTTCTAAATTTTTTCTTCTTTATTTACAGGATAGTATTCATATATGCCTATAGCAATAGACATCTTAAGACCATATTCTTCAACATACGTGACACCGGTGAAAGAATCAAAGTCTTCGTTAGTAGACATCCAGAACACTTTCCAAAATTTTGATTTATAGTAATAGCCAGCAATTTGATGATCATCTTCGGCTTCCATCACAATACCTATCGTGCCTATTAATCCATCAAGAAGTAAATCACCAACGCTTAATTGTATATCGTTGGCTATTTCGCGAATATCCTTCATACTATTGATTATTCGCTTTTTCATTATCAGTGTAATTGTCAAGAATTATGACAATGCCAGCTTTAATAAGGTTTCTTAAACCATCTTCCGAGTATATGACGCGACCGTCTTTTGACCATACGCTTTCCCAAACATATGTTACGTAGTTATCTAACTCCCATACCAATTCGTATGGTATAGAAGAATAACCATCATATTCTCTCGCATGGGCTTCTCTTGTCGAAAATCGTCGTATTAATATACCAATACTCTTAGTATCAACATCATACAACGTCATACCCTCGACCAAATCTAGGTCGCGCTTGTAAAAACCCATACTTTAACTAGCGTAAATTAAAACTTAAGCCAATTGGTATCGTATTTAATGCACTCTAATAGTGCCGCCTTTCTGTCTTCAACAGCATCGGCGTTTTTAATTTTGCAAGTATTAACAGGGATAAATTTAACGTCCCTATCTGTGGAATCGTCCAATTTCTTGACGTAGGGTGATTGAAGGTTCTTTGCCTCGCAATAATCCCTACCATTAATTGGAGTCATACCGCTAGCGGCTATATAAACATATGCGATGTATTTAATCATCATGATTCCTAAAACGTGTATAAATAGTACTTTATATCTTAATTCTATCTATAATATATGGATGTTGTATCGATAAATCCTTATACAGCTTTTTAAGAACGGACTTAGTGATATCACCTATGTCATCCTTGATGCTTTTCGACTTAAGGGTTTTTGCCACTTCATCCTCAACCATAGATTTAAGCTCTTTTGATATCATACGCTTGATATCATCTTTGTCGGACTTTGTTAATTCTTCGACAATAATCGCTTTTAATCTGCTTTTGCTAATTCTCATATTTTCCACGACTGTAAATAGTTCTATCCTTTATCAATTTCATCATAAAAATACGCTTTTGTTAAATTATGTGATGAACATGTTCTTACTTTGCCGCTTTTTATATGCATTATTTTATACAACCTATATTTGCCATATGGTTTTCTATCCCAATACGTATCATCTTCCTCTACTATGATCGCTAGCGTGTCGGATCTGTCTGTTTCATTAAGTTTCCAATTGACCGCATCTGGTGGTATGACATACGTGTCATGAAAATACACTAAATCTCCCAATCTGAAATTGCGGTATCTGCTGATGTCTTCTGTAAATGCCATTAAACTGCCCTATACTACTCCCGGTTGGCTTTTCTTAACCTACTGATGGTATGCATCCATACTCTTTCCTTAACACCGTCATGTGGATATACTATCCAATATATTTTAGCCATATCCATAGCGGGATGATCGTCGCTTTTATCGTGCAACTCAATTATCATTGCCACGCCGCCATGGCAATCACATGTCACTAAGTCACCCACGTTAAAATCATGCTTTGGTGGTATCTCAAAGTATTTGTATAGCCTTTCCTTATACCCCACTAGTGTGCCCTCGTTAGTAACTATATCTGGAAAATTTTTAGGGGCATTTTTCGGGGTAATCAAATATCTCAAAATTTATTGGCGATATTGAAAAGGTACTTAGCCAGCCTGTCAGCGCTGTCGCATATGTAGAGACATACATTCGGGTAGGTAGGGGGTAGGGGGGTACTAGTTCCTCATTGTCCGCTTTCAAACTGACATATGCTGTCGCATGATTTTGTCTCTCACTATAGTAAAAGGTTAATGTATTATTTATTATTACTCTCGCGACTTTCTCTCACATGCCACTTCACATAGTCAAACAATAGCCCAGCATAGATGTAAGCAAACACTGGCACAAAAGGCAGGAACAAACTGCAGTCTGCTAGTCTCTGTCGTCTGGTCTTTCTCTTACTCATACTATAACTATCATGTATTTGTTTTTATACTCTCGCGCACATTCCGAAGGGCCCGGAAAGTTTTGTCGCAAACTATATGTGACATGCGACAAGCGTTATGTCTATCTTTTATGTATTACCCTCGCCCGCATATCCGTCACGGCTGTCGCAAATGTATCACGCAAGTGCGACAAGCGCAATGAACATGACGGCAAACAACACGGCACCGGCATTGTCGGCAAACTCCCCATCAAACCTCATCATCTCTCCTCCATCACAATCGGACATAATATGACTTGACACTTGACAAAGCACAAATCACACATATACTAAATCCCCAACACAAACCAACACAACTAAAACATTACAATATAAAACATAAGTGTATCAAATAGTATACACGTATCAAAACATATACACCAACAAACACACTATCTATATTGTGCATACAAACTACACAATGCTCTTACTCTATCTTAATCCTCTTATATAATCTATCTACTACTGCTGTTGATACCTTCTGTAAACTCTTTAACGAGTTATTATATAATGTATAGTTATCCTCGTCTATATCCACAACAACACAATGACCTTTGACTGAACCTTTTTTACTGTATCTACTGATGAGTTCTCCAATCTTAAACATCATTATCACCAAACTCTTTATTTGATTCCTCGGTCATTTGGGCAAGGTCCGCCATAGTGAGCTTTACAGTTTTTCTATATTTGTTCTGTTCTCGCATCAGTTTATTGTATCGCTTCTTGTCATACTTGTTGACATGAAGATTCTTGATACCCAGTCGTTCCAATCGCTTCTTGAAGTTAACGATATTCACCAGCAAAGCAGAGTTATTATCAACACGAGAATCAGCACGGGTCAGAATAACCTCGCGACCTTGTAGCTTCCCGTCAATCTCTTCAATAACTGTTTGTGTAATATAATACTTCATAATAAAATGTGGGATCTTTATTTAAACTCGCAGCCCCTTCGAGTATTCCCTTACACAAGACTCTATATTTATAATGCTGGCTGTCTTCAGTTAGTTCCAGCGGGTTAGACTTTATTGCAGGAGGGTGGCTAATCCTCTTATAGCCGTTATTTTCGGAACGTCATTTTCTTAACCTCTCGCACTTTGGTGCTTTGCGGGTTTCGGGTACGATCAGATGCCTTCGCCGCCTTCAAGTGCAGCGAGATCAGCCTTCTCTTCATCGGTCAGATACTTAGCATCTTTCCGCTTCAGACTTGCAGGGCTCATCTTAGTTGGGTTTACAAGTTCAGAGTTGCAGCCAGCAGCAAACGACTCAGCCCAATCTTGATCAGGGAAGTCCATGACGGCTTGCTTGCCTTGCTTGGTAGAGTTGCGGAACACAACCCACATTTTAGGACCAACTTGCTCAACAGTCCAGCCAGTGATCTGCTTCCGTGTGGGCGGAGCAGGAGCGGGCTTGTATTGTTTAGCGGTCTGGATTTTGATCTGGTCGATAGCTCTTTGCATTGATATATCTCCTTACTTGATATACTATATTATACTTGAAAAACGGTGGAAAGTCAACAACTAAGTTGTCAAGAGAATGTTAGGTAGTTTGACACAAGAGAACCAATGTTGCGAGCAAGACAGCATCGAACTTAATCATCAGGCGAACGAACTCAGGAGATACTGAGTGTGCAGCAAGAGGGTGAAGTTTTGTGTGTTCGCGAAGTTTCATAGTTCTCTCTCCTTTCTATACATATAATATAACACCCGCGAGGGTCAAAGTCAATGATTAAGTTGTCAAGAGAATGTCAGTAAGTTGCACTCCGCTCGATGTGAATATCAAATCCCCATCCTTGAGCCTCGTTGTCATCCATTTCCTCACCGATGCGAACGAAGCGGTAAAAGTCGTGAGCGAAAACTTGTTTGCCGTCAACTTCTACTTCTTCGTTCTCACACCAATCAATAAAGTCTTGGATGGCGGCGATTCCTTCATATGAATCATACCACTTGATTCCTGTCCAGCGGAACAGGTATGCACCCTTCTCGTCGTCATAGTCTTTAATCAACTCATCGTGATCTGCCCAACACATTTCACGAGCCTCTGGTGATTTTGCCATTGTGACCATAAACTGAGGCATGACTTCTGCGCCGACTGCCAAGATAACTTCTGAACGATAACCCATATGTATTTTCTCCTTTCTACTCTTATAATATAACACCCGTGAGGGTCAAAGTCAATGGTTAAGTTGTCAAGAGAATGTCAAGCCGCTGGTGGCAAGTCATCATCTTTACCAAACGGCAGATAAGATACATTGCCGCCAGCATCCAAGATCTGATTCTCAACCACAATCATTTGGTCTACAATCTTTTTGTAGTTGTTCGAGTGGCTGCCTTCTTTTCTTTTGATCTCGCCTGCCAAAGCGGTCAGGGCTTCGAGCTTCTGTTGCCAGATATGCATTTGAAAGTTATTCATAGTTTTATCTCCTCCCTATGAAACCAGAACAAGATCCCGTTCTGGATAAGAAACTTTATAAGTGGTCTTCGGAGCATTTGGTCCCATCCACTCAACGATCACTTGTCCACCAGTCCCGGTATCGGTAACCAGACCGGTCAAGCCAGCATAGCCTTGACGGGTTGCTCGCTTGTTATCTTTGCCCCGAACAAGTTGACCGGGCTTGAACTTAGAGGGCGGAGGCAACAGAGAGTGAATCATCTGCGTTGCATTGTCGCGGAACGATCCGGCATGGTAATCGCTATAAAGACAACTGTGATCATCGACTCGACGGACGTGGAAGTTGCAAGCCTCGGCATCCATTTGGTCTTCGTCGTTACATCGACCGTTAGCCAAGAACGAACCGACATATCCATTGTGCTCGAAAGCCCAGCGACCAGTATCGTTGGTTACTTCGATATCAATGCCTTGCTTCTTGAAGTGAGTTTTGATTTTCTTGATTACTGCTGCGACTTTCATGTGTAATGTTCTCCTTGATTACATATATAATATAACATAGCGGCCGGGGTTTTACAAGGGGGATCGTGTCAAGAAGATGTCACGAGTTTAAGAAACTTGCTGTTATGTACGTGCGGATCCTCACTGTCGAAGCCGCGATTCCACAAGACTTTAACGTCACCATTACCCGTGAACTTACCAGTCTCAACAACCAAACCGATCGATTCTTTTCCAGCCCATGTCGGACTGCGCCAAACTACTAGATCACCGACTTTCATACGCTCACCAATACTTTCACATCCTGCGGAAGACCCCAGATATCACGAGGGTGGTTTTGTGCCTTGATACGAACACCAAGTTCCTCGTCAATCTCGACAACAACACCCAGCTTCTCACCATGATGTTTCGTTCTAACTCTTACCAAATCACCGACTTTCATTTACTGCCTCCACTATAGAATGTACACACCAACTAATCCTTCCGTCACTCCAAGCGACAAGCAACTTGCTGTCGCCTTCCCTAACCAGCACGCCAAGCATACCAGACTCGGATCGCCTATGGCGCACCAGATCACCGACTTTCATTGTTCACCTTCCCGCCCCAACTATTGACCCAATACTCAAGCCCTCCATCCATCGAGCGCACTAATACTTCGCCCTTGTCATTGGCTTTGATAGCTAATCCGATGTATGGCTGTATGCTCGGCAGCTTCACGCTAATCAAATCACCGACTTTCATTACCTACCTGCCCATCGTGCATCTTGGACGCTTCCTACATATTGATATGCACCCTTATTGTAAAGCGGTGCTGTGCATTTCTTCATCCGCTCGGTAGTCTGGTTAGCATATTGTTCGCCACACTCCAAGCAGTGTTCGTATCCCAAGGCTTTCCGCTTCGGGTTAAACTCCTCACCGCAGTCAAAACATTGGGGCCAACTCATTTTCTCTCTCCTTTCTATACATATAATATAACATAGAGGATAGTGGTTTACAAGGGTGATCCCGTCAAGAGAATGTCAAGACGGACTAACAACTTGAAGCCATTTAGCAGGTTCCCAATCAGCAATGTTAACTTCTGGCCAGTAGACTTTTGCTCGCTGATCGAAGTGGTTAAATCCAACCACCACACCGATCGGATCCGGTCCACGAGTCGAGGGGAATCTAACAAGGTCACCCAGCTTCATTTCATTTTTCTTAACCATTTCAAATACTTACCAAGCCCACAAAGCCATACCAATGTACAATAGTGCAGTTAAAATACCCAGACCACTAAAGATCGCGATAACCCTTTCTGCTTTCTCAATGTCGTTCTTGAAGTCATCACTCATATTTTCTACCACTTTGTCGGATCGTTAGGTCGCGACCAAAGGTCATGACTTTTAAGTTCAGACGTATTGGCTCCCTCATCACCCGGATCCTCAACAGTGAACTCTCCAAACTTCAGTTGAGCAGTTCGACGGCTTGCGGCGCGGCTGGATGCCTTCGCTTGCTCGCGGGCTCGGATACCTGCATCAATAAAATCATTCTCCGACACCGAAAAACTAAACCCCTCTTCAATCTCAGTCGGCTCGGTGTCAATAACCCAGTCAGGGTCATCGTGGCGAGCAACTTGTTCAAGTAGATCGTGCATAAGATCCTGAGACTCAGGGGTTGGCATAATCGCACCGTTGAGGGCATCCATGATCATATTGACCTCAGATTCAGTAAGTTTAATGTTCAAAAGTTCATCATTCATAATAATCTCCTAACAGGTCGCCCACTTGAAGGCGAGAAAAATAAGGGCGGACCAGCAGGTCACGTCAGCGATAATAAGAGCGACCATCATGCCGCGGCGTTGTTGAAGCATTTGCTTTCTCCTTCTTACTTTTATAATATAGCACCCGTGAGGGCAGATGTCAATGGTTTAGTTGTCAAGGGGATGTCAAGAGTTCTAACAAATCACTGCGGGCAGGTAATGGATCGGGATAATCGTGCCATTTAACAAGCAAATCACCGTTACCGACAAACTTTCCAATCTCGACAACGATACCAACAGAGCCTTTCCAGCGGACAAGATCACCCACTTTCATGCATCTTCTCCGTGATGTGCCGGCACTTTCGTCGCCAGCCAAAGCCCGGACACGTACAACCCCACACGTGCCCGTCAAAGGTCACTGTGTAGCTTTTACCAGTGCTACCCTTAACTTCCCATGACTGGACCTTAGAAGCCGTCTGAGCGGCTTCACGGGGCTTGTAGACCATAACATGACCGATACTATCAAGTGTCGCGGTATCCTCTACTGGAAGCCAAAACTGACCCGATACGGCCCATTTTTGACCTTTACCGTCAGTGTAAAGCATCGGCTGCATATTAACGACTACGGGTAGTTCCATGGTAACCTCTAAAGACAAGCAGGGGTTTTAATAAAAAGATGATAACCATCTTTAGGTTTAAAGTTGTTTTCTCGGACAAAGATACTGCGAGCCTCTTCTGCTGTTTCGGCAATAATGGATGTCAAAGTCTCGTAAGTCTTTGTTTTAAAACAATAAAGTTTAATATCAAATGATGTCATTTATGCCTCAGCAGGAATAATAGCAGCAACACTAAGGGTCATGAAGGTCTCAACTTCTTCGGCTGATGCTTTGGGATCGTTAATAGTGCCCTGCATCATCAATGCTGTGATCAGGGAATCCAAACCCACCATGGTTCTCTCGATAGGTGTCAAAGTGGTTCCATCGTCTTGTCTAATAAGTGGAAGTGTAATCATGTTCTATCTCCTTACACATATAATATAACCGCCTAATGGCGAAGGTCAAGGAATGAAGTGTCAAGCGAATGTCAAGAGTCAATGGCGATCACCCGCTCGTTGGTTTGGAAATATGGACGGTTAGCATAAGCCTGTGTGGTCATCCACATCCGTTGGCACTTGCTTGGAATGGGCTTTGGAGCCATCATATCGGTTAGAACAATATGACCGTCAAAATCACGCTCGTTAACGTATTTAGTTGGAGCGTTAAAGCAGGTACCACCAGTCAATACACGCTCGGTCTTCTTGGATTGCCCTTTCTTCCAAGTGTAGACCTTGTCATCTGCTACTTCGGTGTCGAATGGAATGACAGTGAACTCAGCGATTTCAGCGAGTGAGTTGAGTTCTGAAAAGAACGCAGCCAACATGCGATCATCTACCGACCCAGACTGATCAATAGAAACGGCTATCTTTGCGTGTCTACGGACGCGCTTCCCCGGATGGACCCGTGGGTAGCGTTTGTTGATGCGGCGCGGTGTGGACCGCTTATCAGCTCGCTGAGAGGTCTTTACAAAGTAGCGAAGCACCTTACGCCAATCAATCTTAGTAGCAATGCGCTCCATGATCTCACTACGCATAGAGGATGAAACTGTACCCCAGTTGCGTGATTTTTCAGCTTCTTCGGCAGCTTTCTTGATTGTTTCCTTCAATCTTTCTTTAGCTATCTCTTGCGTAGTTCCATCGGTTTCACCAAAGTCATCATGATAATCAAGTGAATCAGCGTTACCAAGACCATCACCTTCGCCATCGCCATTCTCGTTATCTTCGCCCATCTTCTTGAGTTCTTCAAGATACCACTCGTAACTTTTGAACGATGGCAGATCCTTGAAGATGCCCTCACCGGGAATACAGGCTTTCATTGGCTCGCCGTTAATGTTAGGACCGGGGTTAGCGTCACTTGGCAAGTAATCAGCGATGTGACAGTTGATTGACAGGTCCATTGCAATGTTATCAATCTTCTTAAGACCATCGACAGGCTTACGACCCGTAACGTGCTCGAAAATCAAATGATAAAACTCATGCATCAAGATACCTTGCAGATGCTTATCAGACAGCGAGCCCATGAACTCAGGATTATAGAGCATCTCAAACTGGGCAGAATCAGGATTGACACGCACACCAGCGGTTGGAACCGCAGTTGATGAGATTTTGTCGATGCGGCGAGACAAAGCAGCAAAGAATGGCTCACGCATAAGCAGACGCGCAGTGTGCATGTTGAGGTCAAAGGGCTTGGTTGTCTTGTCGTCTGACATGTTCTTTCTCCTTACATATATAATATAGCACCATACAGCACTAAGGTCAAGGTTTAAGTTGTCAAGGAAATGTCAAGGGATCTTGTATTGGGTTCTCAGTCGAACCTCGTCTAACCATCCCTGCTCTCCGTCAATGTGGAGTTTGAACCTCCACCTCTTGTTAGCCACGTCACCGTACTTGGCGCGCGCAGTTTCAACTTTATCAAGAACGATCGCAGGCTTCCCATCCCTGATAGCGCACACAAGATCACCAATACTTAGGTTGTCAGTCCACGTTTGAGACAATGATTAGATCCTCTTCATGAAAGTCCATATTTTCTTCAGTCTTTAGCCAGCGAACCTTATATCGTTTCCTTCGATTCTCTGGCTTATAAATCTCTACTACCATGCCTAAACCGTGTGCCCTTTTAAAAGACAAAGCGATACCACCGGGGCCCGATAATCTTACCAGATCCCCGATTTTAGGCGGTGATAATCGTGGCGGAATGCGATGACGCATTAGTCTTCGGTATTCCCTCCCAAGATCTCAACGAGGTGATTGCTTACGAGCTTGCCGTCATGAGTGGAAGCCTTGTGAAGCGCAACAACATTCTGCATATTATCGGCATCACCGAGAACCGTCCAAAGTTTCATGGCAATCTCAGATGGCAAGCGGACAAAGTATTCAGCCAAGTTGGTAACTTGTGTCTCGCTGAGTTGGTCTGCGAAAATCTCAGAAGCCTCAAACTTTTCAATCATAGCAGCGTGGTCATTGATACCCCACTTGTC